>Ga0066376_10001847_pt1 | contig 20193 bp, 19 predicted proteins | sample Knorr_S15_td_Bot_FD_77009 | JGI IMG/M metagenome (GOLD analysis project Ga0066376, IMG submission 77009) | Marine microbial communities from Southern Atlantic Ocean transect - Knorr_S15_td_Bottom_ad_5009_LV_A | ecosystem: Environmental > Aquatic > Marine > Oceanic | place: Southern Atlantic...
AACATCCCAACCTGGGTTTTATACTCGACACGGGTCATGCCCTGATCGCAGCCGGACCAGCGCACGCGGATGATTTCCATGCGGTGATGGCCCCCTATATGGCGGCCTATCATCTGGCAGATAACGCGGGTGACCGGGATTCACATCTCGCGCCGGGCCATGGTCTCGTAGGCTGGAAACGAGTATTCCAGCGTGCGGCGGAGATTGGTTTTTCCGGTCGTATGTACATCGAAACACCGCCCTTTGCAGCCGACGCGAACGGTACCTACACCGTAGAAGCGTGGAAACAGATGGTCGACGATACGGACACGCTGGTGGCGCAGGCGCTGCGGTCATGATGTATCGGATATCAAATTAGCAGATGGATTCCCGCTTAAAGATTGCGGGAATGACAGTCGGGTCCTGGCGGGTCCCGACTGTCATTCCCTTACTGTTATTAGTAAACCATTATTTTTCAACACTTTAATGGAGAATATGGTTATTATATGGAACACGCAGATCTGTTGCTGTTACACGCAAAGCAGGTAGCGACCTGTGCCGGTGTGGCTCCCAGACGTGGGGCTGATATGAAATCGGTCGGGCTCATCGAGGAGGGCGCCGTCGCCGTGAGGGGGGGATGCATTATCGCTGTGGACACCACGGCGGTAATAATGGAAAGATACCAGGCTGATCAAACCATCAATTGTACCGGCAAAGCGGTCTGTCCCGGATTTGTTGATCCACATACGCATGTCGTTTTTGGAGGGGATCGAGCAGGAGAGTTCGAGCTGCGAATAAAAGGGGCTTCCTACCTGGAAATCATGGCTGCAGGTGGTGGTATTGTCAGCACCGTTCTCCATACGCGTGAATCCTCAGTTGAGGATCTGGTCACCACTGCCACCAGGCGGCTCGATGGTATGCTGGCCCTGGGGACGACGACGGTAGAGATAAAGACGGGCTATGGCCTGGATACAGCCAATGAATTGAAGATGCTCCGCGTCATAGAACAACTGGCCCTGGAGCATCCCTGTACTATTGTCCCTACCTTCCTCGGTGCACACACGGTTCCGGTTGAATACAAACAGGATACCGAGAAATACATCCAGCTTGTCATTGATGACATGTTGCCGGAAGTCGTGAAATGGTACGAAGCGTCCCTGTTTTCATCACGTGGCATCCCCCTGTTTATTGATGTGTTTTGTGAAGATCATGCGTTTGATGTGGATCAATCCCGACGGGTGTTGAAGGCGGGTATTGATAGGGGGTTGAAGGCCAAAATCCATGTAGACCAATTTAACCGGTTTGGTGGCGTGACTATGGCGGTAGAATTGGGTGCGATATCAGCCGATCATCTGGAAGTGACCGACCAAATTGAAATCGAAACGCTCGCCCAATCAAAGACCATCGCCACCCCGTTGCCTGCGGTAAATTTCAATCTGGGTGCCCATGCGTATGCCGATGCAAGGGGCCTGGTCGATGCCGGGGCTGCAGTGGCCCTGGCTACCGATATAAATCCCGGTTCCGCTCCCTGTCCTTCCATGCCCCTGGTCATGGCGATCGCCTGTCGTTTCCAGAGCCTGCTGCCTGCTGAGGCGCTCAACGCAGGGACCATCAATGCCGCCCATGCGATCGGCCTGGGGGATCAGACCGGGTCTATCGAGGTTGGGAAACAGGCTGATCTTCTGATCTTGAAAGAAGGGGACTATCGTCATATCCCCTATTTTTTTGGTGGTAATCCTGTTGAGACCGTGATAAAAAATGGGCACATAGTTGGAGAACCCCATGTCAGATCAAAATGAACACGGTGAAGTACATCAGACGGTCCCTGCGGCATCTGACCCAACAGGTGAAGGTTGGCTCTCCACGCTTTTAGGGCATAACATACGCATCCGGACCCACGGCAAAGAGACGGACAACCGGGTCACGATTATTGAATATATAGAGAAACCGCACAGTTCACCTCCGGTTTTTACCCGGCATGAGTTTGTGGAGATCTTTTATATCCGGTCCGGTACCCTGACCTTCCAGTTTCTGGATGAAGAGGCCTTCCAGGCGCCGGTCGAGACCGTCGTTACGGTTCCAGGCTGGAAACCTCATGCGTTCTGGAACGACCATTCCGATCCCGTATTGGTAACCCTGGTGTGCTCCCCGGCCGGTCTGGACCGTTTTTTTGAGGCCTCGCATGCCTTACTGCAACGGAGGCCACCAGATACCGCTGACCGGGATGAAATGGCAGCAGAGATGAAGGCATTGCGGGATGAGTACGGGCTGGAGCCTGTAGCACCTGCTCCCATGATAAAAAGATGGAAAACGGCATAGTACATGACAAAAATCTGAAAGACTGTCATTCCGCAACGCCGAAAGAATGGATGGAAGGTTCCCATTGGGAACGCTTCCAGCACAACGTCATTCCCGCTTAAAGCCTGCGGGAATGACGTGTTATTCTATGGTTTGATCAAGTCTGAATTAATTTTTGTCGTGTTTAATGGGAAAACGAATAAAATGGAAAGTCATCTTGAAGGGTCGGTGGCGCCTGTCTCCCTGTCCGGGAATCGGTGGGTGATGCCGGGCATGGCCACCGCGCACTCCCATGCGTTTCAGCGGGTCTTGCGTGGACGGACACAAAGACGGGCGACGGAAGCCGATTCGTTCTGGTCGTGGCGTGGCTTGATGTATAAACTGGTGGAACAGCTTGACCCGGATGATATGTACCACATCGCCCGTTTCGCCTATACCGAACTGGCCATGTCCGGCGTCACGGCGGTTGGTGAATTCCACTATGTCCATCATGACCAAACCGGTCGACCCTATGCGCAACGGACGGAACTCGCTGAGGCGGTGATTCGGGCGGCGCTGGATACGGGGATTCGTATCTGCCTGATCCGTACGGCGTATATGAGAGGTGGGCATCATCGTACCCTCGAAACAGCTCAGCGCCGTTTTTTCGATCCATCGACGGATTTGATTTTGCAGGATGTGGACCATTTAAAAACACAGTTCGAGGAGAACCCGATGGTTTCGGTGGCCGTGGCAGCCCATAGCATTCGCGCCGTACCGATCACAGCCATTCAAGAACTGGCGGCTTGTGCCGCAACCTATGATATGCCCTTCCATATGCATGTTTGCGAACAGCGACGTGAACTGGACGAATGCATCGAAGAATATGGCACCACGCCGATATCATTGCTGGCAGATCACGGCATTCTGTCGCCTGGATTCGTGGGGGTTCATGCCACCCATTTAACCGATACGGAAATCAATACATTGGGTGAGACCCGTTCCATGGTATGCATTTGCCGAACCACAGAGCGGGATCTTGGAGATGGGCTGCCGCCGATATCCGATTTAATACAGGCCGGCGCACGGCTCTGTGTCGGCGTGGACAGTCATGCCTGTGAAAATGCATTTGAAGAGATGCGTGCCGTGGAATTCGACGAACGATCCCGACTGGAATCCCGTCATGCCGTTGCCGAAGCATCCGTCTTACTGGATGCTGCAACCCGAGTCGGCTATGCGGCCTGTGACCTGGAGGGCTGCCGTCATGAGGACCGGGTGACTTTGAAAGTGGATGATCCCTCAATAGTCGGTATTGATGAGAGCAGCGGCAGCGACGCCATTGTATTCAGTGCCACACCGAGAGCGGTGGATGAAGTCATCGTCAACGGAAAGTCCATTGTAAATGATGGCGTACATGAGCAGTATAAAACCACCTGTCATCATTATCTTGGCGTGCTACGAAAACTTGGCCTGATGCCATGATGCAGATGCTCACTCTCTGCCTTCGAATTCGGCATACCAATTTTGAGATTCTCGTTACCGCAGGAAAATATCCTTGGGGATGAATCCGGTGACGACCTGGGTCAGGTCCACGACTTCGCTAACCCGGAAGTCCACAGCAATGCTGGCGAGGGATAGCGCCTTGGCCTGTGTGAGACCTTTTTCATGCACCAGGAAGTCCACGACCTCCCATGTGGCACGTCGTGTCGCCCGATTCAGGTCGAGATCGATTCCCATGATGAGGTAATGGGTGTCCGTCTCAGCACGCGGACCTGATATGGTCTTGCCCTTGTGAACGATGAAACGGAAGACGCCGCTCAGCGACTGTTCGATCGCCGTGCCGCTCACCTCGCCGTCGCCCTGTGCCCCGTGGGGGTCTCCTGCGTAGAAGAGAGCGCCCGGGTGGAAGACCGGAAGATAAACGGTGGTTCCCGCCTTCAGATCCTTCACGTCCAGGTTTCCGCCGAATGCCCCCGGCGGCCTTGAGCCCTGCACACCGGGCACCATGACGCCGGGTTCCCCCACGACGGGATCTGGTGCGACGGCCAGTATGCCCATAAACGGCGCCAGAGGCACATGGATGTCGTCCGAGAAGAACGCCACCTCACGCCCGTTGGCCTTACCGGTTCGTATGAGGTGCCTCATCGGGGACATCTCCAGTTGCGGATCATCGGCACGGGCGCCCGGATAGCTGGTGGAGAACACCCCGCCCTGTGCCCTGGTGCTGTTGGCTCCCCAGGAAACTCTGGTCTCGATATCGAGGATCTGAATTTCGAGCATGTCTCCACGCTCAGCGCCGTCGATATAGATGGGGCCTGTGATCACGTGTCCGCTGCGACCCTCTCGCGGACGCCCTTCTCTCGATGCCCAGAAGTCCAGGACGTCGTCGAGGATCTCCTCCCGCGGGACGCCCAGCCCCGTGAGGAAAGTGACGGGGTCCTCTTTCTGCACAGCGCCCACATGGGTAAGCGTATTGATGCGGACGGTCTCACCCGACTGAATGGTAAGTACCGGTTTCCTGTCGATCGGGTACCAACCCCAGTTCAGGGTTTCGGGCCTCGAGGGCAGGAAATGGTCGACCTTATACATCTTGACAAATTCCATCACCTGATCCCCGATCCGGTCGTCCGGTGCATTCATCGAGGTCATTAGGCTACCGTGGGTCCGATCCGGCATCTCTACGACACGCACGCGGCGGTTGCCTGCTGCGCGCATCGCTTCACCAAAGATATCGATCTGATCTCTGCGCCACTTATCATCGCCGTCGGCGTATATAAGCAGCATCGGTCCCTTATTCGCCCCCACGTGCGGCGTAACCGAGGCTTCCAGCCATGCCTCGGGATCTTCACCCCATACCGTTTTCGGCCGATCCTTAGCGGTCTCTTCTACGTACAAGAAAGGGCTGATGGGGATCGTACCGCGGATGGTGTTGTGCGCGAGGCCATGGGCCGCAAGATATGACGGATCGAGTGCCATCAACGCGGCGAGGTAGGCCCCTGCCGAATGCCCTGAGACATAAACGCGGTCAGGATCGCCACCATAGCGGGCGATATTCGAGACGACCCAGGCGAAGGCGGCGGTCGCGTCCTGGATATGCGCGGGATGCATCACACCCGGCGAAAGACGGTAGGTGGCCGACACCACGCCTATCCCTTCCGGCACAAAACGCCTCGCCAGCGCCTCGCCGGCGACCTTGTCCCCTTGCATCAGCGCCCCGCCATGATAGAAAACGATCACGGGGGCCTCGTCCGCCCCCTCGGGCATGAAGATATCCAGCTTGTCCCTGTCGGCGGCGTAATCGGCGCCGGCGATGTAGTCCACATTACGGATAACGACGACCCCGTCAAGATCCTCGACAGAAGACGCGGTTTGCTGCGGCAAAGCTGAGACGCCACCTGAGATAATTAGAACGGAAAGCAACCACAGACATTTCGCGAACATCTTCTCCTCCTTTGGAGAATCCCTGGATATCCATTAACCAACTGCTGGTGACTTCTATCTCGAATGAGATCGGGATTGCTATAGAGCGAAGCCATCAAGTCCATGATCTCCCAAACCTTGATTCGCTTCTGGAGTTGGGACTCCTGCAGCTGAACACCCATCCTATCTTGCAGACTTTTGAGGTTTTTATGGGGGTCTACGCCGAGCACCTGCGCCTCGCCGGCGTCCGGATTTCGTAGACCCTCGATGCATTCCATGGTGGTCGTTTTTCCCGCACCGTTCGGTCCAATCAACCCGAGGATCTCACCTTCGAAGACAGAAAATGAGATATCGTTTACCACGAGGTGCGAACCGAATCGCTTCTGGAGTTTTCGTGCTTCTATAACGGTGTGTTGATTCATAGGTCCAATAACCGGATTAAGCGTACTCCACGATATCACCGAACAGGTTGATCAGGCGGTCTTTGTCCGCTTCGGGCAGCGCCGGCGCGTCAAGCGCCGAGGCGTTCTGCTCCAGATGTGCGATCGTGGCCGTCCCAGTGAGGACCGTGGCAATCGCCGGATGATCGGCGGCGAATTTATAGGCCGCGCTGATCACCGAATCCACATCACCGTGCACCAACCACCCCAGCGGATTCCGAACGGGCAGACTATCTTCAGGAATCTCTCGTCGCGCCTTCCACGAAACGATAAGTTCCTCCAGCAACGCCGGATCGGGCAACTTCACCCGCACCGCGGCCATATTCATGATCCCCACATCGTGTTCCCGTGCCAGCATCAAGGCCTCTTTCGCAGCAATCTGATTGAGGATACCATACTTGAGCATGATGACATCCCACATCGCGGGGTGCGTCCTGAGTCCCGTCAGCGCGGCTTCGTGCCCGGGATCGCTGGAAAACGGCTCGCTGAACCCGATAAACCGGATCTTGCCCTGTTCGCGCAGACGCTCCATGCCCGGATACAGACGATCTACCACATTCTGATAGGCTTCAAGGGGCGACATCCCGTGAAAAAGCATGATGTCGATGCAGTCCGTCCCTAACCGTCGAAGGCTGGCCTCAACATGGTCATACACAGTCTGTACATCCTCCACAGGTCGGTCGTCTTTTTTCAGGGGACATTTGGTCGTCAGGATATACGTATCCCTGGGCACATCTGTGAGTGCCTGTCCCAGAATTTCCTCACTGCGACCGTACGCGGGTGATGTATCGAACAGGTTGATGCCCAGGTCCAGACTCCGTCGTACCAGCATGTCCTGATCCTGTTGGGTCAGACCCTGTTTCTGTCCCATACTTCTTGTGCCGCCGGTTCCCAGGCTGAGCAGCGACACCTTCAACCCGGTGCGGCCGAGGGTTCTGTAATGCATTGCGGGGCCCCTTAGCGCACTCTTATGTATTTTTGTATTTTACGCGGCCGGGGTTCTCCTCCGTACATATTCCCCTCTTTATCAACAGCAACAAATTCCGCCCCGTTGCCGGCCGTATTCCGTGGGTCGCCGGAGGGTAGTAAAATGAAGTAATGGACCCAACCAGTCTTAGCTTCCCCGATTCTAATCCCCATCTCCCAGCCTGGATTCTGCACGTCATCGGATTCGGAATCGGCGACATAAATATGGTCATGATCATCAAAGAAGATCCCACTGGGCCTGCCGAACTGTGTCCATTGGGCAATGAATGCACCTTCCTGATCGAAAATCTGAAGGCGATTGTTAGAACGATCAGCAACAAAAATCCGGCCTCGAGAATCGATGGCGATGGCATGAGGCGTTCTGAATTCACCGGGGGCGTATCCGGTCTTTCCCCATGCCTTAATATAGGTCCCGTCACTGGAAAACTTCACCACGCGATTATTGGTCGTGTTAGCGTGGCCATCGGCAACAAAGATATCTCCATTGTCAGCTACAACGACATCTGCTGGTGAATTAAAGTGATCTTTACCCCCTCCCGGAACGCCAGGGGTACCCAGGACCATCAAGACGTCTCCGGTGGCGCTGAACTTGATAACCTGATGCCCTCGCGTACCGCCGTCAGGCGTGTTGGCCTCGGATACCGCATCCGTCACCCAAACATGACCATCCGGATCGATATCTATGCCGTGAGGCCATATGAACAGGCCGCCACCAAAGCTCTCAACAACATGCCCATCGGCATTGAATTTGAGTATAGGATCGAGGTTCGAATCAAGGCATTCATTGCCGAATCGGTCCGCTCCGGCATCACATCTAATAACCGCCCAGAGATGTTCTCCATCCGGATCGATGGTTACGCCACCTACAGCGCCCATCGTCCGGCCGTCGGGTAATTTAGCCCAGTTATCGACCGTCCGATACGGATTGGGTAATGCTTGAGCCAGGGCATTGGCCCCCATGGCCATGAAAAAGAGAGCGGTTAGCAGGTGTATCTTCTTCTGGTTTATTTTCAGCATGGTATTTCCTCCTAATTGATATTACTGCCTGATGTTACGCATCAGATTGGCTACTTCGCATTTGAGGCGGGTGTCTTCGGCGAGGTATACCTCACCCTTGCCGCCTTTACCAGGGAGACGGATGATGTTGTAATGAACGATGGTTTTATCTGTTTTCATTATTTACCTGACATTCTGCAGCATAGTTCATCACGAAACACGAGCGTTTACAGCCACAATAAATAGGGGGGTTTCAGCACATTCAATATAGCCCTTGGATGGAGCGTGTCAACCAGGCACATGATATTGCAAGCTTGCTCAATTGTTTAGATTGTTAAGAGCCTATCCGGCATCGCAACGCCCAATCCCATCAACAGTCCTGTAATCATCCGTTGAAACAGGCCTACTACTTAAAATGTCACTTCATCCGGTAGGAGCTCACTCCTGCGAGCTATATCTCATAGACTCTCGCCTCATTATATTCATTGTTGACATCTCCCATCTCCCATTATATTAGCCTTCTAAATCACCAATATACCAGTACCCGCACCGCGCGCCGTGCGCCTCCACCAACTCACCAACTACATATCTCTCATGCTCTTCAACACTGTTCGCGCCGAATTCTATATGCATAGGCATCACCTTGACGCTCTGATCGCCACATCCCCGGTCAATATTACCTATTTCACGGACTACACCCTCTGGATCGATCCGTTGATGAAGGAATACATGGTCACGCCGGGAGGATCATCGGATATTCTCCAGGGGTATGCGCTGTGTCCGGTAGAGGGGGAACCGGCCTTGATGTCAACTGGAGCGCTCCTGGCTGTCAATGCCATGGACATCCGGGTCAAAGATATACGTCTCTTCGGGCCATCCGGACTCGATACCAGCCTGCCGCCGGGCGAATTGCCGGGCGGAGCCCGTCGTATCTATGATCTGCTCGCTGAAACACCAGAGTATACCTCTTCCTCAGAAGCGTTGGCCGGCGCCCTGGCAGATCGAGGCCTGGCAGATGGCCGGCTGGGCATAGAGGTAGATGGGCTGACTCCCGCCCGCTATGAGGCGCTTAAAGAACTCCTGCCTCATACCCAGTGGCTGGATTGCTCCAATCTGATCCGATTGCTCCGCATGGTCAAATCTCGCGATGAGATAGAGCGGTTGACACGCGCCGCTGAAATCAGTGAACGGGCAGCGATGGACGCCATGGACGGGGCCCGCCCAGGGCAGAATATCCAGGAGGTTGTTCATCATTTTCGAACGAAACTCGGCGAGATGGATGCCGATCTGGATCACTTCGCCTTCGGCTATCACGGCCTGGGCATCTGTACGGAACCGGATTTTATCCTGGGCGACTCACCGGTCGAATATGTAGATTGGGGCTGCGTCTACCGAAATTGCTGCTCCGATACGGGGACAACCCTGGCCATGAGGTCGCTATCTGCCGTGATGCAGCGACGATTCGATACGCTCCGGGCCAGTATGGACACCGGGTTGAAAGCCATGAAACCGGGCGTCCGGGCATCGGTGGTGCAGACCGCCATGCAGGAAGTCGTCTCCATGGCCGGTCTGGAGATGTACCCCCACGGCCACGGTATCGGTCTGGAAGTGCGTGACTATCCGATCCTGGCCCCGGATAATGGACTGCGGATCAAGGACGACTGTGTCGATGAACCTTCGGATCTTCTTCTGGAATGTGACATGGTCCTCAACCTAGAAGCCCCGCACTTTATGGCCGGCGCCGGTTCATTACACCTGGAGCAATCCGTGGTCATCACTCCCGATGGTTACCGTCCATTAACGCCGCAGCAGCGGGATAAACCTGTAATGATAAGAACATAGGAATATAACCATGAAAATAGTCATGTGCACAGATATGGAAGGGGTTGCAGGAATTGTATCCTTTGAGCAACAATCGTATGCCGATGGAAAGTATCACGATCAGGCGATGCGGCTGGCTACGGCGGAGGTGAATGCGGCGATCGATGGACTATTGAAAGCGGGTGTGGAGGAGGTGCTGGTGTTTGACGGTCATGGTCCCGGCGGAATTGATTTTGAGTCATTGCATCCGGCCGCCAAACTGTTACACGGGCGTCCTGCAGCGCCCCGGTCGGTGCGCGATCCGATTGTGGGGACGTATGACGCGTGTGTGATGATCGGCCAGCATGCCATGGCTGGGGTGGCGACAAGCAATCAGAACCACACGCAGAGCAGCCGTACGATTGATTATTACAAGCTCAATGGTCAGCTGATCGGCGAAATAGCCCAGTTTGCCTTGTATCATGGCGACCTGGGATTGCCGCTCATTTTCTTGAGTGGCGAAGAAGACGCGTGTAAGGAAGCGGAAGGGCTCATTCCCGGCATCACTACCGTTTCGGTCAAAAAAGGACTCAGCCGGCATTCCGCCATCTCATTATCCGCTGTAGAATCCCGGCGACAGATACAGGAAGGGATTAAAAAGGCGGTGGAACAACATCTCCAGAGTCCCATTCCACCACTGGTATGGGACAAACCTTACATATTAGAAAAGCGATTCTTTTTCACAAACAATGCAGACGATGCCAGCACCCAACCCGGAGCCAAACGCGTCAATGACCAGACCGTACGCTATCGAAGCAACCAAATCAGAGACGTCATCTACCGATAATTACCGAAATTCTATGAACAGACGGGTCCGGTAGCTTTTCATCTCAACATTCAGGACTAAATACCATGCTATCCAAACAACTCATCGTCACAGAACCGGGCCACATCGAACTTCAAGACAGAGCGATCGACGATACCCTTCAGCCCCACGAAGCCCTGGTTCGGGCAGAATATACGATCGTCAGCGCCGGAACAGAAGGGGCTGGATTTACCGGTCTGGTAAAAGAGATGCCCTTTGGTGATGAAGGACACTATCCCCGCAATACCGGATACGGCCACATAGGGGAGGTTCTCGAAGTGGGTACTGAAGTGTCTTCCTGTAAAGTGGGAGACCGGGTGCTGAGCTTTTCCAATCACTGCTCCGTCATCAAGGCGGATGTCGGCCGGATGGCCTTACCCATGCCGGAAAACACAGACGGCACACGCCTTGTTTTCGCCCGGATGGCCGGAGTAAGCATCGGCGCCCTTCGATCCTCTTCCTTACAGGCGGGGGAAACCGTTCTTATCATCGGCATGGGGCTGGTCGGTAACTTTGCGGCGCAACTGTTTCGCATGGCCGGCGCCGAAGTCATGGCCGCCGACCTGTCGAACCTGCGGCTGGCGAAGGCCCGGGCATGCGGCATAGAGCGAACGGTAAATCCCAACGAGACAGATTTGAAAGACGCGGTCATGGCGTGGACGGACGGCAAAGGTGTCCATGTGGCCGTGGAGGCCATCGGTAACAGCCACGTCATTAACGAAGCCGCCCTGCTGACCCGCCGGTACGGTGAAATCATCCTGCTCGGCAGCCCACGGGCACGGGCGACATACGATGTGACGCCCATGCTGCTGCATATCCACCTGGAGGCTATCCGTATGATCGGCGCCCTCGAATGGCGGTGGCCCTACCACGAATCGGAACGGCACTGGAGCCTGCTGGACAACTACCGGCAGATCGCCCGGTGGATTACCGAAGAACGACTGATCGTTGATCCATTATTGACACATCTGGCCTCCCCTTCAGATTGCCAGCAGATATACGAAGGCTTAACACAAAATCAGGACACGTATCTGGGTGCGGTTTTTGATTGGAGCCTGGTAAAATAAAGGAGCAATCCCATCATGCCGGAACTGACCCCTGAACATCTGGAACGCCTCCACCGCGAACCGGCGGAGGATATACCTAAAATCCTTCATGCCATCGATACCATCAAGCCCCGGCAATACGTGTGTTATCGTACCTGCGGCCCGATCACCATCGACGGGAAACTGGACGAGCCATCGTGGAAAAAAGCGCCGTGGACCGACCTGTTCGTCCATATCGAAGACGACCAGAAGATCCCGCCACTGGCCACCCGCGCTAAAATGCTGTGGGATGTGGACTATTTCTATGTCGCCGCCGACCTCGAAGACCCGGACATATGGGGGGTGGAAACACAGCGGGACGCCCACATCCCCGATCCCGACTTTGAGGTGTTTATCGACCCTGATGGCGATGCTTTAAACTATATGGAAATGGAAATGAACGCGCTCAACACAGTGTGGGACCTGCTGCTCGATGAGGTATACCACCGCCGCGCCCCCGATCCGGACTGGAATCCAACTGCCTGGGATTGGGAGGGCATTAAAACCGCCGTCCAGATCGATGGGACTCTCAACGCCCCGTGGATCGTCGACAAGGGATGGACGGTTGAGATCGCCTTCGACTGGAAGAGCATGGCGCCGCATTGCATCGGGGTAAGCTGTCCGCCGAGGAACGGCGATCAGTGGCGGGTGAACATGTCGCGGGTGAACCGCAATCGGGAAGGGACGCTCACAGACAGTGACTGGGTGTGGTCACGGCAGGGCATTTACAACATGCACGTACCGGAGATGTACGGCCATGTACAGTTCTCCGAGACCGTCGTTGGTACGCGGTATGAATCCTTCGAAGAGAGGGCCTGACCATGAATACACCCTCCATCGATGCCCTCCGGGTATCCGTCGGACAACTTAAAACATTTTGTACGACCCTGTACCGCAAAGCAGGCGTTGCAGATGCTGAGCTGATCACAGACCTTTTGATTGACACGGATTTACGACGCGTCCTGAGTCATGGTACGCAAGCATGATGGAACCGGCCTTTTCACAGGCACAGCGTACATACAGTGCCGCTTCTTACGGGGCCTTCATTTTCGTGGTGTATATCAGCCGTGTTGTGTCGGTTGACACCTTCAAAAATGAAATGGATCGCTCCATGCGATATATCCACGACCTGCCTCCCATGAAAGGAACTGAGCGGTACGATTTTCCGGGCGGACCGGAACACGATCGAGAAAAAGCATGGACGGAAGCAGGCATTCCGCTCAGTGATGATCATCGGCAGGGTGTGGAAGACATAGCGCATGAACTGCGTGTGCCGATCCCATGGCGCTGAGATAATCAACTATTTTACTTTTCCATGACCCGGTTGAATCATATACTTACGAAGAGGCCGTGAAAATTGGCCGCGTCGATCTTGAAATAAAAACAGGGGGAAACATGTCCGACCATATCCGATGGGGGATCCTCGGAACAGGAAGTATTGCCAATAAATTCGCTACTGGATTACAGGCCGTTGCAGATGCCGATCTGATAGCGGTAGGATCAAGGACGCAAGATACCGCCGATGCCTTTGCAGACAAGTATGGGGCGCCGAATCGCCATGCCAGTTATGAAGCCCTGGCCCGTGATCCAGAAGTGGATGCGATATATGTAGGCACACCGCATACCTTTCATAAGGACAACAGCATTCTGTGTCTGGAAGCCGGCAAAGCCGTCCTTTGTGAGAAACCGTTTGCTATTAATGCAACGGAAGCAGAGACGGTTATTCAGTGTGCCCGGGATCACGGCCGGTTTCTTATGGAAGCCATGTGGACGCGCTTCCTTCCCGTGCTGATTCAGGTGCGGCAGTGGCTTGCTGATGGGAAAATCGGTGAAGTGCGCATGGTGACGGCTGATTTCGGATTCCGCGCCGGCGTCAACCCCGATGGCCGTCTATTCAATCCGGCGCTGGGTGGCGGTGGCCTCATGGATGTGGGTATTTATCCCATTTCACTGGCCTCCATGGTTTTCGGCGTGCAACCGGATCGCATCAAGGCGCTGGCAGAAATCGGCGAGACCGCTGTGGATGAACAAGCGGCGATGGTCTTCAGCTACGATACCGGCGCTTTGGCCTCGCTCTGGACCGGTATTCGTACGTCAACCCCTCAAGAGGCGACCATCCTCGGTACCGATGGACAAATCCGCATCGAATCCCCGTTCTGGGATGCAAAAACGGCGACCTTGAGCGTCGACGGTAACGACCCTGTTCATATTGAGCCGCAAAGAAGTGGCAATGGATATAACTATGAGGCCATAGAGGTGGGGCGTTGCCTGAGAGCCGGTAAACTGGAAAGCGGCACCATGCCGCTTGATGAGACACTGGCTATCATAAAGACGCTGGATACGGTTCGGGAGCAGGTAGGGTTGAAATATCCTATGGACGTTTAATACCGATTCTTGAAGAACACAGGAGGAAATATGAGTTGGAATACATTGAGGCAATATCCAGGCAAATTAATACCCATCATGCTGAGTCTGCTCGTTATTCAGGCATCTTCTGCTATGGCCCAGGTATCGTTAGAACAAGCGCTCCGGCAGGATAGTGTGCAGAAAGGACTTCAGCATATCGATTCCCGGCGGGCGGCCATCGCACAGTCCCTGGTTGAAATAGGAGGCATTATTTCCCCATCGGGCCAGGAGCATAGACGGGCGCAGGCCGTTGCTGAACGCATGCGGGCGATGGGATTGGCGCAGGTGCGTGTAGATGAGACGCCGAACGTGATCGGGATCATACCCGGCCGGTCGGGCAAAGCGGTCATATTCATCGCCACACTGGATGATCTGGCTACCGTAGCTGCCCATCAGAAAGAAGCCGGTACAATGCCCCGGATAGATGGCGACCGGGTGGTCGGCCCCGGGACAAATACGTCACTCGTCACGGCCGCTATGCTGGCGGCCGCAGAAGCGCTGAAGCAGAACGACATAATGCCCGAGCATGATCTGGTTTTTGCTGCAGTGGCTCAGGAAGAGACCGGACTGGTCGGTATGAAAAAGGTCTACGAGGAATACAAAGACCGAGCGGTCGGTTTTGTGGATATTCTGGGGGACGGCCGGAGCATCAGTTACGGCGCTATTGTCATTCACTGGTGGAAAGTGATCGCGTCCGGCCCCGGTGGCCACTCACTGCGAGGCGGTCTTCCCAATGTCAATCAGGCGATCGGCCGATCGGTTGATCAGATCCTGCAACTGCCCCATCCAAAAGAACATTCCGATGAACGGGCAGTCATTAATATCTCAATGCTTAACAGCGGCGCCGTTTACAACCATAAGCCCGAAACCGGTTGGTTTTCTCTCGATCTTCGGTCTATGGATGCAGCCATCGTAGAGGATATCGAACAGAAGGTGGCTGAAATTCTCAAACAGGTCGCCTCGGATACGCAAATCGAGCTTAAAATGGAACCATTCCAGCTTACACCGGGCGGCCAGATCCCGGGCGCCCGGGAATCTGTTCTGGTCACTACCGCCGAGGCTATTTCAAAACACCTCGGATTCGAAAAGGTGCGTGTCAGCAACATGGGCTCATCCAATATGAATGTGGCCATCGGTGGCGGCACACCGGCCATTGGTCTCGGCGGCGGCCGGGGCGGACGACGCGGATATCCGGATGAATGGGCAGATATCCCGGTGATGCTGCGTACGGCGAAACATGTTCTGCTGCTTGCGGCCACGCTGGGCGAGGGAAAATAAATCTATTGGTGAATGGTGAATGGCGATTGAAAAATCACTAAATCACTAAATCACTAAATCCTGTAAGGAGAACACATGAAATACGGCCATATCGAAGGCGTCGAAAAACCCATATCCCGGCTGGTGCAGGGGACCATCATGCTCAGCACGGCGGAAGAAGAGTATAGTTTTGATTTGCTGGACAAGGTATTCGAAGCCGGAATCAATACCTTCGATTGCGGCCATATATACGGTGGCGGGGATTGTGAACGCGTGCTGGGTAGATGGATCGAAGACCGGGGCGTCCGGAAAGACGTCGTTATCCTCACCAAAGGCTGTCATCATAATACGGACCGGCGCCGTGTCACACCCTTCGACCTCACAGCTGACTTCTACGATTCCCTGGCCAGGCTCCGGACCGATCATATCGACCTGTGTCTCTTACACCGCGATGATCCTCAAAAGGCGGTTGGGCCAATCGTGGATATACTTAACCAATACATCCATGATGGCCGTATCGGTGTTATTGGCGGTTCGAACTGGTCGCATAACCGGATTCGAAAAGCGAATATCTATGCAGAGGCCAACGGCCTGCAACCGTTCAGTGTCAGCAGTCCGAACTTCAGTCTGGCCGATCAGCTTGAGCCGCCCTGGGCTGAATGCATCAGCATCAGCGGCGCTGACGGCGAAGAAGCGCGGGCGTGGTATCAGGAAAACCAGATGCCTTTGTTCACCTGGTCCAGCATCGCCAATGGATTTTTTACCGGAAAGGTGAGGCGGGACAACTACAAACAGCTTGTTGAAGAAGGCGTATTGGACGGAAGCTCCGCAACAGCATACTGCACACCGGATAATTTCAAACGCCTCGATCGGGTCGAAACTCTGGCCAAAGAGAAAAAAATGACCATCCCGCAGATCGCCCTTGCCTATGTGCTCAACCAGCCGCTCAATATATTTCCTCTGGTCGGCGCCCGCAGTGGTGATGAAATCACGGCGAATCTTCAATCACTGGATACGAAATTGTCACAGAACGAAATGGCCTGGCTCGATCTCAAGTTATCCAGAAAACCGACCAGATCAAAAGGCGGGAAGTAGAAAGCGAAGGAATAGGAAGGAGGGGTGGGAGGGTGGGAGAAGATGGTTGCAAGTACCTGTGTATCCAGAACGTTCGTCCTCACCCTTTCTTCCTTTATTCCTCTCATAAATTACCTGGAGTTTATCATGAGGCGGATATTCAAGTTGACCCCGGCATTAACCATTGCTCTGGTGGCCCTCCTATGGTATCAGAACGCCCCGGAGGCCCAGATACGTAATGCGGTCGGCAAAGTCATGCCGGCCGATGCGGCGCCGGCGGATCAACAGATCTTCCGGTTCCTGAACGACGAGCCGACCAATCTGGACATCGGTGTGGCCATCTACGAAGTGGGCGGCATCGTATTCCTGTTTGAGCGCCTGACCATGCTGGATCACAATAATCAGGTCATTCCCGGCGCAGCCTCCTCCTGGGCGTCTTCCGATGATATGACCCGCTGGACATTCCACATGCGTCCGGGCGCCCGGTGGAGCGACGGCCGGCCGGTGACGGCACACGATTTCGAATACAGCTACAAACGCATGTTCGATCCAGCCACTGCCAGCGGCTATGCCTTCTTCTACCATGACATCAAAGGAGCCCGCGCGTACAACACGGGACAGACCAATGATCCGAACACGGTCGGTGTTCGTGCTGTGGACGATATGACGCTGGTCATCGAAACCGAGGGTCCATGTCCATACCTGCCCATGATCACCGCCTTTTTCACCTCCATACCCGTTCCTGAATGGCAGGTAAACAAATACGGGGTCAAATGGGCGACGGACGAGAACGGGGTCAGCAATTCATCCTACAAGATCAAGACATGGCGTCTCGGGGAACATCTGACCTTCGAACTTGATCCTTACTATAATGGCCCCCTCAAAGGATATCTTTCGGAGATCAGATCTATTTTCAAAAACAGGGGGAACACGGGCCTTCTGGCGTATGAAAACAACGAACTGGATCTCGTTTACGTCGATGTCCGCGATCTGAGCCGGATCGAACGCGACCCGCGCTTGCAGGCCGAGCTGCATAAGTATATGGATTTCAACGCCCTGTATCTGTTCTTCAAGACCCGTGAAGGCCTCTTTTCCGATCTGAAGGTCCGTCAGGCCATCAGCCATGCTATCGACCGGGAGGCCCTGTGCAACGTGGTGCTTCGCGGTACGGCCCTGCCGGCGTATACCATGCTGCCGCCCGGTTTCCCCGGTTATTCCGGAGATCGTCTGAAAGATATCCAGCGGTTCGATCCAGCTCGTGCAAAACGTTTGCTGGCCGAAGCGGGTTATCCCAACGGCCGGGGCTTTCCGTCGGTGGACATCCAGCTGCGTAACGACCTGCCGCACCGGTTAATGGCGGCCGAAGCGGTGGCCGGGATGCTGAAAGAGCATCTCAACATCACCGTCGGTGTGCAGAATATGGAACCGAGGGTGTACAGCGACGCCATGGCGAAATACGACATCCCTCTGAGTTTGATTCCCTTCCAGTACGACTTTCCCGATCCGCACAATCTGCTCGGTATGGTCTGGCATACGCAACCTGCAGGACGCCATGATTGGACCAACGCCGAATTCGACCGGCTGATCGAAACCGCTGCCCGTGAAGTCGATGAGGCCAAACGAAACGAGATGTACCATCAGGCCGAACGTATCCTGATAGAAGACGTCGGCGGCGCCTTCGTCTTCCACGACTACGTCCTGCAACTGAGAAAACCCTGGCTCGCCGGCTGGAAAAAAGATAACACCGGCCAGGCGCCGTTTTTCATCGATAACTCGACGATAACGGATTTGTACGTGAAGAGGTAGTTCTGAGTTCCGAGTTCCGAGAAGGCAAGACCTGATTTTACTCGGAATTCGGAACTCGGAACTCAGAACTATCTTCTATTTTTCCCTTGCTTTTCCCCGCCCCATCATATACCTTTATCAGCGTATTTTTCGGGGCGTAGCGCAGTCCGGTAGCGCACCAGACTGGGGGTCTGGTGGTCGCTGGTTCAAATCCAGTCGCCCCGATTTGGTGTTGATAAGAGAGCATCACCGCCATGAACATGGCCTTGATTATTCCGGCATATAATGCCCTGTCTACACTGCCCCGGTTGTTGAAAAACGCCGGGCAGATCTTTGACAAACGCCATATTTTAGTGATCGACGACGGCTCGACAGACGACACGGCGGCGGCGGCCCAGGATGCCGGAGCCAATCTGATCCGGCATCCACAAAACCGTGGTAAAGGCGCTGCCCTCCGTACCGGTTTCAACTGGGCGCTGGAACAGGATTACGAAGCCATTATCACCATGGATGCGGATGGTCAGCATGATGAACGTGAGATTCCGAAGTTTCTGGAAGCGGGGGAAACGCAAACGGGAGCAATCATCATCGGATCTCGCATGGACCGGCCGGCCGGGATGCCCTGGCACCGGCGGTTCAGCAATCGGCTGACTTCCCGTATCCTCTCCTGGCGCACCGGCCAACATATCCGGGACAGTCAATGTGGTTATCGCTTCATCAGGACGGAGGTACTCCGGCAGATCACTCTGGATACCACGCGGTTTCAAACCGAGTCCGAGCTGATCATCAAAGCGAGCATAAACGGATTTCGTATCGAGTCCATCCCGATCCGAACCATCTACACCGCCCCGCACAGTTCTATGCGGTTAGGGGCAGATACCTGGCGGTTTGTGGTACTGATGATCAAAAGTATGGCGTGGAAAAGCAAGAAGGCAGTAAGCAGTAATCAGTAAGCAAGTTTTTGCTGCTTTCTGCCTACTGCTTACTGAACATCGGGGTGTAGCGCAGTCCGGTTAGCGCGCCTGCTTCGGGAGCAGGAGGTCGGGAGTTCAAATCTCCCCACCCCGACTATTGGGAGACAAGGAGTTACGCTGTTTTTGCGTAGCTCCTTTTTCCATTTTATATGGGCTTGGTGACGCCCTGGTGACATAAATTCAACATTTCTATATAAATTGAAAAGGGAACTCCATAATTTTGGAAGCTACCTTTGTTTTTTACATCGTTGACTGATAAATTTAATCTGAACCTTCGACCTCTCCAAAGTCCACCATATCCGCAAACTGACGAAAATACAACGCATCCGAATGATCATAGATGGTCGTTGTATCCGGTGAGCTATGTCCGAGAAGCGACTGAATGATGTCACGAGGAACTCCCTTCTCACGCAGATGTGTAGCGTATGTGTGCCGCAATGAATGGAGTGAGTATTCATCCGGCAACCCGGCGATTTGAAGCACTCTTTTGAATTTGTGTGTAACCCAATCCTCATTCCACGGTTTACCAGGCAATTCTGTTGACCCGAAGACATAACCCGAACCATTGTCCATACCCTGGATCACCCGTTGCAGCCCTGTATTGATCGGTAGTTCCAATATTCTGGAGACCTTATCTGCTCGTACTCGCAGGGTCCACCGCTTCATATCGATGTCATCCCATTTGAGGAATAGGACCTCGTTGCGTCGGCAGCCGGTGTATAGTAAGAATTGAAGGTAATTCATATACCAGGGTTCATCGACTGCTTCGAGCAGCTTCTGTACTTCATCCAGCGTCAGAGCCTTACGATTAGAGGTGGTTTTAGGCAACTCTACATGGGCAAATGGGT
>Ga0066376_10001850_pt1 | contig 20176 bp, 18 predicted proteins | sample Knorr_S15_td_Bot_FD_77009 | JGI IMG/M metagenome (GOLD analysis project Ga0066376, IMG submission 77009) | Marine microbial communities from Southern Atlantic Ocean transect - Knorr_S15_td_Bottom_ad_5009_LV_A | ecosystem: Environmental > Aquatic > Marine > Oceanic | place: Southern Atlantic...
AGACGTGCCCAGGCGGACTCTGCTGGTTCGAGATGCAATAGCGGCAAGAGTCGTCAGAGGCTCCAGCCTTGGCTTGGCTGTCAGGCTATCCCCAACCCAGACCGAGTCCAGCCCGGCCGACTCCACCTGCTCTGCCATGGAGAGAACGGTTTCGATATTCTGAGGCTCTTCGCCGGTCATTATTAGCCGCCGAGTTGGCAGCAGGACGCCTAGCTTTGTCTTAGTCATTTCCCGAGAGTCCCAGCGTGGATTCTGCTGACTGGTCATGCTTTCGAGAAATCCCGGCTCAAGCCCTTCGCATCTCATCAGGTCGGTTGGCGTGTCCAAGTCCAGTGCGAAGCCAGGGCTGTCGCAGGTAGCGTAAGGGAGGCCTAGCGCCCTTGCGGATGCTATGTGGCGTCGAAAGCTATCGTTTCCCAGGAGAGGACCAAAGTCTGATTGAGCTGGCACTAACATGGCGTTCGTGCCGCCGTCGTGGTGTGCAGCGGCTAGAGTCAACTTAGAACCGCCGTCTGACGCCGACAGTATGGCCGCGATATCGCTGGATCGCAGAAAGGGAAGATCGGCGGGCAAATAGAGGCTGGCGTAACCGGTGGCCGCCGCTACCTTCATGGCCTCTGTGAGTGCCTCATTCAGGCCCATTCCTGGATCATCTAGCCATCGCACTCCCGGATATCGGCTACGCTCACTGGCGGGAAAATCGCCGCCGATTACCCACACCTCTGCCAACTCCGACTCCAGGGCCGCCGTTACGACCTTGGCGAACATGCCCATGGCCAGTGCAGCCCTCCGGCTTGAGTCCAACTCGCCAGCCAGCCTGGTCTTCGCCAGATGCAGCGGCTTCATGGGCACAACTGCCACCACGCCAGCGTTGTCCTTATGAAGGCCTTCAATCATTCGACGAGCTCGTAGATTTGGCGCGCCAGACGGACCTTATCTTCAGTTTTGTTCATAATGGTATCCATGATCTCGACCTGAAAGCCCAGTTGCTCCACTTCGCTGGCCAATTGGCGGTCCTGCTCGTCTATGACGAATACATCGCAGAGGCCGACGTACTGCCGCGCCACGCCTACGCAAGAGACCTGGTGGCCCAGCTCCTGAAGTAGTTTTGCAGCAGGTCCCTTAATGGCTTTACCTCCTACGATAGGGCTTACGGCCACTCTCTTTCCTTGAAAGCCTGCTATTGCCATCCGCACGCCCGGCACCGCCAGTATAGGCGCCACGCTAATGAACGGATTGGAAGGACAGAATACCAGGGATCCAGATTCTTTGAGAGCATCGGCGAAACCAGGAGAGGGCTTTGCCGCGTCGGCTCCGTCAAATCGGATTTCTGATACGACAGGCTCACTGCGATGTCTCACGAAGTACGTCTGCATGGCGAGGTCGCCTATGTCCGTGGACAGCACGGTGCGTACGCTGTCGTCGCTCATGGGGTAGACGGGGTGTCGAATGCCAAGGCTGTCGCACAACGCCTCTGTCACCTGCGAGAGGGTCTGCCCCTGGCGCAGCAGGTCGGTGCGCCGGATGTGAGTGGCCAGGTCCAGGTCGCCCAAGTTGAACCAGGCGTCGGCACCATACTGCCTCAGACATTCCAGCGTTCGAAAGCTTTCGCCTTCGATTCCCCAGCCCATTTCAGTATTGGAAATTCCAGCCAGTGTGTACATCACCGTATCCACATCTGGTGAAATATGCAGGCCGTGGAACTCATCATCGTCGCCTGTGTTGACGACGATACGAAGCTCGTCGGGCTTAAGCACGCCGCACAGGCCCAGAACAAGCTTTGCCCCACCGACGCCGCCCGCCAAGGCCAATATAGGGGTTTTCAATTAGCGATCCACAATAGGTTCTCCTTGCCACCTTAATAGGGGGCGCGGGAAAGAATAGACCGAGTAAATGTACCACCTATGCTAAAATCGTGGCAATACAGGGGCAGAACCATATGGAGGCCCTCCCATTTACATCAGCCACCTCAGCCTGATGAACTTCCGCAATTACGAGCACCTGGAACTCGACTTAAAGCCGGGTATGGTGCTGTTTCAGGGCGACAACGGCCAGGGCAAAAGCAACCTGTTGGAGGCAATATACATGTTGGCCGTTGCCAAGTCTCCCCGGGCGTCCTCCGACCGAGAGCTAGTGCGCCGCCAACCGGTTGACGAGGAGACCTACTCCCGTATATCGGCCATCGTGGACCGGGTAGCAGAATCCAAGGAAGACCGTGACGACAGCTCTTTGAGGCTGCAGATCGACTTCAGCAGCTCGCCAATTCCCATTGAAGATGGTAGCGAGAACCTCGGGTCTATTGGCGGAATCTCCGTACAAAAATACATAAGGGTAAATGGCGTTCCTCGTCGGGCGTCATACCTGGTTGGCCAGCTAAACGCCGTCTTGTTCACCGCAGACGATCTGGAGCTTGTGTACGGCTCCCCTTCTATCAGAAGGCGTTACATGGACATTCTCATTTCTCAGCTGGACCAGAAATACCTGCGCACCCTTCAGCGTTACCAGCGGGTATTGACGCAAAGAAACTCCCTGCTCAAAGCCATCCGGGAGGGCCGGTCGCAGGAGGGTGAGCTAGCCTTTTGGGACGAGCAACTGGTCAGCGAAGGGGAGTACATAATCGGCCAGCGTCGCCTCTGCATACAAGAGCTGTCTGAGATGGCCGCGCCTATCCAGCAGGGCCTCAGTGGCAACGGCGAGCTTTTTCAGATCATCTACCAGCCCAACGTGAGCCTGAACGACTGCGCAGACCAGAGCGCCATCGGCGAGTCAATCCAGGCCTCGCTTCTGGAGAGAAGGCGCAGGGAGTTAGCGCAGGGAGTGACCGTTACGGGGCCGCATCGGGACGATCTCGTCATGCTGCTGGGTGGCATGGACGTAGGGGCGTACGCGTCGCGGGGGCAATCGCGCACAGTGGTGCTGGCGATGAAGCTGGCGGAGGCTGGCTACCTTAAGGTCCGTCGCGGTCAGGAGCCAATTCTCCTGCTGGACGACGTTCTCTCCGAGCTAGACGTCCAACGCAGGGAGCACGTGCTGGACCAGGCGTCGCAGTACCAGCAGAGCTTCCTCACAACGGCAGACGCGGGGAACATCGATCGGCTTCACTTATCAGCCATGACCCGCTATGCGGTGAAGTCCGGCGCTGTGCAGCCCTACGATGTGGCGAGCGACGACGCCACAAACTAGTTTTTTGGATAGCTAGGGTATGAGGTTAAGCGGTTGGCTTCTTCACGCTGTATGCGTTCTTCAGACCTGTGTTACAAGTCTGTACTTTGTAGCTTTCGTAGAGACCAACAGGCGTAGGAAGTTGCTGGAAGAAGGTTAAGGATGGGATATTGAAGGGTGAGGTGGCCTTATGGCTGGCCTTGCCGGAGACCGGGACCAGCTAATAACACCAGCCCAAGTCGTCCGGTTACAACATGCCGGGGTTTTGGAGCCGCCACAGCAACGCGACCCCGGGTTTGCTTTTTCGTATATAAACACTTCTTCTCTTCTGTAAACATCGGCCTGGGTATTTTCCCATATTCGTATGAAGGTCCATTCCAGAATCGTCCCTTTTCGCAGCCATCCGGCACATCGAACATTGCCTTGATCGTAAGTCTGGTTTGAGTTTTGACGCCTGTACAAAGGTTTAAATGGCAAAAGGGTAGCGATCAAAAAGAACGCCTATTCAAATGATTCTGGCGACTGATTCTCAGGCCGTTTTAGGTCATGGAGAATGTGGGCAAAATGATATATGAACAGACAAAACGATAATCTGGCTCGGAATGCTATATCTCTAAATGCCGATAGCCCGGAGGCCTTCATAGCCCCTGGTGTCAACGACACATCGATGTTGGACAGATGTCTTTCCAAGCTATGTGAGCACATCGAGAACATGGGCCTGTCTAGTTTTTACTGGGTAGCAGGGGTGCACACTGAAGAGATTGCGGAAAGAATCTTGAAGTCCATGGCCCTGGCTAAGGACAAGTTCAAATTCGATGGCAACTCATGCATCATCGTTGCCAAGCCTGCTGAGACCAAATCACTCAGAACGTTCGAGGCCCAATATAAGTTCAGGATTCTCTCAATGAACGAGGTCTACACCGACAGCTTCATTGCGATTAACAACTCTGCGGTGCTAGACGTTACACCAATGATCAGGAGCGAGGGCCGCCCGGAATTCTGTGAAGAGTCGACCGTAGCCGGTCTCTACACTGGTCTATTCAACATATTACGAAACGGCACTACTTCTTAACTCACGTCCCTACCAATTAATGCGCCTTACTAAGGGTCGACCGAACGGTCGGCTTTTTTTGTTTCCCTCGCGCCTCTTTTACAGACTTCCCAACTCAGCCCAATAACCTTTCGCGACTCCCCTCCGTTATATCTACATGTGAAGGCATGCGAAGGCATATAGCTAACGCCAGTGCCATTCTCATTCCTTGGATCTTGGTCGTGTAAACCACCGACATTAGTTGAAAGATCTAAATCCCTATGCTTCCACGTATACAGAGCGTACAGACCACTCGGACATCGAGAAACACGTCATCCGAGGCAAAGGATGAGCGTCATGGTGATTGAAGATTTCAAAGACGCAGACGACGCACAGCTGATGCTGCTGATAGCGGACCAATCGAAGCCGGCGTTGGAGTCCTTATACCAGCGCTATTCCAACATCGTGTATTCGCTGGCCATGCATATGCTCCGCGACACCGGCAAGGCTGAAGAGGTTACACAAGACGCCTTCTTCAACGTGTGGCGCAGGGCAAGCAGCTACAACTCGACTCGGGGCAGCGTCACCGCCTGGTTGTTCAGCATCGCGCATAACAGGACCATCGATGAGCTAAGGAAAAGACAGAGGGACCAGACTCACGTTCAGCACGGCGTGGACTTGAACAATAGGCCAGAGGAAGACGGCCGCGGCGGGGACCCGATGCGTTACACCACGCTGCAGTTCGACAGAAGCATTTTAAAAGACGCCCTGTTTACGCTGAGACCAGAGCAGAGAGAAATAGTGATACTGGCATATTTCGGCGGGCTGACGCACTCTGAGATATCCAAGCAACTGGGCCAGCCTCTGGAAACCGTGAAAATCCGAATGCGACCGGCTCTCAAGAAACTCAGATCTGTACTCGGACCGCAATACCAGGAGCAGGCTGACGTTGGATTGTGACCAGGCCAAGACATTAATTTATCCTTACCTGTCAGGCAGACTGAACGCCAGCCTGGTTGCAGATATCGAGCAGCACCTTGGCACTTGCCAGTTATGCCCAGTCATATTGCACGCCTTCGAAGATAAAATTACAGCTATTGCCCTCTCCGTACCACAGGTTCTGGCCCCAGACAGAATTCGTCAGGCCCTGCTCGCTCGAATAGATGGCTATCAATTCAGTGCAAACCCTTTCGCCCATCAGCAAGTCAGCAGATTCGCGGCGTTCCTAGCCATAATTGGCAGTGCGGCGGTATCGCGTGGACGCACAACTTCCTTGCTAGTAGGCGTATCGTTGCTCCTGGGAGGCCTTTGGCTTGGCCAAAGCCTGAGTAATGGCCCGCCAGAGATCGACACTCAGGCCGCTTCACTGCTGTCCGAAGAGGTCGCAACTCCTGCCACCGACGGCCGCCGTTTGCTCCAACGCCAGCACACCGCTACGGCAGTGGCAAGACTCGCTGTGGCCGAGCCATACGCAGCGGACAATGGCCTCTATATCAGCCCGCGCTCTGGCACATCTATCAGGATGCTACACGGAACTCGGAGGGCAACGGAAGCAAGAGGCCTCTTAATCGCCACCGAAGACGAGGCGATGCTTCTGGCATTGAACCTCCCTCCTCTCCCTAGTAACAAGGTCTATCAGATATGGCTGGTTAAGGCAGATCTAGTAATTAATGCTAGTTTCCTTTCGATAGATAGAACGGGATACGGTCAGACAATCATCATCCCTTATCTCTCGGTAACAGATTTTGATGGCATCGGCATAACTATTGAGCCAGCCAGTGGGAGCGCCGACCCTACGGGCGAAAGCGTATTGCAGGGTGATCTGTGACCAGTCTGCTTTGCACGCAAATGCACATTGATGCAGCACTTGGGGGGAATTGGTTTAACTACCAATAAGCAGACCGCCAAACTAACCCTGCAGGTCATTAGGCTCGACAGCAGAGCACGCAAATACAGACACTGTCAATTCAAAATTATTGAGGTAAATTAGGTTCTTAAGGCCTATTCTGTATAAACAGCTTGTGGTAGTGTTATGTGGCACGCGATCTTATAGCTTTTTCATCCTAAGGAGGACGGAAACGTAGTCATGTCTAAATTACTCATAATATTCGGACTTGTTCTTCTCATGACGGTCCCGGTATCCTTCGCACAAGCTCAGGTGGCCTATGAAGGATCCGGAACAGCTGTCATCTCAGATAGCTCGGCCCTCAGCGATAAGGTAACTTACTCCCTCACCGGAGTAACGCGGCTTGCGCCAGATCAGGCATATGAAGGTTGGCTCGTCAACAGCGGCACCGGATCACTACAAAGCACCGGATTAATGTCCGTGGATGGCAACAACGCCATCACTCACAACTGGGTCTCACCTGAAGGCGATAACCTGATTGCTGCCTTTAATACGGTAGTTATTAGCGTCGAGCCCGTACCGGACCCTGACCCTGACTCACCTTCCGACATTAAGCCTTTCTCTGATTCAGTATCTTCGTCAGCGATGACTCATATCCGTCATCTGCTGGTTAGTTGGCCCGAAGGCGAAGATGCCGGAATCTTGACGAACCTGAATACTCAGCTAGACGTGGCCATTCAGCACGTGAACCTGGCCCGTGGCTCCGACACCATCGAAGATGTACATCTGCACACACAGCATGTCATCAACGTAGTAGACGGTGACGGTGCACCTAGCGACGACATTGGCATAGTTGCCCATGCCCAGGATAGTAAGCACGCTGGTTTTGCTGGTGCTTCCGTCGCGGCAAAGGCTGCTACGGTTGAAAACGCCGGAGCCAATGCAGAAGCATGGGCACTGGAAGCCAAGGCAGCCGCAGAAGATGTTCTCGGTAACGACAGCGTCACTATCGCCAAGGCTCTGCTGAACTCAGTAGCCGGTCGTTTGGACGCCGCTAGGAATGGTATCTCCGCTACAAGTCAAGGCGGGTCAGAGCAGGCCTATGTAAGCGCTCAGGTGATGGCAACTTACACGCTCTCGCCCGGTGGCAGCGTAAGCACACCAAGCACACCAAGCACACCAAGCGTTGGTGACTCCAGCGTTCCTGCATTAGCTCAGATGCTTTTCGCAGGAGCCCTCACACTGCTAGTAGCAGGTAGCTTCCTGTTCCTCCGTAGCCGAAGGGTCGCTCGAATCAAAGCCTAGCCCTTAAGAAGAGTCTAATAGCAAATAGAGGCCCCATTTCGGTAACGGAATGGGGCCTCTTGCATTTATCGAATTGATAATAAAGCCTCAACAATATCGGCTGACACTATTTTGACAACTTCAACGGGTCAAATATTCCTCACGCTTCTCTTGGTAATCCTCATCACGGCGCTTTCTTGCAGCAGTCCAAATGACAGCGATGTAATAGAAGACTTTGATGTGGCGGCGAAGGTAGCCCTCACGGCAACGCCAACTCCAATCAATCCACAAGCAGTTCTGGACCAATCCGGTAAGGTCATGAACGACCTGCAGTCCTTCCGCTTCGGGTTAGAGCACAATACCGGCGGCACACCTCTGGGCCAAGGCCTAATCCTGATCTCTACCGAAGGCTTCGTTGTGAAACCGGACAAGCTCTCACTGAAGTTTGTAGGCTCGGCTGGTAATTTCGTCATGCGCGGTGACGTTATAACCATCGGGGACAAGACCTTCATGAGCAACCCGCTAAACGATGAGTGGCAAGTCCTGCAAGGCCAGGTTAGTCCGTTAGCGTATTTCGACCCCGCATTAGGTATTTCCAGCATGATGTCGCGGGTAACGGACGTAACCGTGCTCGAAATGCACAACAGCGAAATGCACATCGGCGGGATACTTCCTGCCTCAGCACTGGCCCCACTGTTCGGTCCCACCACAGACGAGTCTATTGAAGTCGAGCTGACCATAGACCTACAGAATTCCTACTTAACCAAAGTCATCTTGAAAGGCCGCATCACTGCAACCGAATTGGACGGGATGGAACGTACCATCGAACTAGGCGACTTCAACGAGCCAAAGGTAATCGAGCCACCTCTCTGAATATTTCTCTATATCGGCTGGGCCGCTTGGCAGTTTTCCTGACATTTCAAAAGCGTCTGGATTTTCGCCGTATAAGCGATTCAGGCTGCCACATTTGTATGCTTATATATAGGGCGTGAGGCTAACCAGACACCGACTCTCACCATATTTCGCATTGACGGCTGTATTTGCCGGCGTATTCATCGCTGCCGACGATCAGACTGTCGTTGTAACTGTGCTGCCAGCCATGATGCGCGATATGGGCGTCCAAGTTAACGAGCTAAACAAGGCTTCGTGGACGATAACTGGATACCTGCTCGGGTACCTGGCGGCCATGCCCTTCATCGGGAGGGCGTCGGACATCTGGGGCCACCGGCGAGTCTTCATTATCTGCATGGCGCTCTTCATGGTAGGCTCCGCTGCCGTCGCCCTCGCCTCCTCCCTGAACTGGCTGATTGCGGCAAGAGTGTTCCAAGCCCTGGGAGCCGGTGCATTAGTGCCAGTGTCGATTGCGATAGTCGGCGACCTCTTTCCCTCGCACAGCCGCGGCGTGCCTCTGGGCATCATGGGCGCTTCAGCAGAGGCGGGAGGCGTGATAGGTCCCCTGTGGGGCGGCATAATGATCAAGTACTTCAGTTGGCAGTGGGTCTTTTGGATAAACCTGCCTCTGGGCGCAGCAGTCATCGCAGCGACGTTTCTGCTGATCGAGCCAAGCCCGAGGACACGTTCTTCGGTCGACTACATCGGCGGGGCGCTGATCACCGCAGCGTTGGCAACGATGACGCTCGGCCTGGCGCGAGTAGACTCGCTGGACTGGCTCATGGTCCTATACATGGCGGCTTCGCTGGCCCTCTTTGCACTGTTTGTCCTTAGGCAAAGGTCGGCGCATGAACCACTGCTGCCCAAGGCCATGTTCAAGACCTGGGCGTTCCGCGCATCCAACCTGGTGCACTTGCTGGTGGGCGCGGCGCTCATAATTGGGATGGTGACCATACCACTGATGGCCAACACAATTCTAGGCCTGTCCCCCTTGGAGGGCGGGCTGCACCTGATGCGTCTCACCGCTGCCATGCCAGTAGGTGCCGTCTTAGGTGGTATTGCCGCTCAGCGACTTAACTACAGAGTGCCAACGGTCATAGGACTGGCATTAGCAGCAGTAGGCTTTTGGCTCATAAGCGGCTGGGACCTGACCATATCAGACCCGAAGCTCACCATTCACCTGGCGATTGCTGGACTGGGCTTCGGTCTAGTCATTGCGCCTGTGGCTCTGGCTGCCATCAACTCTGTCCGCGAAGACGACAAGGGGACCGCAGCTTCGCTCATAACCGGCGCCAGGATTACGGGCATGGCCTTAGGGCTTGCGGCACTGACCGCCTGGGGAACGAGTCACTTTGGCAATCTGGTCAGTGGCATGCAGGTCCCCTACCAACTTATCGGAGAGTCCACACAGGCATATCATCAACGAACAGCCGAATATGTGCGACAGTTAACCGACGCAGGCCTGACCGTGTTCAACGATTTCTTTCTGGTTGCAGCGGGTCTTTGTGTGTTGGGGATCGTGGCTGCTCTGTTCATGGATTGGGACAAGAACCGAACTCCTGAGGGATAAGGGTCTCGGCAAAGTCTGCCGGAATCGCAGACAAAACTTCAGCATCTAAGAGTTAGCCGATTGCGACGACCGTTCGCATTTTGTGGCTGCTCAGATCAGACGTTTACCACAATTCAAACAGGAAGGTAATACATGCCGAAAAATGACCGAAGCGCACGACGGAGGAGGAAACGAGATGGTGGAGTTGGTGAGTCGAGCGTGACGCCTCCGAAATCGGCCTCTCCAGGATTCTCATCGAAACGAGCCTCAAGCAGAGGCCGAAGAGGACAAAAGTCGACCTACCGCCCACAGATGATACTGGGGGGAATAGTCGTAGTGGCCATCGTAGTCTTCGCTGTTGTGTTCCAGGTCATTAACGGGTCAGGAGCCTCAGCCGATTTCGAGTTCAGCGTGTACCAGGGCGAAGAGGTATTAGAAGGAGACCAGGTCAAATTTAGCACTGTGCTTGCCGCTGGCAAGCCGGTGGTCTTGAACTTCTGGGCCGGCGACTGCCCACCATGCAGAGCCGAAATGCCTGCGCTTCAAAAGGTCTGGGATGCACACCAGGAGGAGGTCATCTTCGTCGGGCTGGATGTGGGAACATTCACTGGCCTGGGCACCAGACAAAGCGCCGAAGCTCTTCTTAGAGAGTTGAATGTTACTTACCCAGCCGGAGGCCCGCCAAACAGGAATTCCATGGTGAACTATTCAGTGAGAAGCATGCCTACTACTGTGTTCTTCGGGGCAGATGGACTGCCCTTCGATCGATGGGACGGCGCCATCAGTGAATTCCAGATGAACAACATTGTGAGCGCCATGTTGGAGGAGGCGTCTTAACACCTGTTCTGTGTGTAAGAACCAGTTGCTCTAATGTTTCTCAAAATTCGTTTGTTCCGTTCTGTTGATGCACGGAGAAGCTTGAATTCTTTGTTCTCGCGGCCTGCAGCGGGTGATTAATAAGCCCTGCTTGGTGTTAAAAACGAATTCAGTAATTGAAATCTATACAAAAAGTGGTATTATGCACAATCTAAGACTGTTCTAGGATAACTCACAATTCCTGGAGCATTCGTTATACAATTATCTTCAATTCCAAAAATACGGCCAATGGGAGGAAACTAGTGGCAGAGTATGCGCATCCTGAATCTATTGTTAGTACGGATTGGGTTGCCGAGCACGGCAGCGACGACAACGTAAGACTGGTGGAAGTTGATGTGGACACATCAGCGTACGACCAGGGCCACATCGCTGGAGCAGTAGGCTGGAACTGGACGAGCCAGCTTCAGGACAGCCTGGCGAGGGACATCGTGTCCAAGTCAGGTATGGAAGAGCTGCTGGGCAAGTCCGGCATCGACAACAACACCACTGTCATCCTTTACGGCGACAACAACAACTGGTTCGCAGCCTGGGCATTCTGGCAAATGCGGCTGTATGGCAACCAGAACGTGAAGCTAATGAACGGAGGCCGCGCCAAGTGGGAGGCAGAGAACAAGCCTTTGACCACTGACGCCGCTAGCATCTCCGACAAGACCTATACTGCCTCTGAGGCAGACAACAGCATTCGCGCGTTCCGAGAAGAGGTACTGCAGGCGGTCAGCGCAGGCAACACCAGCCTGGTAGACGTTCGCGCCCCGGCAGAGTTCAGCGGTGAGCTGCTGGCACCGGCCAACCTCCCTCAAGAGGGCTCGCAGCGTGGCGGCCACATTCCTGGTGCAGCCAACATCCCTTGGGCAACAGCCGTCGCCGAGGACGGGACCTTCAAGTCCGCCGACGAGCTGAAAGAAATCTACGGTGGCAAAGGCATCGATGGCTCCGGCCCGACTATCGCCTACTGCCGCATCGGAGAGCGCTCCTCCCACACCTGGTTTGTGCTGACACAGCTGCTCGGCCAGAGCGACGTCCGCAACTACGACGGGTCATGGACGGAGTACGGCAGCATAGTTCGCGCACCAATCGAACGCTAGCCACACAGCGCAGGCAGATCAATCTGGGGGCGGTTGCAAAGCCGCCCCCTTGTACTTTCCGGGTTCATCGTCTCCCCTTCGCCTTTCATTAGAAATCTTAGGAGCAAGTGATACATGACCAATCAAGAGATGAAGGACCTCATTGGAAAAGTGGGAGACGGTACCGGACTTGCCAAAGACGAACTGATTTATCCAGAAGAGTTGGCTCTGGCATTCCGCAATCGCGGCATCCCATTAGAGGGCATACGATATCCTATTACGCCGACAGGTATGCACTACCTGCTGACGCATTTTGACGTCCCCGACGTTGATGCATCGAAGTGGCAACTCAAGGTAATCGGTCTCGTCTCCAACAACTTATCGTTAAGTCTGGATAACCTGAAGAGGCTGCCAAAGGTGACCATGCCCGTCACTATGGAGTGCGCAGGCAACGGTAGGGCTCGCCTCAACCCCCGTCCCATCAGCCAACCATGGCTGCTGGAGGCCATTGGGACTTCCGAGTGGGGAGGCACGCCACTGAAAGGTGTATTGGAGCACGTAGGCATTAACGAGAACGCCCAGGAATTGCTATTCACAGGTCGCGATGAGGGCCTGCAGGGTGGCGAAGTACAACTTTATCAGCGCAGCCTGACCGTCGCAGAAGCTACCCGTGATGAAGTTCTGCTGGCTTATGAGATGAATGGTGCGCCACTAGAGCCTCAGCATGGCTACCCGTTGCGTCTGATAGTGCCAAGCTGGTATGGCATGACCAGCGTCAAGTGGCTTGATAGCATAGAGGCGATTCCTCGGCATTTTGACGGCTACCAGATGGACAAGACATACCGTTATACGGTCACTGCCGATAAGCCAGGAGAGCCAGTCACTACAATAAAAGTACGCTCTTTAATGGTGCCCCCAGGTATACCCGAATTCCTAACACGGACTCGACTGGTCGCGGATGGCGAGACAACCATTAAGGGCAGGGCATGGGCTGGAAGGCAAAGCATTAGCAAAGTGGAGTTCAGCGACGACGATGGAACGACTTGGCATGAAGCCGATTTGGAGGCGAAGGTCGGAGAGTTCGCGTGGACAGGCTGGTCCTACCAGTGGCAGGCTAAACCAGGCAAACACTTCTTACACGTCCGCGCCACCGATTCAGACGGCGACGTGCAGCCCGTTGCACAGCCGTGGACCCTGCTGGGCATGGGCAACAACATGACCCAACGTGTTGAGGTTATCGTCAGATAGTCGATCGCCTTCCCGGCACGTCAAGACTATGCTGTTAGGGCATAGGCGCCGTGGTCGGCCCTCTGGCTATGGTCTGGTTGCGACGTCTTCCGGAATCGGTACGCATGACCGCGGGCAAAAGGTGATCATCCCGAAATCCCGCAGCCATCAAGCAGCATCAAACTGACAGCAAACCGATAATATAGCGGAAGTGTGGGATGGCTGAGCGAGTGAAAAAGCAGGGAGAATCTCCAAGAGGCTGGCCAGTGTCGCTGATCTGGGCCGCGGTTATAGTGGGGGTATCCATAGGGCTGAGTGCCACCGTCAACCCGCTATTTGGCCGGTACGTGCATTGGGACTGGATGGCAGGAGTCGCGCCGGTGTCCTTTGTCATTCTGCTACTGGCTTTCCGCCGCCGTTGGTTCTAGCTTTCTGAATAATTGGCTGACCGTATTCTGGCTACGAAAGTCCGAAACTGAGAGTTAGCCGATTTGACTATGCTGCGTCAGTCGTGCCGTTATGCTAACCTGCTCGTCGTGACGGCCAACAAACCTATTATCGGCTTGTCCTTCGACAGGCTCAGGACGAACGTGAAAACCGCATGAAGCCAGACTGGTTCGACGAGGTCCCCAAAGTAGAGCTACACCTGCATCTTGAAGGGGCCATACCTCGTCCTGCCCTGTGGGAACTGATGCAGAAATACGGCGGCGATGCCTCGGTGCCGGACCTGCAAGCATTGGATGAGAAGTTTACGTATGCAGACTTCCCGGAATTCATTCAGACGTGGATATGGAAGAACCAGTTTCTGCGCGAGTACGAAGACTTCACTTTCTTCAGCGAGGCCTTCGCCCACGAACTGGTGAACCAGAACATACGATATGCCGAGACCTTCTTTTCGCCGGTGCGCTTCACGGAGGTCGGCATGGAGGCAGGCCTTCTCTTCGAAGCAGTGCGTCGCGGACTGGACAGGGTGCCGGATGTCGAGGTGGCCCTGATCTCTGACCTGACGCGAGACTACGGCCCCGATCAGGCGAAGCTCACGCTGGCGGAGGTCAACGAGGCCAAGGGAAGTGGCATCATCGGCATCGGTCTAGGCGGCTCGGAGCAAAACTTCGCCGCAGAGCTATTCACCGAGGTCTACGCTCAGGCTCGCGACATGGGCTTTCATGTGACGGCACATGCGGGCGAGGCTGCGGGCCCGGAAAGCGTGTGGGGCGCGATTCAACACCTGCAAGCCGAGCGCATCGGCCACGGCGTACGCTCCGGCGAGGACAAAGCATTGCTAGATCACCTGGCCGAATCGAAGATCCCACTGGAGATGTGCCCGCACTCTAACGTTTGCACCCAGGTCGTGGAATCTATCGAACAGCACCCTGTGAAGGAATACTTCGACCACGGCATCATGGTCACCGTGAACACCGACGACCCTGGTATGTTCGGCAACACGCTATCCAGCGAATACCGCTTGCTTCACGAACGGCTTGGCTTCTCGCAGGACGAGGTACGGCAGGTAATACTCAACGGCGTCAACGCCACGTGGCTGCCGGAAGACCGCAAGGCCGCCATGGTGGCAGAGTTCACGTCAGATGAGGCGTGGGCGTCGTAGGGCTACGGTTTCCAACCGATGGCCTCGCAATGGGCGTTGGCCAAAAACGAGTCCGGATGCTTACCGAACTCTCGAATGATCCCGGCATACTCGGTCATCTGCTTTTCATTGGCAATGCCTGCTTCAACAACAGAATCAATAAACGCCCGTTCTTCATAAACAGAGGCGAACATGTCCATAGATCGCTTGAGCGACTCCTGCGTTGGATAATTTTCATACGATCCCCTGGCAACGATCCGGGCAAAGCCGGCCTCATTCAAGTATTCCCTGAGCCGTTTTTCCATATAAGGCGTTCCCTGGTTTTGAGCCAGTTCTTTAGCAAGACACCATTCGCTTCTTTGAACTCCTCCTCCCAGGGACCTGACACGAGCAAGCCACTCCCATCTACGTCACGCACCCCAATCACACCACCAGGCTTCAAAACCCGATGCATCTCTTGAAAGCATTTTGCTGGATCATTCAAATGCTCCGGCATGTTGTGGGAGAATACCGCATCGAAAGTATTATCCGGAAATGGAAGTTCGTAGACGCTGGCGACTTCAAAGCGTACATTCGATACCTTACGCTCAGTGGCAAGTTCCCGCGCCAAAGCAATAGAGCTTTCTCCCACGTCTATGCCGGTTACCTGGCCCGGAGCAACTCGTTCGGTTAGATCCACAGTGATAGAGCCCGGCCTGCATCCGCAGTCCAACAAGCTCATGCCGGGCTAGAGGTATGGTAGGAAGAACGCCGCATTGGCCTCCGCTGTACGACCTATAAAGATTTCGTTAGTCATAGACGATTCGTCATTGAATACGTAATCATCTTTTTGAAGGTCTCGGTTGCTGCCAGTGTCGGACATCCGTTTTCTCCTTCGCCGTATTGGCTACTCTTGCGCTATATTGCCACCTCGGCTGGGCTAGTATAACATCGAGCGCAAGGGCGGCCCTATGCTGGACAACAGTTCAATCTGCCTTACCTCGCCTGTACTCAGAGGCTTACCGCTCCTTGTTAAAATCAGATTCGAGGTTACGAAAACATGACAGATTTACTTCTCAAGGGCGGCGAGGTTATTGACCCGTCGCAGAACATTCGAGGCAAGTTGGACGTGGCCGTTAAGGACGGCGTCATCAGCCAGGTGGCAGCGGATATCGACCCCAGCGGATTCGCCCAGGTCGTCAACGTATCCGGCAACATCGTCATCCCTGGCATGATCGACCTGCACACCCACGTCTACGAAGGCATCAACCAGACCGGCGTCAGTCCAGACGTAGCGGGCGTTGGCTCCGGCGTGACCACTGTTGTCGACGCTGGTAGCTCGGGCTGTTACAGCTTTGGTGGCTTCCCGAAGTTCGTTGTGCCTAACAACAAGACCCGCATCGTTTGCATGATACATATCTCGCGCGTCGGGCTACTCTACCAGCCAGACACGGCCAGCCGAGCGGACATCGACGTTGAGGAGACCGTAAGGATCATCAAGGCCAACCAGCCGCTTATCCAGGGCGTCAAGATTCGCGCCGTTGGGCCTGGCGTAACGGCCATGGGCATCGAGATGATCAAGCTGGCCAAGCAGGCTGCTACCGAGGGTGGCGTCCGACTTATGGTGCACATTGGCGACCGCAGCATCAGGGAGTCTGGCGGCCCCACACTCACCCAAGAGCTGCTGCCTCTCCTGGAGAAGGGCGACATCATCACTCATCTGTTCAGCGGCAACCCAGGCCGTATCATCGATGGTGACGGTAAGGTCATCCCCGAAATCCTAGAGGCGCAAGACCGAGGCGTCTTCCTGGATACGGCGCACGGAAGGCAGAACTTCAGCTTCGACGTAGCCAAGAGGGCTGTGGACGGCGGCGTGAAGCCCCTTAGCATCAGCACTGACCTGACCATACCCGGACGGCAACTCACCGTTCATAGCATGACCGAGATGCTCTCCAGGTTCCTGGCGCTGGGCTACTCGTTGGAGGACGTTGTTCGAATGTCCACCATTAACCCGGCCACCGCGATAAATATGCAGGACCGACTGGGAACGCTGGAGGTCGGCCGTGCCGCTGATATCTCCGTGCTGAAAGAGGAGACTGGCAACTGGCTCTTCCACGACACCCAGGGCGACACGCTCAAGGGCGACAAGGCTCTGGTGCCAGTGGTAACCATAAAGGACGGCGAAGTTATCGTGCCGGATTGGGGCCCCCGATCCTGGGGTTGGCTGCCTGACACAGCCTAGAGAGTCGTTCGTTCAATCGCCAAGCCAAGTATGCGAAAATACAGGGCAGATATATGAAAAATCTGCCCTGTATTTTTGAGTTACCCATGAACGGAGTTATAGATTGACAGATGAAATCCTGGTGGAAAAGTCCGACGGCGTCGCCACGGTTACCTTTAACCGGCCGCTCCAGCGCAACGCAATCGAGTACAAGGGATGGCTGGAACTAAAGCGCATTGCCATTGAGCTGGAGCGTGACGCTGATGTGCGCGTGGTGGTCTTCATCGGCGCAGGCGAAAAGGCCTTCTCAGCTGGTGCCGACATAAAGGACTTTGAGCTATATCGTAGCAATTCGAAAATAGCCGAGGTCTATGCTGCTGCATTCGACGGCGCCATGGACGAAGTCGAAGCTATGTCAAAGCCGACTATCTCCATGATTCAGGGCTTTTGCATCGGCGGCGGCTGTGAGTTCTCCATGGCTACCGACATTCGCATCGCAGCGGAAGGAAGCGCCTTCGGCATACCAATCGCCCGTCTGGGTATGCTGGTTGGTTACGGCGAGATGCGCAGGCTCGTGACGCTGGTGGGGCCAGGCAATGCAACATACATACTGCTTAGCGGACGGCTCATCGACACGGAAGAGGCCAACGAGATGGGCCTGCTGACCAAGGTTGTACCGCAGAACGAGCTTACGGAGTACACCTACAAGTTGGCCAGCGAGATGGCAGAACTGGCCCCGTTATCTCACGCCCGCAACAAGCGCATCCGCGACATCGTGTTGCGCAACACGCGGCCCACAGGACTCACGTCGGAGGAAGAAGGCCTGCCTTATACCAACTTCGACAGCGCGGATTTCCACGAGGGGCGCACCGCGTTTATTGAGAGACGAAAGCCCAAGTTTACCGGGCGTTAAGAAGACAAGCAACAAGACCATATGGAGAAAATATGACCAACGCACTACCCTTGGATGGAATCAAAGTTATCGACTTTAGCCAGATTCTTGCGGGACCGTTCTGCACCATGATGCTGGCGGACATGGGTGCCGATGTAATCAAAGTAGAGAAGCCCAACGGCGGCGATGATACCCGCCGATACGGCCCGCCATTCATCAAGGGTGAGTCAGCAGCATTCCTGACACTGAACCGCAACAAGCGCAGCATGATTCTGGACATGAAGCACGAGGACGGCCTCAGAATTGCGAAGCAAATGCTGTCTCAGGCCGACGTCATGATCCACAACTTCCGACCCGGCGTGGTGGACCGCATGGGCCTGGGTTACGACGAGGTGCACAAGCTGAATCCCGCTCTGGTCTACGCCACAGTGTCAGGCTTCGGCACCACGGGACCGTACGCTCCAAAGGCGGGCTTCGACCTCATTGCCCAGGGCATGAGCGGTCTGATGGCCACCAACGGCTTCCCAGACGCGCCACCTGCAAAAGTAGGCGTGCCAATTGCTGACCTTAACACAGGCATGTTCTGCGCATTCGGAATCCTGACCGCCTACGTGAACCGCCTCAAGTCCGGCGAAGGCCAGCATGTCGACGCCTCGCTGCTAGAGTCGGGCATAGCCTACACGCTGTACGAGTCGGCAACCTACTTCGCCACCAACGAGGTCTCAGGGCCACTGGGTTCAGCCCACCGCATGATCGCCCCTTACCAGGCCTTCGCTACGCAGGACGGCTACATCAACATCGGCGCTGCCAACCAGAACAACTGGGAGCGTATGTGTCGTGCCGTTGGCCGCGAGGACCTGCTGGAAGACCAGCGCTTTTCCACTAACGGCGAGCGCATGGTGCACATAGACGACCTGACGCCCATCATGGAGGCGACGTTCAAAAGCGAGACCACTGCCCACTGGGTCGAGGTACTGGAGGGCGCTGGCGTTCCCACAGGGCCAATCTACACGGTCGACCAGGTCTACGCCGACCCACACGTGCAGTCGCGCAACATGGCTGTGGAGGTGGTCCATCCCATCGCAGGCGCCATCCGCAACATAGGCGTGCCAGTGAAGCTGTCGGACACGCCGGGTTCCGTTCGCCACGCCGCACCAGTGCTAGGGGCGCATACCGACGCTGTGTTATCCCAGTTCGGCTTCTCAGAATCTGATATCGCGGAATTCAAAGAGAGTGGCGCAGCAGGCGTGACCGCTTAGGAAGTCATATAGACTAAGCAACGCATAGGAATTTGTTAACGCCATATCGCTAACCTAGTCTTGTAAAGGAAGAACAATGGCAGTTGTGAAAAGCGGAAGCGCGGAGATCTACTACGAGGTGCATGGCGAGGGACCGCCTATCGCATTTAGTCACGGCGCAGGCGGCAATACGCTGGTCTGGTACAACCAGGTGCCGTACTTTGCCAAGGACCACACGGTGGTGACCTTCGACCACAGAGGCTGGGGCCGCTCCATCTGCGCACCTGAGGATAAACACGCCAAGTTCTTCGCGGACGACCTGAAGGCGGTGCTGGATGATGCGGGCATCGAGCGAACGGCGCTGGTATGCCAGTCCATGGGCGGCTGGACAGGGATGCACTTCACTTTGGATAATCCGGGTCGAGTATCGTGTCTTGTGCTGTCGGGCACGCCGGGAGCCATCTCCACACCCAAGGTCATCGAGGCTAGGGCTGCCAGGTCCCGCAGTCGCACCTCGGACCTGGACAGGGCCATCCCCTGGAACGAGCCGCACCTGGCTCTAGCGGCTGACGCTTTCGAGCGCGACCCCAGCATGGCGTTCTTGTACCGGATGCTGTCTGGCGTTAACCCGCCTATCGGCGACACTGGCACCGGCGACATGGGAATTTCGCCGAGCAGACTGAATGGCTACGACATTCCAACACTCATGATATACGGTGGTGGCGACCGCATCTTCCCGCCAGCCATTCTGGAGGACGTGTCCAAGGTTATTCCCGGCGCGCAGCTTCACAGCATACCGTTAGCGGGCCACTCGCCTTACTTCGAAACGCCCGACGAGTTCAATCGCGTCGTGGGCGAGTTCGTGAACAAGCACGGGATGTAAGTCTGTTCAGAAAACAGCTTTTTTTTATCTGGTTACCTGACTTGATGCACCCGCAAACTTGAAGAGGCCATTGAAGTCCAATGAGGTCACAACTCTCGAATAGCCTGCTATTGACAATAGGCGTTTAAGCTTTTATAGTCTGTTTTTATTATTCTTAGGTTTAAATACATACATAAGACTAGAGTGTAGGTTATTCTTTATATCTAAAATCTTCCTACAGTGATGTCGCCTTAATTGTAAAATCTTCCGATAGATTATCTCTCTTCACCACTCGACGAAGGCTACTATTTCCAACCATTAACTGGAATTCATGCACCCAAAAAATTCATCGACCACCTGGGGTCTGCGTTTTCGACCTGAATGCTAACGAGGAAGGAACAGTTATGGCGAAGGACCTGGCAATTATCACTGTGCACGGCATGGGTAAAACCAAAAGAGACTACCATCAA
>Ga0066376_10001852_pt1 | contig 20168 bp, 15 predicted proteins | sample Knorr_S15_td_Bot_FD_77009 | JGI IMG/M metagenome (GOLD analysis project Ga0066376, IMG submission 77009) | Marine microbial communities from Southern Atlantic Ocean transect - Knorr_S15_td_Bottom_ad_5009_LV_A | ecosystem: Environmental > Aquatic > Marine > Oceanic | place: Southern Atlantic...
ACCATCGGTGACAAGGCGGTCGGCGAGGCCCTGGTCGATCATCCCCGGCTGCCGCTGATCAGCGCCACGGGAAGCTGCCGCATGGGCCGCGAGGTCGGGGTGCGCGTGGCGCAGCGCTTGGGCCGCTCCCTGCTGGAGCTGGGCGGCAATAACGGCATGATCGTCGCCCCCTCCGCCGATCTCAAGCTTGCGGAGCGGGCGATCCTGTTTTCCGCTGTCGGCACCGCCGGTCAGCGCTGCACCTCCTTGCGCCGTCTGATCGTCCATGAGGAGGTCTATGATGCGCTCATGCCGGGGCTCAAGCGGGCCTATGGTTCGGTCGCGGTCGGCGATCCGCTGGACGCCGGCGTGTTGATCGGGCCGCTGATCCATGCGGCGTCGTACGAAGCCATGCAGGCCACCCTGGCAACCGTGGCCACAGAGAGCGGTGGCAGCGGCACGGTGACCGGCGGCGAGCGGGTGCTGGCCGATGCGTATCCCGACGCCTATTACGTCAAGCCGGCGATTGTCGAGATGACGCAGCAAACCGACACCGTGCGCGAGGAAACCTTCGCGCCGATCCTCTATGTGATGAAATACCGCGACCTTGCAGACGCCATCGCCATGCATAACGACGTGCCCCAGGGCCTGTCGTCCTGCATTTTCACCACCGATCTGCGCGAGGCGGAGACCTTTACATCGGCGGCGGGCAGCGATTGTGGCATCGCCAATGTCAATATCGGGCCCTCAGGCGCCGAAATCGGCGGCGCATTCGGCGGCGAAAAGGACACCGGCGGCGGTCGTGAGTCGGGCTCTGACGCTTGGAAAGCCTACATGCGCCGCGCCACCAACACGGTCAATTATTCCAACGATCTGCCCCTCGCCCAGGGCATCAAATTCGGCGAAGATTAATATTTTCTTCACCATAAACCGTGACAATGCCGAGACGTACAGAGGCTAGACCCGGAAGTCATTGAATTCTATTGACAATAAGGGTCTCGCAACGCATTCTTCGCCGGCTGTGGGAGACGGCGAGGTAAGAATCATTAAAATTCCCTCACGGCCGGTTTTTGAGTGCGGGAGACGGGTGCTTCATGAAGTTTGTCTGGATAGCGCCGAGAGGATTGACGAAGGTCCTCGCGGTGCTGGGGTTAATCGTGAGTGGTTTGGCGTCGGCTGCGTCGGCTGGCTCCGCATGGGCGGGCATCTTCCCGCTTGTGCCGGAAAGCTCGCTGATCGTTCCCGTCGCGCTCACCAGAAAAGCCGCTCCGGACGCCGACACGGCGACCGGCCCGGAAAGCCGTCTGGTGGTGCGCGAGATGACCGTCTCCTCGGGCGATACCCTGGCGGCCATGCTCGCCGTTGCCGCCATCGACCGGCGCGACGTGGCGGCGGCCATGAGCAAGCTTCGCAAGCGCTTCAATCCGCGTAAACTGGTCGTTGGCCAGAAGCTTTTCGTGATTGTCGAGACCGGGCATCGCGGAGCGAATCGGCTCGCCGCCCTCAGCCTGGAACTGGGCAAGGCATCCTATCTCATCATCGAGCGCCAGGGCGGGCGTCGTTTCGCCTCCCGTTATATGACCGGTCCGCTGCTGCTTGACGCCGGCGACATCCATACGGCCGGGGCGGTAGAACAGGCCTTGCGCGTGCGCGCGGGCGACACCCTGACCGGCATGATGGTTCGCGCCGGGGCTCATATCGACGACGCCGACAAGGCGTCCCGCGCCATCGGACGGCTGGTCAATCTGCGGCGGCTGCAAATCGGCCAGGAAGTGATCCTGTCATTCGAGCCGAACGGCGGCATTCGCGCCGCCCTCTCCGCGGTCAGCCTGAAAATCGCCCGCGACGTCTATGTGACGGCCACGCGCGGCGGCAAAGGCACATTCACCGCCCGGCGCGCGGAAAGCCCGGCTATTCCCGATCCCGTAGAGGCCGCTCCCGCCGCTGTCACGGCCCCCACCGACGTTGCCGTGGAAACACCGCCGAAAGCTCAGCCCGAAGTCCCATTGGAAGCCAAAGTACTGGAAGAAGCCGAGCTGGAGCCTGATCTCGACGACGAATATCGCCAGACCTACCGCATCGGTAGGGGCGACACCCTGTCCGGGGTGTTGGTGCGGGGCGGCGTGAAGCTCAAGCTGGCATACCTGGTATCGGGCGCGCTGGGCACGCAATACAATCTTCGCAAGCTGCGAGTCGGCCAGGATCTGACCCTGGTGTTCGATCCCGGCTCGGCGACGCGAAAGGGCGGTCTCGCCGCCGTCAGCCTCAAGCTCAAGCGCGGCAAATATATCGTGGCGGGCCGCGATGAGGCCGGTGGGTTCTTCGCCCAGGCCGCTACAGCGCCGCTGATTCCCAGCTTCCGTAATGAAGATCTATTGGTTGCCGATGGCAGTCTAGGCGTGGCGCCGCCGTTGCAGCTCACCGCCGGCGCCGTCTTCAAGGCCTTGCAGTTGCGGCAAGGCGATACTCTGACGACCGCCTTGCTGCGTATCGGCGGCGCCTGGAGCGAGAGCGATGCGATCATTGCCGCCCTGGCGCGCCATGTTAACCCGCGCCGTCTGACGGCCGGACAGGAACTATCGGCCGTGTTGGACAAACCAGCGCCCGGCTCGGTGCGGCCCCGGCTTGTCGCCGTCAGCCTGACCGTGAGCGAAGGTTCATACGTTGTCGCCCGCCGCAATGACGACGACAGCTTCACCGCCTGGCAGGAGCGCAATCCTCTCGATGCCATATACGACGAGGCGATCCTCTTGGCACCGCCGCCGCCGATCGAACTGGCGGCGATCCCGGAGGACGCCGTCAACAAGCGGATCGACGTGCGCGCCGGCGATACGCTGATGAAGGCGTTGCTCAAGGCGGGCAGCGAGTCGCGTGACGCTGAGGCCGCCATCGCCGTGCTCAAGACCCTGTTCGATCCCCGCAAGCTGCGCGCCGGACAGCGGCTCGACGTTGCCCTCGTGCCCAATGCCGACAGCGGCAAGCCTATGCTGCATCGCCTGACCATCGCTATCTCTCCCGGGCGCGACATCGAAGCGGGACGCCTTGCGGACGGTAGTTTTGCCGTGCGCGTCGTCGAGGCGCCGCTTGAGCGGCTCTTGGTCCACGCCGGCGGAACGATTCAATCGAGCCTCTATAAGGCTGCCGCCGGTGCCGGGGTTCCGGTGCCGGTGCTGTGGGAGCTGATCCGCGCCTTCAGCTACGATGTGGATTTCCAGCGGGAAATCCAGCGCGGCGACGGCTTCGAGGTTCTGTTCGAGCGCTATCTCGACGACACCGGCGAGCCGGTGCGCGAAGGCAATATCATCTATGCGGCGCTCACTTTGAGCGGCGCGCCGCTTGCCATCTATCGCCATGTGGGGCGCGACGGCTTCGCCGATTATTACAGCAATGACGGCCAGAGCGTGCGCAAGGCGCTGCTGCGCACGCCAATTGACGGCGCCCGCCTGACCTCGGGCTACGGTAAGCGCAAGCATCCGGTGCTGGGCTATACCAAGATGCATCGCGGGGTTGATTTCGGCGCCAGCCGGGGAACCCCCTTCATGGCGGCGGGCGACGGCGTGGTGGTCGCCGCCGGCTGGAACGGCTCTTATGGCAAATACATCCGCATCCGCCATCGGGGCTCCTATTCGACGGCCTATGCCCATCTCAGCCGCATCGCCTCGGGCGTGCATAAGGGCCGCCGGGTGAAGCAGGGCCAGGTGATCGGCTATGTCGGCACCACCGGGCGCTCGACCGGGCCGCATCTGCATTACGAGGTTCTGCGCTCCGGCAAGCAGATGAACCCGCTCAAGGTCAAGCTGCCGGCCGGCGCCAAGCTCAAGGGGAGCGCGCTCGCCGCCTTCCAAAAATCGCGGATCGAGATCGAACAGCAGCTCGTCGCCTTGCCCCTGGTCAAGCGCGTCGCCGACGCCATGCTGCCCCCGGCGGAGCCCGTCAGCCCCTAACCGCTTGGTTCCGCGCTGATACCCGACCGAGCCAGGACCGCCCTATCTCCGATCTGGGACACTGATCTATGACTGAGCTTGAATTCGAGCAGTGGATACAGGACCCCTATCTCATCAGCACCGACCAGGAACGCCTTGATGTTGCCTTCATTCACGGCTACATCACCGCCGCTTACTGGGCCAGGGGACGCTTTTGCGAGCAGGTGCAGCGCTCCATAGAAGGCTCAATCGCCTTCGGCCTGTATCACAACACCGAGCAGATCGGCTTCGCGCGGGTCATTACAGACTACGCTACGACCGCCCATCTCGCCGATGTCTTCGTCATCGACGCCCACCAAGGCAAAGGCCTCGGCAAGAGGCTCATCGAAGCCGCGCTCAACCATCCGCGAGTTCGGTCAATTCCAAAATGGACCCTGTCATCGTCGGACGCCCAATCGCTCTACTACCGATACGGCTTTAAACCCCTGTCGGACCCGGGCTCCCTGATGGAACGGGTGAGCGCAAACTCTGATACATTATCGACGATAATAAGGGGCGAGCCCGGCGAGGCCCGCCCCTATTTCCAATCTTCGAGCTGATGAAGTCTTTAGCGGCTGCTGTTGTCGAAGCCGATGTCTTTTAGGGTGTCTTCGTCGAGTTCCGGGCAGCGGTTGCGGCGCGGCGCGGCGGAGATCATGCGGGCGACCTCGACGGCGTCCAGGCCCCGGATGCTCTGGCGATCAATAGTGGCGTCGAAATTCCTCATGTCATATCTCCTTTACGGACTGGCTTTAGGTTAGGTTTTTTCTGTCTGAGTAGAGATATAGGTATTCTCGTTACATGAATCAATTTCGTTGTATTCAGTAATTTACTGAATATAATTCAGTCCATGTATGCCACCCTGAGACCCCGGCTTGAGGTTCGCCATCTGCGCATGCTGGTCGCCATCGACGAGGCGGGCAGCGTTGCCGACGCCGCCGATTTGCTGGGGGTCTCGGCCTCGGCCCTGACCCACCGCATCCGCGAAGCCGAGCGCCGCCTCGGCGTTGCTCTCTACAGCCGCGTCAAGGGCCGCCTGCGCCCGACCCCGGCGAGCGACGTGCTGCGCCAGTCGGCCGAGCGCCTGCTTACCGACCTAGACCGCTCCGAGGCGGTTGCCCGGGCCTATTTCAGCGGCGTCGAGCATGTGGTGCGGCTCGGCATCGGCTTCTACACCGCCTATCACTGGCTGCCCTGGTTTCTCAAGCGGCTGCGCGCCCAAGCGCCCGACCTGGATGTGGAGATCGTCGCCGGCGCCGCGCGCAGGCCGCTCGACATGCTGGGCGAGGGCGGTATCGATCTGGCCATTGTCGGCGGCGAACCGAACCAGGCCGGTATATCCGGGGTGCGCCTGTTCAACGATGAGCTGGTGGCCATCATGGCGCCCGAGCATCGCCTCGCCGGCAGGGCCTATGTGGTGGCCGAAGATTTTATCGACGAGGATTATCTATCCTATTCGCGGACCGTCATGCCGGGCCATGAGCACGACCGCTTGTTCCGCCCGGCGGAAGTCCATCCCCGGCGCTATATCACCGTGGAGCTTCCCGAGGCCATCGTCGAGCTGGTCGCCGCCGGCTTCGGGGTCAGCGTCCTGGCCGGATGGGCGGTGGCGCCGCAGGTGCGCTGGGGCGCCATTGCCTCTTCAAGGCTGACCGAGAATGGACTCGACATCGACTGGTATGCCGCGGTGCGCGAGACCGAGGGCGCTGACTCGCCCGGCCGCCGTCTGGCGAGCGCCCTCGCTGCCTGGTGCCGCGAGACGCCCGATGCTTTCGCCATTCGATAGCGGGCCTTGCCGCGCGGCCATGAAGTCCTATACTGCGCGCCGCTTCGATACATCTTGGGAATAATGACATGAGCGGCGACGTGAAGAAGGTGGTGCTGGCCTATTCCGGGGGACTCGATACCTCGGTCATCCTGAAATGGCTGCAAATCGAATATGCTTGCGAGGTTATCGCTTTCACCGCCGATCTCGGCCAGGGCGAAGACCTGGAGCCGGCGCGCAAGAAGGCCGAGATGCTGGGTTGTTCTGAGATCTACGTTGAGGACCTGCGCGAGGAATTCGTGCGCGACTTCGTCTTCCCGATGTTTCGCGCCAATGCGCTCTATGAGGGCGTCTATCTGCTCGGCACTTCCATCGCCCGGCCGCTGATCGCCAAGCGGCAGATCGAGATCGCCCGAGAATGCGGCGCCGACGCAGTGGCCCATGGCGCCACCGGCAAGGGCAATGACCAAATACGCTTCGAGCTTACCTACTACGCCCTGAATGCGGATATCCGGGTGATTTCGCCCTGGCGCGAATGGGATTTGAATTCGCGCACCCGGCTGCTCGAATTCGCCGAGAGCCACCAGATCCCCATTGCCATGGATAAGCGCGGCGAGGCGCCCTATTCGGTCGACGCCAACCTGTTGCATCTGAGCACCGAGGGCAAGGCGCTGGAAGACCCCTGGGTCGAGGCCGAGGAGTATGTCTACCAGCGCACCGTGGCGCCCGAGGCGGCGCCCGACGAGCCCTGCTACATCGAGATAGGCTTCGAGGTCGGCGATCCGATTTCGGTGGATGGCGAGACCCTGTCGCCGGCCAGCCTGCTCACGAGGCTCAATGAACTTGGCGGCGCCCACGGGATCGGTCGCCTCGATTTGCTGGAGAACCGCTTCATCGGCATGAAGTCGCGGGGCATCTACGAGACCCCCGGCGGCACCATATTGCTCGCCGCCCACCGGGCCATGGAGAGCATTACCCTGGAACGCGGCGCCGCCCACCTCAAGGACGAGCTGATGCCGCGCTACGCCGAGCTGATCTATAACGGTTTCTGGTATTCGCCGGAGCGCGAAATGCTTCAGGCGGCGATCGATCAGAGCCAGTCAAACGTCACCGGCACGGTCAGGCTCAAGCTCTATAAGGGCTCGGTTGCGGCCGTCGGGCGCAAGGCTCCCGGCAGCCTCTACAGCCGCGCTCATGTCACCTTCGAGGAAGACGATGTCTATAATCAGCAGGACGCCGAAGGCTTCATCAAGCTCACCGCCCTGCGTCTGAGGCTGCTGGCGCAACGGCGAAGCTAGGAGCCCTACCCACCGTTTTGGCCGGCCACGGCGATCATCACGCCGTCCCAGGTGATATCGCCCGTATCGTTCTGTATGGGATTTGCGGTGTTTCGGATCCATACCGCCTTGCCCGCCGGATCGACGATGCGATATTCGACATCGATAGGCGTGAGGTAATCCGTCGATTTATTCCACGCGGTATGCCAAATACCGCCATCGTCAGGATGGTTGGTCGTGCCCGAGATAACGGCCTCACGAATCAGAACGCGATCCTCGATATCCCTCCCGAAGCCGGGCAGCAGACGGCGCAGGCCGTTGATATAGGGATAGGATACGGTTCCATCCGCCTTTCGCACCCGCCTGTATAGGGCGCAGGGGACATTAGAGAGGATACTGGAAAGCCGTGCCAGATCGCCGCCGAGCGCTTTGCTGGCGATCATGGTATCGCTGATGTCGGACGCCGCGAAGATGACCAGCGACCAGTCTTCCAGATGGTTTTGGTGTATCACCGCACGGTTGCGGACCCACAGCGGTTTGCCGTCGAAGCATTGCTCTTGATCCTCGGTCATGAAGGCGGTCTTGCCCGACGCAAAGGCGACCACCTGATCGCGAAACGCGCTGAGTTCGTGTTCGCCCATGGACATGCCCTCGGTGGTGTCGATCAACGCCTGCTTATTCGGCGCTCGGTAAAGGGTCACGCTCGTCCAATTGACATCGTGAACCTCAATCAGGCTGGCGAGGTCTTTGAGCTGCTCCGGATAGTCGATAAAATAGGCCCATAAGTCGACGATGCCGCGCCGCTTCAAGTCGTCGGTGAATCGTTTGGCCGCCGACCAGTCCTCGATCCAGATCGAGACCGGCACGGATTCGTAAATATCCCGGTAGCTGAAACTGTCGTTCAGGCCGGCAGGGCCCTGAAAATCATCCATCACCATAATACAATGATGTTACGGAGAGAGACGGGCTCGCAGCTTATCAATTCGCTGATTTGAGCGGTAGTAATCTATTAAGGAATTAGCGGAGAGACCCCGATCACCGTCTGATGGCCGAGCAGCAGCACCCCATAAAGTGCAACACCGCCGGCGATTCGCCAGACGCCGATTTGGCCCAGAGTCACCCTGGCGCGGCCGGACATGATGGCGGCAAAGGGCACCATCGATGTGCCCGCCTCGAAGGACTGCTAGGCTTCGCCCATCATCGCCCGGCGGCGGTCGATGGCCGGCATACCGGCCAGAGCGAGGCCGGCGAAGGCGCCGAAGAAGATCAACGAGGCCGCATCTCCATTGGGGATCATATGGGCCAAGGCCCAGAGCGTGATCGCCCACATCACCGGATGGCGGGTTACCAGGAGAATATCGGGGATGGACTCGACCGACTTAGGCTTGTTCCAATACATCGCCGTTGGGTTGCGTCCGCTTAACCCCGCGACCAGTAAGATTGCGGCAAACGGCATAAGGCTCAGGGTGACGTGGCGCGTCCAGGCCGCTGCTGGCTATAGCTCCCAATAAGGCGCCGCGCCATAGGCTTTCACCAACCACACCAAGGCGCCCAGGGCAACGACGCCATGGACCGCCCTAAACGCCTTTTCGCCGAGCCGCGAAACCAACAGCGCGCGCACCCGCGGATGGGAGAGGGCGAAATGGCTGGCGATGAAAAAGACCGCCGCCATGGCGAGTCCGGTCATGGCTAAAGCCGTCAATCAACCAACGGGCGGTCGACGCCGCGCCGCCGGCAGGCGGCGGTCACCGTGTTGTGCAACAGACAAGCGATGGTCATGGGGCCGACTCCACCGGGCACCGGAGTGATCGCACCGGCGACGCTCTGCGCCTCTGCGAAAGCGACATCGCCGACCAGCCGGGTCTTGCCGTCCTCTTTCTCAATGCGGTTGATGCCGACATCGATCACCGTGGCGCCCGGCTTGATCCAGTCGCCGCGCACCATTTCCGGCCGGCCCACGGCAGCGACCAGGATATCGGCGCGGCGGCAGACGGCGGCAAGGTCCCGGGTTCGCGAATGGGCGATCGTCACCGTGCAATGCTCGGCCAGAAGAAGCTGCGCCATGGGCTTGCCGACGATGTTGGAGCGCCCGACGATAACCGCTTCAAGACCTTTCAGGTCGCCGAGGCGGTCCTTGAGCATCATGATGCAGCCGAGCGGCGTGCAGGGGACCAGGGCATCGTTGCCGGTCGAGAGCCGCCCGACGTTCAGAATATGAAAACCGTCGACGTCCTTGGCCGGGTCGATAGCGTCGAGCACCGCGCTTGCGTCGATCTGGTCGGGCAGGGGAAGCTGCACCAAAATACCGTCGACGGCGTCATCGGCGTTGAGGGCGGCGACCTGGGCCAACACCTGCTCCTGGCTCGCCGTGTCTGGCATGCGGAACTCCTGGCCGTTCATGCCGGCCTCTTCGGTGGCGCGGCCCTTGTTGCGGACATAGAGATGGCTCGCCGGGTCGTTGCCGATCAAAACGACCGCGAGACCGGGGACGAAATCGGACGATGTTTTCAGGGCCTCGACTTCACGGCCGACCGTGGCGCGCAATTTCGCGGCGAAGGCTTTTCCGTCAATAATGGCGGCTTCAGGCATGTTCTATATCCTCGATCCAGCGTTGTAGGTTTTGCATTAATAAGGGCGGGTCGCCCGCCACGAAAATGGATTTTGTTCTGTCTTTTTTGCCGCTCGCGATGCGCAAGGCAGAGCGCGCGAGCCCGCATTCCTTGGCCAGCAGCTTGAGCAAAGCGCTGTTTGCTTTACCATCCTGGGCCGGCGCCGTGACGCGCAGCTTCACATAGGCGCGGCCGTCGGCGTCGGCCGCCATGCCGGCAATCCCGTTGCGCGATGCCTTGGGCGTCAAGCGCACCGCAACGCGCACCCCATCGGCAGTGGCCTCGTATGGCGGTTTTGGAGAAGACACGGAACCCGGTGGCTTATAGCATGGCCGGGGCGATATCGAAGATCAGCAGGCGCTGCAGAAACACCAGGGCGAGGATCAGGATGATCGGCGCTATATCCAGCCCGCCCAGGTTGGGCGTCACTCGGCGTATAGGTTTCAGCGCGGGTTCGGTGGCCCGGTAAAAGAAATCACCGACCATATAGACGAACCGGTTCTGCGTGTTGACCACGCTGAAAGCGATCAGCCAGCTCAGCACCACCTGGCCGATAACAACAAAAATATAAAGTCCGATCACTTGATCGATGAGCCAAATAATAGCCGTCATAGCACCCATCCGTAAGATTATTTCCCGCCCCTTGGCGGTTCCTTCGGCGGCGGAGTATAGTCCTTCGGCGGCGGAGTATAGAGCAACCGCCGTTCGACGACACCCCGATCATTGAGCGGGCCATTTGAGGGGCCGGCTGGGCTCTTGACAGGGTGCGCACGCCAACCACATTATCCCGGCGCTTGGCTGAACGATATCGTGGCGTTCGATATTGGGTGGCTGATCATGGGGCCGTAGCTCAGTTGGGAGAGCGTCGCGTTCGCAATGCGAAGGTCAGGAGTTCGAACCTCCTCGGCTCCACCAATCACCCTCTGGCAATCACCCTCTGGTGAAGGTTTGTCTCATGCCGCGTAGCTGTTAGACGGATACACCGCATGGCGCGCCACGAAGTTCCCAAGGGCTATACGGTTGCCCTGATCGCCACCATGCCCCGTTCGGGCACCTGGATGTCGTTTTATTTCCTCGAATTCCTCGATCTTTATCTGTCGGGACGGACAACTCTCAACACCCGGCTCGATCTTGAGGTCTACCACGCGCTTCGTCTCGGTAAGGTGCATATCCACACTACTTGTCCGGGCTTTGTTGAGCATTGCCAGGGCCCCGTGCGCAGCGCCTGGGACGCGCTCAGCTTCTACAATCCGGGCTATGATTACGGCTATGGGCGTTTCATCGCCGGCAACGAGGCGGTGTTCTCGCCGCTTAAAAATCCGGCAATCCGCATCGTCTATATCTACCGCAATCCGCTCGATCAGTGCGTCTCCTTCTTTCGCCACACCGCCAAGCATCGCCAGGACAGCACCCGAACCTTCATCGATGGGGATGGGGCCGAAATCAAGATCGCCGATGCGCGCGACTTTCTGCGTCGGGTCGGCATGGAGGCCTATATCAAGCAGTACCTCACTTTCCATGTGATGAATGAGCGTTGCGCAGGCAATCTCATGATGCTGCCCTATGAACGGATGGTGCGGGATCGCGACGGCAGTTTCCGAGCCCTGCTCGCTTTCCTCGGCTGCGCGCTCGATAGCGACGAGGCGGAGGCCTGCTTTCAAAAGGCGCTCAATTCTTCGAGCGCCTCAAGTTTGCGCAACCTTGAGAAATCCCTCGGAGCAAGCCTGGGACGCGATCAGAGCGACGCCGGCGAGAGCCATATCCGGGGTGGCGAAATCGGCAAATGAAAGCAGTATTACGACGAGGCGGACGTGGAATTCGCCGAACAGGCTTTGAGCGCGTTCGGGCTATCGCTGGACGGTTTCGAAATCGAATAGTCCAATCGCCTAAGCGATGACAGGGACCCGTTCAAGGGCTGATGAGCACCATATCCCTCGACGAATAGAGCGATCAGCGTTCGCGGAACGCCTCGCCCTTGAGTTTGAGAACGGGCTTGAGGAGATAGGTCAGCACCGACTTTGTTCCGGTATGGATGTCGATCTGCGCCTCCATGCCCGGCGAGATGGGGAAATCTCCCGGCTGGTCGCCAAGATAGTTCCTGTCGGTGAGGGCGATGACGCGGAAATAAATAGCGCCGTTTTGATCCGTATAGGAATCCGCCGACAGGTTGATGATCTCGCCGTCGAGGCCGCCGAAGCGGACGAAATCATAGGTGTTGATCTTGACCACTGCCGGCTGGCCGATCCGCACATAGCCCACGTCCGTGGGGTTGAGTTTGGCCTCGATAACCAGCTTATCGCCGGTCGGCACGATTTCCATAATGGCATCGCCGGGCGCCACCACGCCGCCGATGGTGTGATAGCGCAGGCTCTTGATCACGCCGTCGATGGGGCTGAGGATTTCCGTGCGGGCCAGGGTGTCGGTCGCCTTGGCGAGGGCTTCGCGGGTCTGCGCAATCGAGAGCTCGGTCTTGCCCAGCAGGCTGAGTGCGGCGCTGCGGAATTTCAGCCGCTCCTCCTCGATCTTTGCCAGCGCTTCGGCCTGGGCCGCCTCGGCGCGTGGTATCGCCGCCTCGATCATCGCCAGATTGCCCTCCAGGTCTTCGACATCCCGTTGCAGCTTGAGATGCTCGATCTTCGGCGTCAGCCCGTCGGCGAGCAGATCGTCCGACATGGCGAATATCTCGCGCGACAGGGTCAGGCTGTGGGTTACAGAGGTGTATTCGGTACGGATTTCGGCGACCGCCAGCTCGCGCTGTTGAGCCCGATCGTGCAACACCTTGAGGGTGCCTTCCAGTTGCGCCTGGCGGGCCTCGAACATCTTGTTTTCGTTGGCCAGGAGGGTGGGCCGCCGGGACCCCACTTCGTCGGGAAAGTCGGGTTTTTTATCGCGCGCCGCGGCCTCGAGCCGGGCCCGCACCAGGGTCAGGGAATCGAGACGCAGGGAGAGCTCCTCGCGCGACGCGCCGGAGGCGGTCAGGTCGAGTTGGATCAGCGGTTCGCCAACCGCCACGATATCGCCTTCAGTGACAAAAATTTTCTGGATAATGCCGCCTTCGAGATGCTGGATCACCTTGACCCGGCCCTGGGGCGCCACCTCGCCATAGGCGATGGCAACCTCTTCAAGCTCGGCAAAATAGGCCCAGGTGGAGAGCCCTATGATCAGGCTTATGACCAGCCAGCCGAGCTTGCGGTAACGCGCCGGCGTGTGTCTGACCAGCCTGTCGAGCCGATAGCTCTTCTGGCCACTATTTATCTGGCTATTGCTCATACCGACTGGCGCTCCTGGTCGCCGATTTCGCGAACCTCGGCCTTGCCGAATAGGGTGGTGAGCACCTCGCGCGCCGGACCGGCCAGGCTCACCTTGCCATGGTCGAGCGCCAGAATATGGCTGCAAACCGACAGCAGGGCCGGCGTGTGGCTGACCAGGATAATCGTGTGGTCGGGGGCGAGCTTGAGCAGCGTGTCACGCAAGGCCACCTGCGCCGGCTGATCGAGATTGCTGGTCACTTCGTCGAGCAGCAGAACGGGCGGATCGCCCAACAGCGCCCTGGCGATGGCGATGCGCTGGCGTTCACCGCCGGAAAGCTTGGCGCCGGCCTCGCCCACATCCGTGGCATAGCCTTTGGGCAGGTCGACAATCTCGTCATGGGCGCCGGCCAGTCGCGCCGCTTCGATCACCTCGGCGTCGCTCGCGTCGGGATTGGCGATGGCGATGTTTTCGCGGATGCTTCCCGAGAACAAGGTGGCGTCCTGGGGAACATAGCCAATCCATTGGGCTAGCTCATTGCGGGTGAACTGGTCGATATCGGCGCCGTCCAGGGTGACCCGACCATGGTCCGGCGGGTACAGGCCCTGAGCCAGCTTCAGCAGTGTCGTCTTGCCGCAACCGTTGTTGCCGACGATACCGACCATGCCGCCGGGTTTGATCTGCAGCTTCAGGCCTTCGATTGCGGCCGCGCGTGTCTCGTCATAGGTGAAGCTCACATTGTCGAGCAGTATTTCGCCCCGTGGCCGCTCCAGGGATATCTCGCTCGTCCGCCGTTCGGCGGGCTGGGCGAAGACATCGCCGAGGCGGTCCCGCGACTGCTTGTACTGGGCGTAGTTACGCCACACTCCGACCAATTGATTGAACGGAGAAATAATCCGATTGCCGAGCATGTTGGTGGCGATCAGCGCGCCGATGGTGAGCTGCTGCTCGATGATGGCGACGGCGCCGAAGCCGGTGACCGCGACCGTCGTCATGGCGGCGACGACCAGCCCGGTATTGATATAGCCGTCCCCGGCGGAGCCCCGGCCAAACGCCCGCGTGATGGCGGTGGCGTGGCGCTCTTCCCAGCGAGAGCGATAGGCGTCGCCCAGGGCCAGCGCCTTGACCGTGGTGCGCCCAGCAAGCATCTCGGCGATCAAGCCGTCCCGGTCGAGCCCGGCATGGCGCTCGTCTCGGGTCATACGCTCAAGCGCTCTGCCCGACCACCAGGCGAGCAGCAGGAAGAGGGGTATGGCGGCGACGATGACCCAGGCGATGGGCTCGGCGATCACGAAGATCAGCAGCAGGAACAGCGCCACGAAAGGCAAGTCGGCGACCAGAATGGCGGTCGCCCCGCAAAAGATATTGCGCATGGTGTCGACATCGCGGAACAGGGTCTGCCAATAGCTCGTCGGCTTGCTCTCCAGTGTGCGGAGAGGCAGCGCGATCAACTTATCGAACAGCGCCTCGCCGAGCCGCGCGTCGATATGGACCGCGGCGCGCTGCAACAGGCGGGCGCGCGCCTGACGCAGGATGAAATCGAATCCGATGGCGATTGCAACGCCGATAATCAGCGCTTTGAGCGTGGCCAGGCCCTGATAAAACACCACGCGGTCGTAGACCTGCAGAATGAACACCGGCAGCGCCAGGGCCAGCACATTGATAAATGCCGACATCGCAATCACTTCGCGGAAGGCAGGACGAAGCGGTTTCAACAAAGGCCCAAGCCAGGAATTGGATTTTGTCGCTTCCATAGCCTTATATGGCCAAGTTTGGTTACAATAGGCAAATCAAAAGCCTATTGATTAAAAGGGTGATCGGGTGAAGAAACTGTTGCAATCGGCCATTCGGGGCAAGGGTTTGCTCTTCTTAGTCTCAACCGTCATGACCGTGCTGTTCATCGCGTTTCGCATATGGGATCCGGTCGCGCTGCAAACTCTGCGGCTCAAGGGTTTCGACTTTTATCAGCGCGCCCATCCCCGCGTACCCTCCAACCAGCCGGTGGCGATCATCGATATCGATGAGGAGAGTCTGGCGGCCTATGGCCAATTTCCCTGGCCGCGTACCATTTTTGCCGAGTTGGTCACCAAGCTTATGGAGGCCGGCGTGGTGGTGGTCGGCTTCGATGTGGTGTTTGCCGAACCCGACCGCACCTCGCCGGCCAATGTGGCAAAGGTGATTCCCGGTCTCGACGAGGCGACGATCAACAGCCTGATGAAAATGCCGAGCAACGATTTAGTGTTTGCCAATACACTTAAACAAAGCCGCGTGGTGCTGGGTCAATCGACCACATCGAAGCCAAGTGCTGCAATGGCCGAACGAAAGACCGTGTCGTCGAGCGTCGGGGTCAAAGGCATCAAGGGCGTCAATCCCGTGGATTTTGTGTTCGCGTTCATCGGATTGACTCGAAATTTGCAGGAACTCGAAGACAACGCCACGGGCATCGGCCTGTTTACCATTCAACCGGAAATCGATGGCGTGGTGCGGCGTGTGCCGGTGATCGCGCGGGTCGGGAAAAAGCTTTATCCGACCCTGGCCATTGAGATGCTGCGGGTCGCCCTGGGTCGAAAAAGCATGTTGGTAATGGGCGACGCTTTCGGCATCTACGGCATTAAACTGACCAAGCAATTACTCATCCCGACCGACCAAAACGGCCGCACCTGGATTAATTTCGCGCCCCACGACCAGGCGCGCTATATCTCGGCGAAGGATGTTCTCGAGGGTAATCTTTCGCCCGGCCGCCTGGCGGGCCATCTGGTTGTTGTCGGCACCTCGGCGGTGGGCCTGCTCGACATCAGGGCGACGCCGGTGGACCATGCCATGCCGGGGGTGGAGGTTCATGCGCAGCTTCTTGAAACGATTCTCGACGACATCGGACGGCAAAGCATTCGCGGGGCCATCGATACCCTGATGAAGGTGCCCGAGGACAAGCGCGATATGGTGAAAATCGGGCAGTTTCGCGAGCAGCTTGCCCAGCGTGAGGCCCTCGGGCCGACCTATCTGAAATGGCCCAATTATGCCATTTACGCCGAGCTGGCGGCGCTCCTCGCCCTCTGTGTGTTGATGGCGCTGATGGCCATCTATGTGGGCGCGGTATGGAGCATGTTCGCCGGCGGCGGCACGGTCGGCCTGTTTATAGGAGCCTCCTGGTATCTCTACGTGACACACGGAATTCTTCTGGATGTCATCACCGCTGGTATCGCGGGTTTCCTGATCTATAGCGCCCTGACCTATCTGAACTACGTTCGCGAGGGCTATGAGAAGAAGCAGGTGCGCGGCGCCTTTGCCCAATACATGTCGCCGGCCCTGGTCGAACAGCTCGCCGAAAATCCCGATCAGTTGAAACTCGGCGGTGAGATGCGCGATATGACATTGCTGTTCTGCGATGTGCGTGGTTTCACAAGTATTTCAGAGCTTTACAAGTCCGACCCCCAAGGGCTGACTAGCCTGATAAACCGGTTTCTCACACCGACGACCAACGATATTCTGGCGCGCCGCGGCACCATCGACAAATATATGGGCGACTGCATCATGGCGTTCTGGAATGCGCCCCTGGACGATGATGAGCATGCGATGCATGCCTGTGAGTCGGCGCTGGCTATGATGATCAGCGTGGCCGATCTGAACGTAGTGCTGGAGGCCGAGGCTGAAGAAACGGGCATGCCTTTCATCCCGATCAAGGTCGGTATCGGCCTGAATACCGGCGTGTGCTGCGTCGGCAACATGGGTTCCGAGCAACGCTTCGATTATTCAGTGCTGGGGGACCCGGTAAATCTGGCGGCGCGGCTCGAAGGCCAATCCAAGAACTATGGGGTGGACATCGTCATCGGCGAGGGCACCCTCCTGAAAGCCGGAGCTTATGCCACCGTCGAGCTTGATCAGATCAAGGTCAAGGGCAAGGACGAAGCGGTGCGTATTTACTCTCTGCTGGGCGATACGGAGATGCGCGGCAGTCCCGAATTCCAGTCCCTCGCCGAGCGCCATGGGGAAATGCTGGTGGCTTACCGTGGCCAGCATTGGGGTGAAGCGCGCGGCGCGATTGCCGATTGCCGCAAGATGAATGGCGTTCTCGATAAATTATATGATCTCTACGAGGATCGCATCGAAATCTTCGAAGAAGAGTCACCGGGCGCGGATTGGGACGGCGTCTTCGTGGCGACGACGAAATAATCCAGTTGACGATCAGGCCCGCGGCGGGCGGATGATGCTCTAGATCAATATCCGAGGCGATTGAACCCGTAAGGTTCAATCGCCTCGGGTAAAATTGATCTAGCTTTTAAGAATCTAGAGCATCTTTATCCGCCGGTTAAATTGCTGAAAGCAATTTAACTGAACGGATGATGCTCTAGTTGAGTATGGCTTCCGGCGTCATCCGCCCGATGGCGAACAGCATACGATAAACTGCTATGCGCGAATCGAAGGCCGCATCCGCCGCGCTGATTTGCGCGATGAATACCTCATTCTCGGCATCGAGAAGATCGAGCAGGGTTTCCTGGCCCGCCAGGCGCCGCTTGTTGCGCGCCACATAAACTTCGGAGGCAATGTTGACAGCGTTCTCTAGCAACGCCACGCGGGCACGCACCGTATCAAGCTGATCCCAGGACAGGCGAACGTCCTCGATAACCTTGCGATTAATGAAAGAGTGGTTGTCCACCGCCGCCATGTTGCGGAACGTGGCATCCGCCACATCGGCGCGGGTCGAGAATCCGGTAAACAGATTCCAACGGGCCTCAACTTTCACCACATAGTCGCGCCGTGAGCCGATAGTCCCTTTGTTATCCTGTTCATAATTATACTGCCCGATGAGATCGACTTCGGGATAGTAAGGCGACTGGGCGCTCCGCTTGCGTTCCCGTGAAAGATCGATGGCGCGGCTGCTGTTGGCGACGATCGGGCTTTCTGAAATCACAATCTTCTCGGCTTCTTCTTTGGTTGACGGCAGCAAACCAAGAGGCGCTTCCGGCGTCATCATGCTGGCGACCTCCGGCTGGGTGCCGAACACCTGGGCGTAACGTGCGATGGCGTTGCGCAAATTGCCTTCGAATGCGACGCGTCGCTCCTTGGCGATCTGCAGTCTTGATTTTGATTGCAGCACATCGACAGTGATGCCGGCGCCGCGCTGAACCCGTTCGTCCTCCAGGTTGAGCTGGCGTTGAATATTCTGTTCGTTGCCCACCGCATAGCCGATCAGCGAGGAATGACGCAACACGTTGAGATAGGCCGAGACCGCCTCAAACAAAATTTCCTGGCGTGTTCCTTCGAGCTCGATTCCTGCGATTTCCCGGTTCAGGCGCGCGGTTTCGTTGCTGGCTTCACGGCGGAACCCGGTGAAAATATTCTCAGTCAGGGTTACCGAGAGGGATTCCCTGGGCGTATGGAGCGAGCGGCCGTTGCGCGACGAGCGTAATCCCGGGCTGTCGGTATGCTCCCAGCCCCAATCGGTGAACAGATCGATCGACGGCAGATATTCACCGAAAGCGCGTTTAACGCCCTGGTCGGCGGCGGAGATGTTGTTGCGCGCCGCACTCAGCCGGGGATGATTCTCCAGCAGATAGGTAACCTCATCCGAGAGGGACGCTCCCCACAGCGGACTCCAAACCAAACTTAACACCGCGCTCGCGACTAATAGCCTCATTCTAACCTACCTTCTGCATGAACCCATGCAGCTAAATAGTTTCACCTTTGCGCAACCCAAAATCAAGCAAGTGACGCACTTATATCATTATCAACCAAAATCGTAACATCCGCCGTATTGCCGTTTAGCACCAAATAGGACTGACCATCGATAGTCACATCCCTGTTCGTATCCGAGAAACCGGCGGCGGTAACCTCATCGCCTGCGTCGCCGGAGACAATCAACGTACCGGCGTTCTCGCCGTCGGTGATGTTCTGCAGGCTGAGCTCGTCCAAGATCAGATTGTTGTTGCCGGTTCCCGCAAGATCGATCTCCTCGAAGCCGGTATAGAGGGATGCGGCCACGGAGAGCAAGTCGAGAGTTTCGCCGCCACCACCTAGTTTCAAGGTATCGCTGCCGCTGCCGCCATCGGCACGGAGGTTGTCTGAGGCGTCGAAGATGACAGTATCGTCGCGGTCGCTGCCGAAGAAATGGGTCGTGGTTCCGGCGCTGAGGGAATCGTTGAAGGTTACGGATAGATTGCTGCCGTCGACGGATAAGGTCGGCGCGCTAATGTCCTCTGCGGCGATCCCGGAAATCGCCGACGAGACCCCTGAGGCATCGAACAGAACGCCGCCTTCGCCGGTGGCGAATTGGAAGGTCTCGCCCGAGCCGGGCAGGAAGCCGTCGAGGAATGAGAGTTCGACGACGCCGTCGCGCACATCGAGTGTTTGCGTGACGATCAATTGATCTGTATCGCCGCCGGCGCCGATTTCGATATCCAGCGTGCCGGCGCTCAGGGTGAAATCGCCGTCCACCGTCAAGGTGCCGACCGAGGCGCCCGGCGCCACCGTGCCCGTGACAGTGACCGTGCCGTTAATGGTCCCGCCGGAGTCGTTAATGGTGCCCAAACTGCCGACGATGACGTTTTGGGCGGTGACCAGGCCGCCGTCGGAAACGGTCAATGTCCCAGCTCCGAGAACGCCGACAAAAATAGCCGGCGTCACGCCGTTAACGGTGAGTGTCGAACCCGCGCCGGTAACCGTCACGGTGCCCGACGAATTGGCTTCGGAGCCGATAACCATGAATGAATTTCCGGTGGTGCTGTTGACCGTGAGCGAGCCGCCATTCGAAACGGTCAAGGCACCGGTCCCGGATTTACCGATGGTGAGATCGATGACCCCGCCGGTCATTGTAAACGACGAGAATTGACCGGTGACAGTCATAGTGCCTGACGAGATGTTCTCAACGCCGAGAATATGCTGCGACGTTCCGGTGAGGGCATTGAGCGATACCGAACCGCCGCTTTGCACATCGAGCTGACCCACCGAACCGGTGAGCCGGTCGACCACCGAGAAAATGCCCAGGGCGGAGACGTTCACCGCGCCGCTGTTCGAGATTGTAAGATCGCCCGCGCCGCCCCTGCCGACTTGCAATTCGCCGCCGTTGTTCAAGGCACCGCCCGCTCCACTCGTCGACAGCAAATCGATGATCGAGTTCGAGCCGTCGACCAGCACGCTGCCGGTGCTGCCCAAGTCCCTAGCGATTATTAAGGCGGGCACCGTGGTGTCTGTGTTAGCAGTTAGTCCCGGGCGGATGTGGACATGTCCGCCGTTCAGCGCGTTCAGATTGCCGACGCCGCCTGATTCCTTGCCGACCCGCACAAAGCCCGCCTCATAGTCGAAGGCGCCGCTGAACCGGCCGTTGTCGTTG
>Ga0066376_10001853_pt1 | contig 20164 bp, 15 predicted proteins | sample Knorr_S15_td_Bot_FD_77009 | JGI IMG/M metagenome (GOLD analysis project Ga0066376, IMG submission 77009) | Marine microbial communities from Southern Atlantic Ocean transect - Knorr_S15_td_Bottom_ad_5009_LV_A | ecosystem: Environmental > Aquatic > Marine > Oceanic | place: Southern Atlantic...
CCGATATGCCTGCCGATGAAGACCACCAGGTCCGCTTCGGCTACCATCTCATTGGCGCACTTGCGGGTATAGGTACCAACGACACCGACGGACAAGCGATGATCTTCGGAGATCGTACCTTTGCCGTTCAATGAGGTGGCGACGGGAATCGAGAGCATCTCCGCCAGCCTGCAGGTCTCCGCCTGTGCCACTGATGCCGTCACACCGCCTCCGGCGACCAACACAGGCCCTTCGGCCTGAACGATCAGCCGCGCCGCTTCCTTGATGTGTTCGCTCTCCGGCTCGGGACGAAACGCCGGGTATTGCCTGAACGGAATTTCGGCCATCACTTCCAGATCGGCCTCCGCATCCGCGGCGCCCTCACCGGCCAGGCCCATGAAATCCAGATGAACCGGTCCCGGCGCACCGGTGGTAGCCTCCGGGAAAGCGCGCCGACCGTGTTCCCGTGCCAGCTCTGCCAGCAGGAGATGACTTTGTATTATGAAGGATGTCCGGTTTCGACATGGTACTTACGGGCGATCTTCATGGCCGACTCCGTGGCCTCCGATCCACCAGAGACAAAAAACACCCGGTTCATATCTTTCGGTGTCATACCCGCGATCTTTTCAGCTAGATCGATCTGAGGCTGACTGATAAACTGTCCGTATGCAAAGCAGACCTGCTTCGCCTGTTCCGCCATGGCCTCGGCGACCTCCTCGACGCCGAGGCCGATGCTCACCACATGGACGCCCGCACACGCGTCTAGATTAGGTTCTGCCGTCCGTATCATAGAGATAGCACCCCTTGCCATGTGAGATACGGGGCCAGGCATCTTTCTTGCTACGGTGAAATATCCTATGTTCGCTACCCGGTCGATCCATTCGTTCCTCCATCCGGTGTTAAGGGTATTTGCCCGCTAACGAAGTATCCTCTGGTCGCTTAGATCTTTACCACCGATGGTTTTGGTAATGGTCGCCCCGCGATATTCCAGAATCTCCAGATCATGAAACGCATTGATGATATGATATTGGGTCGGTAGATCCTCCCAGCGGGCTCTGTGCCATTGCACCGTGCCCTCACCCCGCCGGGACTCCAGCACACGCCGGTTCGGCGTATAGTCAGGTGTGAGCACAGCATAGGCGGTATCGGCCGTACCCCATTCACCGGTTCGAGGCATATACTTATAGTGCAGGGTGCCTCCCGGTACGCCGCCGGCCGATGGCGGTGCGGGAGGGGCTACATCAGGTTGTTCCTGTACCTGCGTCATATTCGTCACATGCATGTCCAGGAATTTGAATCCCAGCCAGCCGGCGGTGCAGTGCGTGTCCCCCTCAAACGTGAGCGGATCCGGTAACTCACAGTATATTTTGGAAAAACCGAGTTGTTCACGGCCGGTAAGGATCGGGTCCGTCAGGTTTTCCCAGAGCACCGTCAAAAAATTTCCTTTCGCCTGATCCACCGTCCCGTTAAACTCCACTGGAAAGGTGACACCCAGAACGTTGTAACCCCGTCCTGCCAGCCACTCGATCTCCTTCATGTAGGATGCATAGACCGTGACCACCGGCTCGGCTCCCAGCTCGAATCCTTCCGGCAACAGCGTCTCCAGCTGTTCGCCGTTGGTCAGGAAGCTGACGGATACCGATGTGGTTTTGGGACTGTCTTTGCATTCGAAGGTGCGCCGTTGCGGGCCCTGCCGCGGCCCCATTCCCGGACCGAAGTGGATGGGCATCATGTACATCATTTCAGGTTCTAATCTATACGTCATGATCTCTCCTTTTGTTATCCCGTGTGCGCCTTAACCGCGATCTTTATCGCATCCCGGCCGTCCAAGTGATATCCTGCATGGAGTGCATTGACACCTTCCCCAACCCGCTCCAGAGGGATGACATGACTGACAAAATCCTTGAAGAGGCCGGCGTGTTTTTCGAGCATCCTCAGGGAACGGATGAAGTGGTTGGATTCGAAGCCCCAGGCGGCTTCGAGGCGCAGGTTCTTACGTAGAAGACTCTGGTTGGGGTTGCATTCGAAAGTTCCGGAATCTACGTAATGGCCATATTCCACATACGTTCCGCCGTGTTTGAGATAGTCCAGTCCTTCCACGATCGCCGCAGGATTCCCGGCACACTCGAATACCACGTCAGCGCCAACCCTGGGGCGTATTCTCCCGAACCACGCGCTTTCTCTCATCCGGGTCGGGCACATCGGCGATGTCGATCGTCAGGTCCGCCCCGAACCGTTCCGCCATCTCGAGACGGCCAGTGGCGCCACAAGCGTGCCCTCTTCGAATGTCATGTCTTCCAATTGATAAACACTGGAGGCATGAACCGTCGCATATTCCGCAAAGCCGGCGGGGACACCCGGCGCAAACCAACTGCGATTCAGACAGTGATTGTACCACCCTTTCCGGCAATACAGGCAATCGCCGCAATGAGAGAAACATTCCAGCGTAACCAGATCACCTACCCGGAACCCGGTCACCCCTTTCCCGATCTCGGCCACTTCACCACACACCTCATGCCCCTGTGCAACGGCAAGATCCGGTTTCCATTGCCCGAAGTAGTTGTGTAAATCGCTGCCGCAGATGCCGGTACAGCGTGTGTCCAGCGTCAAATAACCCGGCCCGGGCGGGACATATTCGACTTCCTGAACATGAATTTCACGGATATCGTTATAAAGGGCCGCCTTCATAGAGCCCATTCCTGTCATGAATTGTGATAGGTCCTGTGAAGTATCTTTTTGAATGTGACATAATTTCACCACATTGATCCGTATACTGGAAATGAAGTGCATGTCAAATACAATGTCAATCATAAACAAGGGGGCATGATACTTGCCATATCACGATGGCACAACTGTCCACTATTCCGCGCCAGCGAGGGGGCCGAGGCAGGCGCCAACGAGCCGCCTGCTTTCCCAATTCTGCCGACGGCCCAGGGTAACCCAGCTATCCATCCGACTATATCATAGCCGTCTGGACCATCTGCCTCATTGACAGCATGGCGATACTGCCCGGCAACTTCTGATTCGCCTGCCCCCCTATATCCGGAAGGACCATCAATATAGCCATTCGGCATGAAATAGTCGGCGATCTTTACGCCGAGATGCTGTACTTGACGTAAGGCGTCCGGTACAGGACAACCGGATGTGGGTCGGCGAGAACCATGTTCTACTGTGGCGGACTGAATAGGTCCGAAGCCCGACGAACGCCGTCCCGCGTGGGGACCATTGGGATTTTATAGGTGACGGTGCCTCGTGCACGAATTCGTTCCAATTGATCCTTACAACCTGATCACGATATTGCCGTGCACATCGACGTCGGCCTGTGCACCGGGTGGTATTAGGCAGGTCGCATCGTATTCTTCGATAATAGCGGGGCCGTTAACACCGTCGGTCAGGTCGGAACGGCCGATTACAGGGGTTGTAATCCAGCCGTGGTCCATACCAAAATAGGCCTTACGTTCACCGCACACCACGGTTGCTTCCGCCATCTGAAGCCTTTCCGGAATACGTGATCGCTCCGGTAGACCCTGGCCTATGAGCTCGACGTTGACCAGTTCCACCGGCTCCTCGGGACCGGCGTGGTGACCATAGGTGGACTCGTGCTCTTCGCCGAACGCTTTGGCCATGGCGGCACAGTCTATCGGTCCTAATGCTACCGTCACGGAAAGCTCAAATATCTGGCCTCGCACCAATCACTAAATCACCAAATCACCAACTCACTAATTCCTATACGGCACTGCCCCCACCCGATCCACTTCGTACCCATACCGATCCAGAAATACCTGGGCTGGTGCCAGTTCATCACCACGCTCGGCCATCATAGCTTGCAGCAGATTTTCCATACGTTGTTGCAGATCGGAATAGGCCGGTCGACCAATTAAATTATCTATCTGATACGGATCGGTTTCGTTATCATACAACAGCCACGGTCCATCCAGATTACGGGTATACGTATAGCGCTCCGTGCGTAGGCCACGCCAGGGTTGTCCTCGGAATTCAGCAAACGGCGCGATGCTCATCGTATATGCGGCTTTATTGCCGTCAAAGGGTTCGCCACGCACGGCCGGACTGTGATCGCGGCCCTCGGCGGTATCGGGTATAGAGACGCCCGCCAGACCAAGTAAGGTCGGCATGATGTCTACGACGTTGAATGGCGAGGTGACCCGATGCCCCGTAGACGCCTGTCCCGGACACCGCATGACAAAAGGCACATGGATCGACTCATCCCAGGGATGCTGCTTGCGCTGTCTGCCCTGAGAGCCGATCATATCTCCGTGGTCGGAAGTGTAGACAAAGATGGTATTATCCATCAGCCCTTCCTGCTCAAGCGCCTCACCCAACCGGGCAAGCTGGTCGTCAAGCGCCGTCACATGGGCGTAAAACCCGGAGAGATCCTCACGATTCGGCTCCGGACAGTTAAGGCGAATTTCCATCTCCTCTGGCGGATACATATCAAGATACTTCTGAGGTACCGCTTGATAGGGATTGTGCGGCGGTCCCCACGACATCACCATGGCAAACGGTTTCCGGCCATCGTGATCCTGGATATAGTCAATCGCCATCGACGTCTGTGCTTCTACGTCGTAACCGTCCCAGTGCAGCGGTTCCGGCGTGTCACGATAATATAGGGAATCCATGTAGTCGTGCGTGCAATTACCGACGGCCCAGAAATCAAACCCCTGACGCCGTGGTCCCGGTGGCGTAAAATCGCTACGGCCCGGTCCGTCAAGATGCCACTTGCCGATATAGGCTGTATCATAGCCGGCATCACGCAGCACCGTGCCGAATGTAGGCCGATCTGTCGGCAACTGAACATCGTTCATAAACATTCCGGTCGTCAACGGATATTGTCCCGTCAAAAATGCCGCCCGCCACGGCGTGCATACCGGCACATTCGACACCGTTGTCTCAAATACCACGCCTTCCTCTGCCATCTGATCCATATACGGCGAACGAACCTGCGCGTTTCCTCCAAAACCTGTGGTACACAACCGATGCTGATCCCCGAACACAAACACAATATTAGGATGACTCATAACCATTCCTTTTACCTGGATGCCATACCCTCGCACACGCACGGTGCGCCGTATACTCTGCCAATGCATACCCGGCGCTGAAGCACCGGGCTACCCCAACGCTTTCCCCACAACCGCCTTCAATCCTTCCGGCAACGCAATCCCCAACGCCGCCGCCCGCCCTTTATCCGACATCTTCTTCCATGTCTTACGAACAATATCAACCAATTTTTCTTCATCATGTTTTTTAGAGAATGCCGCAAAATAATGATCCAAAAATACCAGACAGGCGACATCTTCCAATGTCTGCGCCTCCGGGTCTACTTTAAACTGCTCTTTACGCACGAGCGATTGCACCCGGTGAATCGTCTCATCATCATATCCGACGTCATACAGAATAGCCGCCGCCGTCTCCGCATGAAACTTGGCCAGATCCGTTCTCCACCGTTTATAGCCGGTTCGACCTTCCGGGTAATCCTGCCGCAGAATTTTCCACCTTTGTATATGCTGACACCGAACCGCCAGTTTCAGCACCTCCGAAGCCTCCGGCGCCATCCGCTGCAACCAGATCGTCATCCGCTGTCCGTATATCAGTTCTTTAGGGTAAGCCTGCCCATTCACCTCTTCCATTACCTGATCTTGCCTATTCGCCTCGTCGATCTGTGCCATTGCCTTATCAAAACGTTCTTCATCCATAATAATCTCCGGTCCGTATGGGGCAGCCCCATGCCTAACCCTACTTCTTAATCTACCTTCCCTGTCAACCCCTCCCCCTGTCTCCTCCTCTTCCATCCCGGGGAAGGGGCTTGGGAATAAAAATACCGCAGGACAAAATATCCGGCGGTTTTTCACACGTAGAGGTCGTACGATAAAGCGGTTATATCTCAGGCAGACGTTGCGAAATACTCAGGGGAAGCATCCATAAATGTGTCGGTGGCATGCGCAGGCTGAATATCGATCCCCTGCTGTGCACACATCTTACGCGGCTTGTTCATCGCGCCGCCGATGTGCTTGCCGTTGCGGCAAATCCCGAACAGATGCTGGCTGACGACCCGGTGGGAGATGCCCAGAACTTCCGCGACTTCCTGCAGTGTCTTTTGATAGATGAAATATAATATAACGACCTCGCATTGCTTCTGGGTTAGAAACTCGGACAGAAAACCGTATACCTGATCTGCCAGCACGTGTACCTGATCTTCTCGATGGTACCGATGTACCTGATCCGCCCTTGTTTCATACCAGACATTGGCTTCATTCGGAAACTGCTCTAAATAAACTTGATCTAATTGGACTTCCCGAAATTCAGGATTATACATTGAGTGCTAGACCTCCGGTGTGTCATGGTCTTTTGTGACAGAAATAAAAAAACCGCGTGACTCATGTCCAGCGGCTCCGGAGGATGGTGCGTTAGCACTCCTTGATCGTATCACATGTGATCAGGGTATGTGCCAACGACACTCCGGAGACGGGATGGGCATACTTACATTCATAAATCTCGCCCTTAGGTCGGGGGACCCGATTGTGAGTCTACGTCTTGCCATCACTAGGCCTCCTTTATGTGAGGTTGCCTTATTGTGACACATGGTCGTAAATAACTATACTATGGATGCACTTTTCAGCACTTTGGTTACTATAAAAATACATTTTTTAGAGAAAAATTCAAGAAAAAATAATGAGAAGTCAGATAACATATCGAACAGGAAGGGGTTGCCGAAGTTCTATTTTTACAAAAACCCCACCAGTTTCCCACCTTAATAAACCTACCTCTCAGGGAAGGTGAAGTGGGTCAGGTCAAAACTGAAACATGGCAGACACACGATGCGTATTACCCAGTACGCCGAATGGGACAAACGCATAGTCGATGGAGATCGAACGAATACGAACTCCGGCTCCGCCGGTGAATCCGTTATCCAGCTCATTGGAGGAATTGTACCCCCCGCGAAGCGCGAGGGTCTTCATCAGGACGAATTCACCGCCGGCGTTGACGCGAAACCGATTGTCTATCGGCTTGCTTAAATCGACAGCGAGAGTCAGTCTGTTCGGCTGCGAATACGCGACCCCGAATTTATAGATCAGCGGCAATCGATCGCTATCCTGTATGAATTTTAAACGGTTTCCCAGATTCTGTATGGTGGCGCCCAGCGTGACCCCCTGAATCGGCAGAGAGGTCAACAGACCGAGATCAAAGGCCGTGGCATTGGCACTGATATCATCAATAGTTGACTTTATACGTTTTAACGTGCCGCCCACGGACACATAGTCATTAATTTGCTGGCCATAGGAGAAAACAAACGACAGATCCCGTGCCGTAAACGTATTGCCGGTGGTACCCAGACGGTCGTTAAAAGTCGTTACGGGGATATCACCCATCCAGAGAAAAGTCAGGCCGAATGCAAAACCGGCCGTGGCGCTGTCACCAAAGGCAATACCGACGAATTCATAATTGATATCCTGCACCCATCTGTTGTGCATCAGAGAGAGTTGCGTTCCGTTGAAACGGGACAAACCAGCTGGATTCCAGTACATGCTGTTGGCATCATCGGAGACCGCCGTATAGGCTCCTCCGAGACCGGTCGCGCGCGCTCCGACCCCGAACTTCAAAAAAGCAGCCCCGGCCGTGCCGGCCTGACTATGAGGCGCATTCTGGGCCAATACCGGCTGGAACCAGAACGTCTGAACCAGAATCAAACCGCAGATCCAAAAACCGAGCTGTCGCCGTTTTGATGTCTTCTGTATATCACCCATAATCATATCATTAACCTGCTACACTAATAAATCGGCAACTTTACGTCTCTTTTCAGGGAAACGCCCGTCTCATGCCCTGACGCCCTCATATTCTCGTTTACGGAGTAGATCCAGCCGCGTTCTGGCTTCTTCCATATCCGGGTCACGCGCAAGTGTTTCGAGAAACCAGTTCTCTGCTTCATGGCGATGGCCGAACTCGGTAGCAAGCACGCCGAGATTATAAATGGCCACAGGGTCACCTGGATCAAGATGGTGCACCGTCCGAAACGTGGTATACGCCTCTTTTTTATGGCCGCCGCGTTCATAGAGCATACCCAGTTGAAAAAGCAGCTGAGGCTGATCAGAACGCGTCTCCAGCAATTCTTTAAAACAGGAAATGCCGGCCGTATACTGCTGGAAAGCCATATAATGATCACCAAGCGCCCGTACAAGATAAGGTTCTTCCGGGGCCATTTGAACGCCCACGCGAAGCGCCTCTGCATACAGCAGGTGAACATCTTCCACGCCGTTACGGAAATTGCATTTGACGGAGGCGCCAAGCAGATCCCCCGTCTCCTCATCCCGGACCTGCAGCATAAGCTGTTCATGGCCTTCAGAGTGGTACACAGCGCTTAGACGTCTCTGCTCCAGCACGATTCCTTTAGTCAGGTCATCAAAGACCTCATCAAGATGAACGGACCCGGTCGCACTGCCGTCTTTCGTGTGGAAACAAATGGTGAATTCACGCCGCAGAGGAGATGCCAGGGTTCGCTGACCTGTAGCCAGAGATTTTAAGGTCATGAGTGAAGTCATTCCCAAAAAAATACGACGAGAAACAGGTTTGCCGTGCTCTTTCATATGATATCCTACAAGTTATGTATTCGGTGCCATACCTTCTGGACACATTAATCTCCATATAATAATACGTATAAGGCGTCCAATGTGCAACAGTTGCGGCCAAAACTCAGGAATTACCTGAGTCCCCCTCTTTTTTTCTTATTTCGACACATCATGGCAATTTATGTGTTATATTAGATTTTGTCAACTCACCAACTCACCAACTCACCAACTCACCAACTCATCATGCCCTATTACGATCCTAAACAAATACGCGCCATTCCTCTGATTGAAGTAGCGAAACGATTGGACCTGCAGGTCGATGCAGAGGGATATACACCTTGCCTGGTGCATTGGGGGGCGCAGGAACCAGGCCGGAATACCTGCTCGCTGAATGAGCCGGATACTTATTTTCGGTGCTCATGCGGTAATTCAGGATGGAACACAGATCTGGTAATCCAGGCAAAACAGTGTGATGTCGTGGAAGCCATTCAGTGGTTGGGGACGGAATTCAACCTGACCCCGGTCCGGCGGCCGAAAAAGACAGATTATGTCACCCGCAGCCGAGGCTTAACGGACAAATAAGAATTTTCATGTCGTAGCGCGGGGCATGATACAGTCAGGACAACGAACATGTCGGATGACGATTCAGGTTGGGTGGCAGAAGAACGTACGCTGTTTATGTTGCTTAGACGGGCCCTTCTGCACCAGAGCTCAAGCGGGTTTGAAGCAGTCAATGATCTAAAGATAGAAGACATGCCGTTGGATTGGGATAGATTTATAGACTATGCCGTCCAAGGCGGCGTTGCGCCGATGGTGTATGTCCGGTTACGGGAGGATCAAAGCAACATACCGGCGGAAGTCATGGGGCGGCTCCATGGTTTTTACGTGCTGACCGCCGCTGAAAATATGGAATATCTGAGCTATGCCCGGGAGATATTCGGACGATGTAAAAATAAGGAAATAGATGTCATCGCTTTACGCGGTATTACTTTCGCGGAAGTTCTGTATCCAGACCCGGCGTTACGCCCGATAAGCGACATCGATCTGCTGGTCCGCCCTGAACAGATGAGCCGGCTGATGGCTTGTCTATTGTCGCTGGGATACTGGAACATCCCGGGCCATCCGCATCAGTGGACCAATGCAAAGGTGGTCTTAGATGTCCATACCGACCTGATAGGCGGAGACCGTATTTCGGCGCGGCGGCGATCGGTAGACATCAATATGGATGCTGTCTGGGCGGCGTCGGTATCATCGCCTGTGGCCGATGTACCTATAAAAAAACTCGCCTGGGAGGATGAGGTGTTAACTTGCGGTGTGCACGCCATTAAACATTCGTGTGATCGCATTTTGTGGTTCGTGGATATGGCCCTTATGATAAGAGATCGAAAACCGGAAGAATGGAATCGTTTGATAGAGAGGGCGCAGCAATTTAAACTTGAGAAGCCGACGTATTATGCGTTTATATATCTTCAGAATACCATCGGATCCGCCATACCCGGCCATGTGCTCAAGACGTTATGCCCGAGTCATACAGGCTGGCTGGAACGCCGATGTATGGAACGCGTAATGGCCGGGAAGCAAACAGGTCGCTTCGGAGAGCTGTTTACGCTGTTTATGATGGAACGCATCATCGATAAGTGGTCTTTTATAAAAGAGACCTGCTTCCCTCAACGGGACGTGCTGGCGCAGTCATACGGCCCGTCCAAAATAGATGGGCTGTTCACCCGCTTCAGGCGGATATGGCATGTGGCCGATATGGCCTATGATGTAGTAAAACAGGGGATGCAAAGAAAAAGAAACTGACTTCATAAACCAATTAACCCCAACCTCCATAATCCGACTAACGCCGACGATCACGTCCTTCTCCCGGCAGGACCGCAGACGCCGCTTTGGACCTGCCCACTTGCCGCCCTTTTTCCACTTTCTCAGCCATTTCATTGTCGAAAATAAGGAATTATCCGATATTCAGATCGTAATATAAATAGTATTTTATAGTTAGGAACCTTATATTTGTTTAGAATAAACGGTGATTCTTTACATTTAAGCAAACACAGGACACGTTATCTGATGTGGTCTACAGGTAAATGGATTTTATTTTCGGTAGGGTTAATCGGTCTTATGGTGACCTGTCCGCAACGGATATATGCTACTATAACCGCGGCGGACGTTGTTGTCGCCAATACGGTTGTAGGCGGTGTATCCGAATACAATGTAACGTTTACCACAACTGTCGATCTGGTAAGAAGAAAGGATGATATATTTATTACGTTGCCTTCCGGAACCGTCCCCCACGCCACTGCGAGATATCACATTCACATTAATGGGCAGAGGCTTAATAGGCTGAGTGTCAGTGGACAAACGTTGACGCTTCGTATAGATCAAAATTATTCGGCCGGGACCCTAACGGTAAAGTTCAAGGGTAACCCCGGCGTAACCAATCCTTTAACCGCCGGTTCATATACGCTTGATGTGTCGACCTCCGAGGAGCCGGCGGTCGTGATCTCCAATTCGTATATCATTACGTCCACCGCAGGGCTCACGTCCGCCACTGTAACACCTACGCCTTCTGTCATGGGCGTATCCTCCGCCTATACGATTTCCTTCAAGCTGGGCGGCAACGGTGCCCTGACGGCTGTTCAGGATGATATCACCCTCGTCTTCCCATCCAATACAACGGTGCCGAACGGTTTGATTTACGGTATTACGGTCAACGGGACGCCGGCCACAGGAATCGGAACGCCGGGTACACGAACCATCGAAATTGAAACACCCCTATCATTGGCCAATCTGGCCGATGTGAACATCGAGTTCGCCTCATCGTCGGGCCTGGTTAATCCTACGACTGCCAATACATATACGTTAACGGGCGCCACAACTGAGGAAACGTCGCCTGTGACCTCCAACAGCTATACCATCTTCAATGGATCGTCCTTATCAGCGGCATCTGTTGACATTAACCCTAAGGCCGTCAATACAGCTGCCGAGTATATCATCAGCGCCCAGCTGGGTACCAGCGGCGGTTTGACCGGCGGGAATGATGAAATTATCATAACATTTCCTGGTAACACAGTTATTCCCGCATCCATATCCACCAGCGACGTCCTGGTAGATAACGGGACTTATGCCGGGCCCGCCTCGTCGATCGTTACAAATCCCAGCACCCGGGTCATCCGTGTGACGCCAGGCCAGAATGTTCCAAATGGCGCCAATATGACGGTCATTTTAAAAGTAGAGGCCGGTATCGTTAATCCCATTCTGGCCACGCAATATACGCTTGACGTGGCCACCACGAACGAAGAAGCCGTGGCCTCCAACGGGTATCTTACACTGGATGCCGCAACTACGGTTACCACGCCTACCGTGACACTATCAGATGATGAGACAGGCGATGAGTCCATATATACGATCAATTTCAATGTCGGCGGTCAGGGACGTCTGCTGGGGGGCACCAGTACCATATCCGTCGTATTCCCGGCCGGTACGGACGTGCCGTCTTCTGTCCCGACGTCCGATGTGAGAATTAACGGTGTCACGGTCGCTGCGGCTACGTCCTCGAGTGCGGCAAACCGCATAACGGTCACCGTCCCGTCCGGAGTGAGTATCGCCAATGGCGGGGCCGTGTCGCTCGAAATCGGTTATGACAATGGGGATGAGGTCGTCTCGAATCCGGACTTTAATGTGACCGCGACGCTACAGGTCAATACAAGCGTCGAGGATACCCAGGTTTCCTCTCAAAACTATGTGATTGGTAACGGTGGCAGGAGTGTCACATTCGAAGATATAACGTTGGGCACGTCCACGGCAAACACAGTGTCCTCCTACACCCTGAATTTCACACCTTCAAAAGAGGTAAAGCAAGGGGATGTGATTATACTCAAGTTCCCGAACAATACGACCATTCCAGCGTCCATCTTGATATCGAATATTCAAATCACGCCTCACAATAGTTCAGTTGCCAATGCCATATCTGTAACGGCCGTCCCGGCTTCGCGACAGGTCATCATGACCGCTACGGAAAAGCTAAGAAAATCCAAAAAACATAAAATCGAAATTCTGTCTGGGGCCGGTGTGGTCAATCCGAGTGTGCCGGGCAATTACACAATGACACTCCGCACCCAGGATGACCCTGTGGAAAGTGTGTCACCTACGTACACCATCGCGGGATCCTCAACCGCTGTGACGGTGGATGGCGTGTTGGTAGCGCCTGCGCGAGCTGGAGCAGCGGCCAACTACCAAATTACGTTCACGCTTGGATCGGCCGGCGCTCTGCTGGCTGGCATCACCACCGTCACGGTTACTTTTCCGTCAGGGACCACCGTGCCGGGATCTATGGCGAGCAATACGGTCACGGTCAACGGGGTGTTCGCTTCCGCCATATCCACAAATCCGGGTGCTCGTACCGCTGCGATTACCATACCTTCGACAATTGCCGGGAATAGTGAGGTGATCATTAATTTCGCTATCGCAGCCGGGATTGTTAATCCGACTCAAGGAAATCATACGCTGCAAGTAAAAACATCTGCGGAAACTACGGATGATGCATCGCCTTCGTATGCGATTACCGCCTGCACCTCCCTGGCGATCCCCTCTGCCTTGCCGAACCCCTCTGCTATTAATGCCGATGCCGGCTATGTCATCGCATTTCAGCTGGGCTCGGCAAGCCCGCTGGCCATCGGGGACCAGATCATCGTGGATTTCGACGATCTTACCGGCGTCCCCGCTCTGATGTCGGCCGGGGATGTGAGGGTGAACAACACCGCGGCGACCATCGCGCCGTTTACCGATGTGGTTTCCAAGCAGGTTACCGTGACGACACCAGTTGCTGTCAGCGCCAATGGCTCCGTAACTCTTGTATTCGCCAATATTGCCGGTTTGACCAATCCGTCATCGGCCGCCACGTATATATTGAATGTATCCACCAATGTACAGCCTGCACCGCAAACATCGCCGACCTTTGCCATCACGCCGGCCACCTCATCCATCGGCGTCGCCTCTGTAACACCCAGCGTTAGCACGACAAATCAGCTCGCCACCTACACCATCGATTTCAACGTCGGCGCACAGGGGGCGTTGCAGGCTGGGTCGAGTACCATCACGGTCATATTCAATGAGAGCACGACCCTTGGATCTATCCAGGCGAGTAATGTAACGGTAAATGGTGTTCAGCCACAGACAGCGACACTGAGCGGACAAACCGTGACAGTCACGGTACCGACGGGCGTCACCGTAGGTAACAGCGGCGCTGTATCGCTGGTTATTGGATCCGCCACAGCAGTCATAACCAACCCCAACACGGGGGCGGATTATGTTGTGCAGGCTCATACCAGCGTCGAAACCACGCCCATTATTTCGCAGGTTTATTCGATCGGCACTGCATTCACCACCGTTACGCCTGCCCTGGTGACGCTGAGCTCCTACGTCGTATATGCCGCCGCCCAATATACCATTGCATTCAACGTAGGGGCGGAGGGCGCCTTGACTTCCGGCAGCAGTACGATAACGATCAACCTCCCCGACGATACGACCATACCATTCAGCATGAACGCCTCACAGATCACTGTCAACGGAACCCCGCTCGCTGCAGCGCCAAACCTCTCTCAGACAGCCAGGAGGATCACGTTTACTACGCCGGTATTGGTGGGAAATGGCGGGGCCGTCTCCCTTGTTGTCGCTTCAGCCGCCAACCTGCTGAATCCATCAACCGTCGCCAGCTACAGTCTCCAGGTCAATACCAGCGTCGAAGTAACCAAGGTGTCTTCGCAAGGTTATACCATCACGGCGCCGTCGACCAGTGTGGTTGCCCCTAATGTTTCTACATCTCCGAATCGCGTTAACTCGACGGCACAGTATGTCATCGGGTTTCGGGTTGGAAGTTCGGGCGGTCTGCAAGGTGGTTCCAGCACCATCACCCTAACGATGCCGAGCGGCACGGTGTTACCCGGATCGATTGCTCCCAGTAAGATAACGATTAACGGCGCATCATCAGACGATGTCACAATTTCCGGACAAAACCTTGTCCTTACCATGCCTTCAACTACTACCACAGGTAACGGTGATTCGGTGACCGTCATCATTTCAGATCAGGCGCTGATACAGAACCCGTCCATCCCCGGTCAATACGCTCTGACGGTCGCTACCAGCACCGAGCCGACTGCCGTCGCGTCCAATCCCTATACCATAGCCGCCGCAACGACGACGACCATCGCTGCCACGGTTGTCCCTAACCCGGCAACAGTAAGCGTGACCGGCGCCTATACCATCGATTTCAACGTGGGTGCTTCAGGCGCCTTACAGGCCGGCGCCAGTACCATTACTCTGACTTTCAATAGTAGTACGACGGTAGCCACGAAAACCGTGTCGGGAGCAACCATAAACGGCGTCTCTGCTCAGGCTGCCGCTGATGCCGGTTCACGTATAGTGTTCTTGACCGTACCCGCATCGGTCATTGTAGGGAACGGCGAGGCCGTGACGATCGGTATCCCGTCCGGTGTCATCACCAATCCGGTATCATCAGGAACCAATACGCTGCAAGTAAAAACAAGCGTCGAAGCCACGAATGTCACCTCAAACGGCTATATTATTGCAACGGCCGCCACGACCGTTACGGCCGCCACCGTTACCCCCAACCCTAATACGGCCAATGCAAGCGCGCAATATACCATCAGTTTCAATGTCGGCAGCGCCGGCGCCCTGACGGGCGGCAGCAGCACGATAACCACTACTTTCCCGAATAACACGACGATTCCAGCCTCTATCACGGCTGCGAACATAACCGTAAACGGCACACAGGTCTCCGCTTCAGTCACTGTCGACCAGGGGCTTCGTGTTGTGACATTCACAACCCCTGTATCGATCAGTGCCGGCGGCAGTGTCTCCGTTGTCTTTCTATCTGCCGCTGGTCTGTACAACCCGTCGGCCTCAGCGTTCACTCTCAAGGTCCGTACCAGTATTGAAGCGACCAACATCGTATCGAACGCATTTACCATTGCCCAGACGACATCCACCGTAAGCACCTCTACCGTTTCCGTTTCACCGGCGGTCGTTCAGACCAATGCCGCCTATACAGTGACTTTTTCCGTGGGATCTCTGGGACGCTTATTGGGCGGCACAAGCAAGATCACCCTGACCTATCCGAGCGGTACCACCGTTCCAGGCTCTATCACGCCTGCGAGCATTACCATAAACGGCGTGGCCACTTCGGCCGTTTCGGTGGTCGGCCAGGCTGTGGCCATCACGGTGCCGGCGAGCGTTACCATCAACAACAGTGCCTCTGTGATGGTCGTATTAACCGCTGCCGCCGGCCTGTACACCCCGTCCTCAGCCGCTTCATATACGTTGACGGTTCATACCAGTTCGGAAACAAGCGCCCAGACATCGAACAGTTATAGTCTTGCCGTTTCATCCACCTCGACAACGCCCGCTACGGTGACTCCTGGCCCCGGACAACAGAACGTGAATGCTAAATATTCCATCTCGTTCAATACCGGCGGGCTCGGCGCTCTGCAAGGCGGGATCAGCACCGTTACGGCTACATATTCAGCCGGAACTGTTCCTTCTTCTATTGCGACATCAAATGTAACCATTAACGGGGTTAATGCCGCCGCTGTAACAACCAACTCCGGCGCCCGTACGGTCACAGCTACGGTGCCGAGCAGTGTGTCTATCGGTAATAACGATAATGTATCGTTGGTCATAGGCGCTACATCGAAGGTCATTACGAATCCAACCGCGGCTTCGCGCACCTTGACAATCCGCACCTCGGTGGAACAGACGGATATTACGTCCGATACCTACCCGATCACCAGTGCCACCACCACCGTCGATTCCGCCTTTGTAGGGCCGAACGGCACGACGCCGGCGGGCGGTCCGGAACCTCAGACGGTCAACACGATTGCCGCATACAATATCAAATTTAAACTAGGTGCCCAGGGTGGGTTAACCGCTGGCTCCAGTACGATTACGTTTACATTTCCCAGTTATACCGTAGTGCCGACGTCTATGATTGCAGCCTTCATCACCATTAATGGGACCACGGTAACCGCGGCGCCTGTGTGTAATGCGCTGCAGCGATTTGTAAGGGTGACGGTGCCGGCCGGCGCGTCGAATGTGGCTTCAGGGGATACCGTCACGGTTAACTTCAGTACTGGAGCCAAGTTGAAAAGCCCTTCTCTGGCAGGTCTATACCGATTAGATGTCCGCACCAGTGTGGAAGCGACGAATATCCCGGCCAAATTGTACACCATTAATCCGGCGTCAACGACGGTAAGCGCTGCGGCTGTGACGCCGACACCGAATACCTTCGGTTCCGATGCCCAGTATCGCATCGACGTCAGCACCGGATCACAGGGAGCGCTCGTGGCCGGTGTCAGTACGGTTCGTGTGACGTTCCCTACCGGTACGACCTTACCGTCTTCGATTGATCCTGCCGAAGTGACCTTGAATGGTACTGCGGCATCTACCGTGTCGGTAGATGCCGGCAACCGGAAGATTACCGTGACGGTGCCGTCTTCCGTTACTATTGGGAATAACGGTTCGATCTCACTGATAATCAGCCAGGACGCCGGCATTGTCAATCCTGATCCAGGAACCATTACACTTCAGGTACGCACTTCAGTCGAAATAGCGGAAGTTCAGTCGGGTAGTTATACCATCGTCAGTCTGGCTGTCTTACAAACAAGGCAGGCTTTAAGCATGTATCCGGCCTGGTCGCCTGGAGACGACAGGTTCGCTTATATATCCGAAGCACCGGAAGACGTGACGGGCGCCGGGACCGGTAACTGGAATCTGTTCTCCCTGACTCAGAATGGATCGGATAAGGTTCAGGTCACTTCGGCTATCAGCGGCGGCACGAAAGAAACTGGGGATCCCATCCATTTTTCGTCCCTGACCTGGACGCCGGACGGGGATAGCCTGGTGTACACGGGCCACGAACGGATTATCTTTCCGGGGCCCGACACGGTGTTTACCCTCAGCTTGTTTCAGATTCCCAAGGTTGGGGGCGTGTTTAAGAAAATAAGCCCTACCGGCGCGGTGGAAGACACTGATGCCCAGTTCGGCGGGTGGCTCGATCCCGACTGGGTGCTGACCACTTATGCCTTTGAAAACACAGAATTCCCGTCAGGCGTACACCGTATTACAGCCTCTCTGGACGGCAACATCTGGGTGTTCGAACCCCGCAGTACCGATGATGGGGAAGGCACCACGTACAAAGGGCTGGTCCAGATTACCAACCTGCCTACCGACCGCAGTGAGACCGATGGCCTGTTTCAGCCCAAATGGTCGCCTGACCGAACGCGCCTGGCCGTGGTTTACAAAGATTCGTCCAACGCCACCTTGTCGGACATCTACGTAATCAACAATGTGGATTCGATCATGGAGAATACGCTGGAGAGCAATAATTATGGGAATCAGGCCTTTAATTATGATACGGAGGTGGGCTCCTTTGCCGTGAATGATCTGGGAGATATGACTAAGATTACCTTATCAAATAATACCTTTCCGTCCTGGACGCCGAGCTGGTCCACCGACAACACAGAAATCGCTTATAGCCAGGATCAGGCCAATGTGTTCAGCCTGAATACCTTCTCCACCAGTCCGTCCAGTGCGGTGGCTTCAACGAATTTCCGTGTCCAGATGCGTAATTCCGCCGGTACCGGGAATGTCACCGAGTTGATTGGTCAGGCCAGCGCCAACAATGCCTTTCCGTCCATGAGCCACAATGGCCAGAGATTTATTTATTTCCAGGCGAAGACAACAGGCATTTTCTCCCAACTTCAGAAGGTCCTTCGCCTCCAGACCACGAACGAATTTGAGGTGCTGGCCAGTCCTAAAATCCTGGCCAGACAGTCGGCGAACATATGGAAACTGGCCGATCTGGGTTTCAGTTCTATAGAGATCCCCTCTGGGCTGATTTCAAATACGACGACCTTCTCCATATTCGAACCGCAATTGCCCTCATTTTCACCACAGGCTTCGGCCAGATATATCGGCGTATCACGAACCTTCGGGCCTGTGGACGCTACGTTTCCTGATCCTGTTACCTTGAATGTTCATTATACCGACGGTGAACTGACCGGAGCAGGATTTGTAACCTCGCCGGAGCACGAAAACAGATTGGGATTATATTATTTTAATGCGGATACACAGACCTGGGAGCAGGTCGAAGGCAGCAGTGTGAATCCGGCACAAAATCTGGTTACGGGCACGACCACAAAGCTGGGTACCTTCGGGGTGTTCTACATTACGCCGGTAGTCGGACAGGTCTTCAGCCAGATTATGGTATATCCGAATCCGTTTAAACCTAACTCAGGCAGCACCAATGACGGGGACTACGGTACCGGCGTGATCTTCGACCTGCTGCCTGTGAACCTGGATAGATTGGATATTTATAATCTGTCAGGCGAATGGGTGGCTTCAAAGGATCATGCCATCGTAGAAACCGGTGTGCCGGGCCAATGGCGCTGGCGGGGGACAAACGATGCCGGCCGCCGGGTCGCCAGCGGCATCTATCTCTACGTTATGGAAGCGGGAGCGGAACGAAAAATTGGCAAGATCGCGGTGATAAGGTGATGAAACGCGGTTCTTGCGGATGGGGCGGATAATCTGGTAGCTGATATCCTACACCGGCAAGTCAGCCACTTCTTCCGACTCCAGGGCGCGTACGATGGAGAGGACGGGATTCTCAGCCAGGTTAATCTGCTTGGTCTGGCCCAGCGGTTTGCGGTTGTGATCGGTTTGCAACTCGACGATGGGACGGAGGGTGTTTCTGGGGTGGATTTCGATGACCCGACCGATCTGGCCGTTGTTGAGTAGAACAGAGGTTTCGATGGGGTATACGGAGACCGCCTTCAGCAATGCTTTAATCATAGTATGAGAGAACATCTGATCCCTGGATTCAATGATCTGGCGAACAATTTTACTGGGACTGGCGGCTTGGTGCTGTCGTCGGGGGTGGATAAAAGCTTCAAACACATCGAGCAGCCCGATGATTTGGGCAATCGGTTCGATGGCGTTCAACATCAATCCGCTGGGATAACCCTGACCCTGAGCACGTTCATGTTCCTGGCTGACCACTGTAGCCAGCCAGGCATAGCTGTCACCCAGATGGTCCAGAATCACCTCAGCGCTATAATTCGGATGCTGGCGTAGTTCCGCTACTTCCTCGTCGGTCAATTTGCGGTCGTGTTGCAAGATGTCCGCTGGTAGCTGACTCATGCCGATGTCATGGACCAGCGAGGCCACCACCGTCCGCAAACGCTCCTGCTCGTCAAAGCGCAGTGCATCCGCCAGGAGCGCAGCCATAATGGAGATATTGACCGGATGGGCACCTGAAAAAGAGACCAGATATTTAGGTTGCATGGCAAGCCGTTGCATGCCGGCGCCATGTTGCAGCCGATTTATGATATTATGCGCGTGTTCAGCGAGGACGTTTATATCCAAGATATTTGGATCGGTCATAAACTGATCTACGCATGCACAGGCTGCACGATACACTTGTTCATCGTCATCAACCTGTTCCTGTTCATCGTGACTATCTGCGGGCGCTTCTTCTGGAGGGAGGTCCAGACCGCTTGATTCAACCAGAGCTTCTTCTTCGGTACCGATGC
>Ga0066376_10001854_pt1 | contig 20153 bp, 22 predicted proteins | sample Knorr_S15_td_Bot_FD_77009 | JGI IMG/M metagenome (GOLD analysis project Ga0066376, IMG submission 77009) | Marine microbial communities from Southern Atlantic Ocean transect - Knorr_S15_td_Bottom_ad_5009_LV_A | ecosystem: Environmental > Aquatic > Marine > Oceanic | place: Southern Atlantic...
TCTTTTCCTGATAAGACATGTGCTAAAGTACTTTTACCAGAACCATTTGGTCCCATTAAGGCGTGAACCTCGCCAGGTAGTATTTCAAGATTAAGACCTTGCAATACTTTTTTATTCTCGACTTTTACATGGAGATCTTTAATTTTGAGCATAGAAATAAAATTTATCCAATACTGCCTTCAAGACTGATGTCTAAAAGTTTTTGCGCCTCTACAGCAAATTCCATAGGTAATTCTTTAAGTACTTCCTTACAAAAACCATTTACAATTAAAGATATAGCATTTTCTTGATCCAAACCTCTTTGTCGGCAGTAAAACATCTGATCATCACTAATTTTGGAGGTCGTCGCTTCATGTTCAACTTGCGCAGATTTATTTTTTACTTCTATATAAGGAACAGTATGTGCTCCACATTTATCACCTATAAGTAAAGAATCGCATTGTGTAAAATTTCTACCATTTATTGCCCTTGGTCCCATTTTGACCAAGCCTCTATAAGTATTTTGAGCCTTACCTGCTGAGATACCTTTAGAAATAATTGTACTTTTCGTATTTTTACCGAGGTGCAACATTTTAGTTCCTGTATCTGCTTGTTGAAAATTATTCGTTAAAGCAACAGAATAAAACTTACCTGTCGAATTATCCCCTTGTAAAATACAGCTAGGGTATTTCCATGTAATGGCAGATCCGGTTTCAATTTGCGTCCATGAAATTTTTGAGTTATTTCCTCTACATGCTCCTCTTTTTGTAACAAAATTATAAACCCCGCCTTTACCGTTTTCGTCCCCTGGGTACCAATTTTGAACTGTTGAATATTTAATTTCTGCGTTATCAAGCGTAATTAATTCTACACAAGCTGCATGTAATTGATTTTCATCACGCATTGGAGCAGTACAACCTTCTAGATAGCTGACATAACTATTTTTGTCAGCGATGATTAGTGTTCTTTCAAATTGCCCAGTATTTTCAGCATTAATTCTAAAATAAGTTGATAATTCCATTGGACATTTTACTCCAGGCGGTATGTAAACAAATGAGCCGTCGCTAAATACAGCTGAATTCAGTGTGGCAAAATAATTATCAGTGTAGGGGATAACAGATCCTAGATATTTTTTTACTAAATCAGGGTGTGACTGGACTGCATCTGAAAATGAACAGAAAATTATTCCCAGTTCAGATAATTTTTCTTTAAATGTTGTTGCTACTGAAGTACTATCAAAGACATAGTCCACGGCAACCCCTGTTAATCTTTTTTGTTCTTCAATAGGAATACCTAACTTTTCATATGTGCTTAAAATAGCAGGATCAACTTCGTCTAGATTTTTTAATTTTTTTTTACTTTTTGGAGCCGCATAGTAATAAGAATTCTGATAATCAATTTTTGGATACTTTACATTTGGCCATTTCGGTTCACTCATTTTTTTCCAGGCTTTGTAAGATCTTAATCTCCAATCTAAAAGCCATTCAGGTTCCTTTTTCTTCGAAGAAATTAAACGAACAATGCTTTCATTCAGTCCTTTTGGAGCTCTATCAGATTCAATATCTGTTATAAAACCGTACTTATACTTTTCAGTTGCAGATTTAAATGTTTTTTTTGTTTGAATGTCTATAGACATATGAATAATTTTATATACTTATATAATATATAAAGGACTAGATAGCGATGTCAATTTAATTTAGAATGATTCTAAATTAAATTTCTTTAATAAATTTGAAGTGAAAAAAGAATCGATTGGTTTAATTGGATTTGGGGCGATAGGAAAAGATATTTATCATAAAATATCAAAAAATTTTATTGATGGTTATAAAATTATAGGGATTTTTTCAAAAGATATTAATGAAAGTAAAATTAAACAAAATTTAAAATGCCATTCATTAACAGAACTCTTAAAAAAAAAACCAAACTTAATTATTGAATCAGCTAGCGTGGAAGCCCTTAAAGAATATGCCGAAATTATTTTAAAAAAAGGGATAGATTTTTTGTGTCTATCAGTGTGCGGTTTTGCTGATAAAGCATTCTTCAATAGAATTTATAATTTAAAAAAAAAAATAAAAAATAAGATTTATATCCCATCGGGTGCTATTGCAGGATTAGATGCCATTTCTGCGTCTGCTTTATCAAATGAGTTACAATCAGTCCAACTTATTCAAAGAAAACCACCATTAGCATTATTATCAAAAGAAGAAGCTCGTATTTTAAAAAAAGAAAAAATTTTATCGAATACAACTGCCAGAAAAGCATGTCTTAGTTTTCCAAGAAATTCTAATATAGCCGGAACCTTAGCTATTTGTGGAATTGGGTTCGATAAAACAAAAGTCATTGTTATTGCTGATCCAAAAGTAAAAAAAAATATTGCCCAAATCAAAGCATCTGGAAAATTTGGTGGATTAAAAATTATTTTGGAGAATAATTTAAGTAACAATTCAAAAACATCAAAGTTAACTGCTATGTCAGTTTTACAAAGTTTAGAAAAAAGAAAAAATTCTTTTTTATGTCCTTTTTAAATTTATTCATTTAGTCCTTCAGTTCCTTTTATAGGTCTACCAGTTTCTGGATCAATTTCTATAGTATTAAAACCCTTTTGAGCTTCACCTGCTTGAGTTCCCTCTCTCGATTTTTGAGGAAGAAGCGGTTTTGGCAAGTCATATATTACAAAATCTTGGAGTTTGCTTAGATCTTCCTCAGTATCTATATCTTCCTTGGCTTCTATTTGTTCGCCTTTTTGCAAAATTCCATCTCCAAGTCGCAAAAGCGCAGCAGCTACTTGCTCATGATTTTTCCGAGTATATTTGGATTTGTATGCTCTGGGAATTCCAGAATTTTTACTATTTGCATTTAATTCAGTTGCCCATATATATATGTAACCTTCTTTTCTTTCTAATTTATTTGGTTCGTGAATTATAGCCCAGTGTAATTGAAATTCTTCAGGAAGCTTTGATTTAATTGGCCATCCAATAAAATTTTTTAGTGATAAAAAAACAATTATAGTAAAAAGTGTTGTAATGGATATCACTATGCTTTTAATAGTCCACATTCCGCCTTTAGAAATAATTATCATCCAAAGGATTAAGACTATTAAAACCAAAAAGCTCGCGCTTATTCCAATTATCCCTTCTGCCATCCTTCTACTAATTTTTTTGGTAGTTTGTTTACATCAATAACATCGCCATTAGATTTTACACTAAACCTTGCAACGGTTGCCTCATCACCCTTACTTTTTAATTCTATAGTTTCTCTTAAAACAACGGAATAAGGATTTATTTTATCTATTTGAATAGTAACAGGCACCGGTTCTTGTCCAACTTTAAAATACATATGTATATTAACTACATATTCACCAGGAACAATTCCTCTTAATGTGACAATTTCTCTGTTTTCGGGAAACAAAATAGTTCCTGCAGCAGTCACGACCTCATCATTCCTTTTTCCTAAATCATCTCTATCAAGGTGCATTAATCCAGGCTCTCGGGATCGAAACCAAACCAAATTACCTGCTGGATCCTCTACATATGTATCTACATCATCTTCTAAATTATCAGGCCACGTAACAGTAATTAAAAATTCTGCTTTAACTTCAATATCGGCTCTTTTAGCAATCGGATTAATTAATAAGAAGGAAACTATAAATAAAAAAACAAAACCTATTAAAACATTAAATAGCAAATCAACGAATGGTAAGTTACTGTGATATTGGCGTTGCATAAAAATTATTTTTCTTTTTCACTTGTTCCAATTAATAAATCAGTAGCTCTTGTAAGACTAAAATATTGTACTTTTAAAAAACCACCACAAATAAGACCGAATAATGTAGTGTAGAGCGCTGTAGACATACCTTTAGACATCCTTTCAAGGACACCTTTCATTGCCTCTTCATTATTAAGATCAATTCCAATGAATGCACCAGCTAACATAATCAAAAAACCAGCAACAGTTCCAATCATTCCAATAGTTAATAAAAGATCTGATATAAACCAGCCAATTTCTTGCCTACCTCTCCAATCTATACGATTTATTTCTTCTTTAGAAATATTTCCTTCAATTGCATTTGATATTTTTAACGTTTCTTTCCCACAATGTACTGTTGTTGCTAGGAAAATAATTATTATTAAAAATGAAAGCTTTGTTCTATCTTTATCCCAAACATCTACAAAAAGTCCAAAATAAGTAAAAGCAAAACTTATAACAATAATTAAACTGACAAATACCCACCAACGTAATAAAGGTTTCATTTTTTTAAATTCCTTAAAGAATAATAATTTTTTTTTTTTATTAATCTAATCTTTTTTATAAAAAAAAAGAATATTTATTTCTATGATGATAAGTTATATGAAAAATAAATATGTGTTTTGTCTTTAAAAATTATACTTCTTATAAAAGATTGCAAATTTTGTTATGAAAAAGTTTACAAAATTCATTTTAATTTCATTTTTTTTTCTTTTTAGTCTTTTTGATTTAAAAGCAGCTCAAGAAATTAAAATAGTTCATTTAAAAAGAATGGTTGAGAGAGAACCAACTATTTATTCAATAAATCCAGAAATAATTAATAATGGCATATTAGGAAGCAGAATGGGAATTAAAGATAATAATACAACTGGTAAGTTTACAAACCAAAAATTTGAACTAATTGAAAAAAATATAATGCCTAATGAATCTGCTAAAGAGATTTTTGAAGAATTCAGAAAAAATAATTATAATTTTTTTATTTTAGACGTTTCTAGCGAAGATCTTGATAAAATTATTTCATCAGATATTTTAGGTGATGCCATTTTAATTAATGTATCTTTAAAAAATAATGATTTCAGAAATCAAAAGTGTGACAAACAATTATTACATACAGCACCAAGTTATATGATGGTTACTGATGCGCTTATGCAATTTTTAAAAAAGAAAAATTGGACTAAACTGTTTTTAATATTTGGAACAAATAATAGAGATAAACAATTTAAAGATTCTCTTAAAATTTCTGTAAAAAAATTTGGTTTAACTATCACCAATGAAAAAAAATGGGATTTTACTCATGACTTTAGAAGAACAGCAGATTTGGAATTTGTAAAATTTACTCAAGGAGAAAAGTATGAAGTTTTAGTTTTAGCAGATGAAGGTAACACTTTTGGAGACTCAGGTAATAGTTTCGGAGATTATATACCATATAGGACTTGGAAACCAAATATTGTTGTTGGAGGAGAAGTCTTAAAACCAACTTCTTGGCATCATACACATGAACAGTGGGGAGGAAATCAAATGCAAAGTAGATTTTTAAAAAATTTTAATAGATTTATGACTAATATAGATTTTAATTCCTGGGTAGGTATAAGAGTATTTGGTGAAGCTATTACTAAAACCAAGTCATTAGACCCCAAAACGATTTTGGATGAAATATTAAAAGAAAACTTTAAGATTGCTGCTTACAAAGGAAAACCTGTCAGTTTTAGAAAATGGAATAGACAATTACGACAACCAATATTATTAGTAACTCCAAGAGCATTAGTGTCCGTATCACCTCAAAATGGATTTCTGCATCCAAGAACAGAACTGGACACATTAGGAATTGATGAACCAGATACAAAATGTAAATTAAATTAAGGAATGAAAAAATTATATTTTTTTTTATTAGTATAGAAGTATGAATAAAAATATTTTAATTTTTATTTTTTTTATTATGATACAAAACTTTGCATTTGCTGAAACAATATATGTATCAAATGAAAAAGATCACAATATCACGGTTATTGATGGAAATTCTTTAGAAGTTATTAAAACAGTTAAGGTAGGGCATAGACCAAGAGGAATCATTTTAAGTAAAGACAAAAAAAAAATAATAATTTGTACTAGTGATGATAATAGAATAACAGTTTTAGATGCAGAAAGTTTAGAAATAGATTATTATTTACCATCAGGTCCTGATCCAGAGTTAATGGTTATGGATGATAATGGTAAGCTTATTTTTGTTGCCAATGAAGATGATAATATGGTTACAGTTGTTGATTATGAAAAAAGAGAAATTGTTAAAGAAATTCCTGTAGGTGTTGAACCAGAAGGAATGGCTTTAAGCCCAGATGGTAAAACTCTAGTTAACACTTCTGAAACAACAAATATGGCTCATTTTATCGACACTCAAACTCTTGAAATTAAGGCAAATATTTTAGTAGATGCTAGACCACGGGTAGCTCAATTTACAAAAGATGGAAATTTTGTTTGGGTATCATCTGAAATAGGTGGAACCATAAGTATTATTGATCCAAAAAAATTCGAAATAATAAAAAAAATAGAATTTAAAATTCCTGGGCTCTCAAAGGAATCAATTCAACCAGTTGGAATAAGATTAGATAACAAAAGACAACTAGCATATGTTGCTCTTGGGCCAGCAAATAGAGTTGCAATAATTAATATGAAAACATTTGAAGTTGAAAAATATATATTAACTGGTCAAAGAGTTTGGAATTTAATCATAAACAGCAATGGAACAAGACTTTATACAACCAATGGCGTAAGCAATGATATTTCAGTTATTGATATTGAAAAACGAAAAGTTATAAAATCAATTCCTGTTGGCAGATACCCATGGGGCGTTGTAGTTAAAGAATAAATAAAAGTCTTTTGTAAATTAAATATTAAAAATGAACCACAAAGCTTTATCAATAGAATCATTAAATCATAATTTTGGTGATCTAAAAGTTTTAAATGAAATAAATCTTACTCTCAATCCTGGTGATTATTCAATATTACTTGGTTTAAATGGTGCTGGAAAAACAACTCTTTTTTCTTTAATTACCAGACTATATGACAATGAAACTGGGGCTATTGAAATTTTTTCTTACAATATAAAAAAAAATCCTACCAAAGCTTTAGCAAATATCGGAGTAGTGTTCCAGCAACCAACTATTGATTTAGATTTAACTGTTGCTCAAAATTTGTATTACCACGCTTCATTACACGGGATGAAAAAAAAAATTGCATTAGATACAGCAATAATTGAACTAAGAAGGCAAAATATGAAAGATATTTTTCATAAAAAGGTTCGGGAATTAAGTGGAGGACAAAAAAGAAGGGTGGAAATTGTACGAGCACTTATGCATAATCCCAAATTACTTTTATTAGATGAACCGACTGCTGGAGTAGATATAGAAAATAGACAACTGATAGCAAGACATGTAAAAAATCTCTGTAAGGAAAAAAAAATAGCTGTGCTTTGGGCAACACATTTGATTGACGAAGTTGATTTAAAAGGAAATTTAATTATTCTTCATAAAGGAAAAATTATGGCAAATGATTCTGTAAAAAATATTTTAAAAAATTCTAATGCTAAAAATGTATCAAATGCATTTAATTATTTTATAAAGAATTAGTTATGACTTTATTACAATTTTATTTATGTTTTAAAGGCATTGTATTTAGAGAGTCTTTGAGATTTTTTTATCAAAGGGCAAGATTTTTTTCTGCTTTAGTCAGGCCTTTGGTTTGGTTGGCAATATTCGCTGTTGGTTTTAGATCTATTTTAGGAGTAAGCAGACCTCTCGGTCAACCAGAAGAATGGCCATATCCTGTATCACTTATTCCATATGAACTTTATATAGCTGCAGGATTAATTGCGATGATACAATTGTTTAATGGTATGCAAAGCTCCCTTTCTATGGTTTACGACAGAGAAATGGGAAGTATGAGAACCTTGCTTGTTAGTCCATTTCCGAGACCTTTTTTACTAATCTCTAAACTTCTTGCCGGTGTTTTAGTAAGTATCTTGCAAGTTTTTGCTTTTTTAATTATAGCATTATTCTGGGATATCGAACCACCCATCAAAGGATATTTAATGGTTATACCCGCTTTGTTTTTATCAGGCATGATGCTTGGTGCACTTGGAATGTTTTTATCATCAGCTATAAAACAATTAGAAAATTTTGCTGGTGTTATGAATTTTGTTATATTTCCAATGTTTTTTGCCTCTTCAGCTTTATATCCTTTATGGAAAATAAGAGAATCAAGTGAAATTTTATTTTATTTTTGTTCCTATAATCCATTTACTCATGCTGTTGAATTAATACGATTTTCACTTTATGGACAATTGAATGAAAAATCTTTGGTATTTGTTTGTGTTTTTTTAGCAATATTTTTAATATTGGCAATTTATGGTTATGATCCAAGCAGAGGATTTATTAGAAAAAAGAAAATTTAAAAAATTGTTATGAAAAAAATATCATTTTTCTTACTTAGTTTTTTTTTTATTAATACTGGCCTTTTAGCAGAATTACCAGGACAAGAAAAAAATCCTGATTGGCCATGTATACAGGTATTACTTGAAGAATTAAGCTGGGGTTCAATTTGGACAGGTCCACCGTTGGATGAAAGAACTACAAAATGGAAAGAAAATGAAGAATTAAGATTATTAGCAATAAAGATTATGGATAGAAAAACAAAAGAAGAAGATGGCATAACAGAATTGAAAAAATTTATGAAAAAAAATAATTCTCCAGAAGATTTAACTTTTGTATTTCATGCTTTATTTGATAAGACAAATGAAATTTGGAAAAACAGAACACAAAAATTAAAAAATTTTGGAAAAAAACAAAGACTAACTTCTGAAAAAATCGCAAGAAAATTAGAAAAATCAAAAATTCTTTTAGAGAATCCAGAGGCTAATAAAGAAGAAATTACAAGACTAGAACAAGAAAAGTTTTGGGATATAAGAAAGTTTGAAGATAGAAGAATGCAATCAGATTATTTGTGTGAACAACCCCGATTTTATGAAAAAAGACTTGGTGTTTATAGTAAAATAATTTCAGAAAAACTTCCTTAAAAAGGATAATTATTAATTTTAGTGATAACTATATATAAAAAATAAAAATTTTATTTATATACATTTTTATAATATTTTCATAAGAATATTTTTAATTTTTTTTAGAATCAATAATTATGCATTTTATTTTTTTTATATTCCTCTTTTTTATTATAAGTTTAGAACTTCAAGCAGAAGATGTATCAAATGAATCTATTACCCTTCCTGAAATCGAAATACAATCTTCAATAGGAGACAGAACTCGTTTAACACCAGGATCAACAAATTATGTCGATAGACAATCAATAGATAAAAGTAGATATTTAACTGTTGGAGAAATACTTCAAGAAGTTCCAGGTGTTGTTTCAGAGATTGATGATGGAGATTCGCGAAAATCTAATTTTGGAATTAGAGGCGCTCACTCGAGGCGTTCAAGAAAAATTAGCGTATATGAAGATTATATTCCAAATAATTTTGCTCCTTACACCGATCCTACAACTCATTATACACCACCAGATGAAAGAATTGCAGGTATCGAAGTGATAAAAGGATCAGGTCAACTAACACATGGCCCTCAAACAATGTATGGAATTATAAATTTTTTGAATTATAGACCTCCTACACAAAGTTCAGGAAAAATAATTACCTCTTTAGGGTCAACTCAGATCGGACCAAGAAAACAATTTCACGTGCGTTATGGAAAACAATTTGGTGTTTTTGGAAATTGGCAAGCTATGTTTACAAGACATGATAACCGTGGTCCTGTTCACGGTGATATAACTGAATATAATGATTTTTTTATTAATGGAGACATTGATATAAATGAAAATCAGAAACTCGCACTAACCTTTAATTATAATGAAGAAGATTCCGAATATGCAGAGGGGGGGCTAGGTTTATCACAATATAATGCCAATAAGCAAATGGGAAATTTAAGATTAGGTGATGATATATTTAAAATGGATATGGCCCGAATTGGGTTAGCACATAGTTATTACGCAAGCGACACATTGAAAGTTGATACTAATTTTTATTATAATTTTTTTTATCGAACTCGATGGTCGCAAACAGATAATGATGAATCAGCAGGTTTAGTATTTAGAAAAGGTATTGGTTGCACCAATGAAGGTTTGCGAATTGATGCGGCCAATATAACAAATGCTGGTTGTGGTTATAAAGTATCTCCTAGACGTTATCACACAGCGGGTATTGAAACGCGATTTTACAAACAAACAAAATGGTTTGATAAAAATAATGATTTAAAATACGGCGCCAAATTGGAATTTGAAAAGCTTAAAAGAAAACAATGGGTAACTACTTTAGAAGGAAATAAAAAAGATCAAGCAGGGGATCAGTTTGTTGAAAACGAATTTGCAAAAATGAATGAAGAAGCAGAGGTTTATGCTTTAGCAACATATTTTGAAAATGATATTCAATATTCGGACAAATTAACTCTAACCCCAGGTATTAGATATGAGAGTTATTTTCTTATTCATAATGATCGAGAAAACAGAGATGGCTGTGGGGCAACGGGTGTTGTCTGTAATGATTATACTTCTTATGAAAAGGACGAATACATACTTTTACCAGGTTTAGGTTTTACATATTTAGCTCCCCAAAGTAATCAATTATATGGAGGTATACATATGGGCATGGCGCCACCGGCAGTTGGTGATGCTGGGTATAGAGAAATATCAAATTTAAAGTCACAAAAGAGTTTTAACTTTGAGTTAGGTATTCGTAATCAAACATTTGAAAATAATTTAGGAGTAACATTCGAAGCTGCTGCATTTCGAACAGTTGAAAGAAATAGACCTGTAAAATCATCTTTGAGAACAGCCGGAACAGGTTCTACCTTAAAAAATATTGGAACAACATTTACAGATGGGATAGAATTTTCTTCTAATTGGGATCAATCTAAATATTCAAAAAAATTAAATAATTGGTTTGGAACATTTTCTTATAGTTTTATATATCCGAAATTGAAAACACATCAAAAAGGAGAAAGAAGCAGTAGTGATCCTGGGAGCCCTATGATAATAGATGATATTTATGAAAATGATATACCGTTTATTCCAAGACATAAAGCCGTTTTGACAATTGGATACGGTAAAAAAAATAAATGGAATGTTAGTGGGACTGCTCGATATAACGGAGAATATTTTACTGATATAGATAATTCTAAGGGAATAGGAGTCAGCGGTAGGTTTGGACAAGTCGATGATTATATATTGTTCAATAGTAGACTTAATTATCAATGGGGGCAGGCAACTTTTTATATTAGCGGAACTAATTTATTAAACACACCTTATATTGCCTCAGTTTCTGCAGAAGGTCTCAAAACTGGAAATGGAAGAACTCTAGTTTCAGGAATGGAATATAATTTTTAGTAGTTATTTATTAAATAAAAGTTGTAATTTTATTAAAGATTTTTTTTGTTAAAAAAAATTAAGTAAAATCAATTATATAAAATATAAAAAAAGTCTAAAAAGCCACAATTTTGCCAAGAAAATATATATATTAAAGGATGTGTTGGGAATTATTTTTCGTAGCACTTTATTATTTTGTTAATCTTTATGTTATATATAAAAGGGAGATTAAAAAATGACTTGGTATACACCTAAAGTATCAGAAATTGCTGTTGGCTTAGAAATTAACAGCTACGCTTGTGCAGAAGTCTAAATAAGGCTAAGTCAAGCGTTTAATCGATTAAACGTTAAACCCTCGTTGGTAACGATACTATGAAAGTTTTAGTTATAGGTTCGGCTGCTGGTGGGGGTTTTCCGCAATGGAACTGTAATTCTTCGAATTCCTCAGAAGCTCGTAAAAATCCTGAAAGAGCAAAACCAAGAACGCAATCATCAATCGCTGTCTCGGTAGATGACGGTAATAATTGGTTTTTGTTTAATGCTTCTCCAGATTTAAGACAACAAATCAATGACAATATTGCATTACAACCTAAAAAAGGAATTAGACATTCCCCGATCCAAGGGGTTTTTTTAACCAATGGAGATGTTGATCACATCGCAGGGTTGTTAAATTTAAGAGAAAGCCACCCATTATCAATTTATGCAACAAGCAAAGTGTTAAAAATCTTGAAAAATAATTCTGTTTTTAATGTATTAAACCCTAAATTTGTTGATAGACGAGAAGTTAAATTAAATAAAACTATATTGTTAGAAGATAAAAATAAAAATTCTTTAGATATAGAAGTAGAAGTTTTTCCTGTTCCAGGAAAGGTGGCTTTATATTTAGAAGACGAAACAAAGGGTAAGGATTTTGGGACTGAAGAGGAGGATACTATTGGTTTAAAAATTATCGATAGAAAAACTAAAAAATATTTTTTTTATTTACCGGCATGCGCTCAAATGACAGTAAATTTAAAAAACAAACTTAAAAATGCCCCCCTTGTTTTTTTTGATGGAACACTTTGGAAAGATGACGAAATGTTGACTGCTGAAGTTGGTGTAAATAAAACGGGACAAAGAATGGGTCATATGAGCATGTCAGGACCAAAAGGAACTATAGAAATGTTTAAAGATTTAAATGTAGAAAAAAAATTTTTTATTCATATTAACACTACAAATCCTGCTTTATTGGAAGATTCTGATCAAAGAAAAAAAATTAATGAAGAAGGGTGGGAAGTTAGTTATGATGGAATGGAGGTAAATTTATGAGCCAACAAACAATTGATTTAAATAAATTAATGACAAAAAAAGAATTCGAGACTTGTTTGAGAAAAATAGGAGAAACTCGTTACCATAATCTCCATCCTTTCCATAAACTTTTACATGAAGGCAAACTTAATAAAGGCCAAGTACAAGCATGGGCTTTAAATAGATATTATTATCAATGTAGTATTCCAATTAAAGATTCTGCAGTAATGTCTCGAATGAAAGAACCTGATTTGAGACGTATATGGAGAAAAAGAATTTTAGACCATGATGGTGAAAGTACAGGTAGTGGTGGAATTGAAAGATGGTATAAATTAACTGATGGATTAGGACTTGACCGAGAATATGTAAAATCTACAGATGGAATTTTATCAACAACTAGATTTGCAGTAGATGCATATGTTAATTTTGTTAAAGAAAGATCTTTATTAGAAGCAATCACTTCATCTTTAACAGAACTTTTTGCTCCTTCTATACATAAAGAAAGAATAGCGGGCATGTTGGAGAATTATGATTTTATTAACGATGAAATTATGTCTTATTTTAAAAAACGTTTAACACAAGCACCAGATGATGCACAATATGTATTAGACTATGCTTTAGAAAACGCTCAAACCAGGCAAGAACAAGAAGATGTTTGTAATGCTTTAATTTTTAAAACACAAGTCCTTTGGAGTATGTTGGATGCTTTGCATTTTTCTTATTATGAACCTGGTATCATTCCACCTGGAGCATTTGTTCCCAAAGAGTGATTGATATGAAAGAAAGGTTATTATTAAAAAGTGAAACTATTCCCATTATCCCAAAGCATGTGCGATTTGAGTTTAATGAAGTAAGAAAAGAATGGGTATTATTAGCTCCTGAACGAGCATTATATCCAGACAAGATAGCAATTGCAGTATTGAAAAAGTGTGATGGTAAAGTTAGTATACAAATGATTGGAAAGGAATTAGCAGAAATTTATAAAGCACCTGTTGAAAAAATTATTGAAGATATAATAGTTATGTTGCAAGATTTAGCCGATAAAGGATTTTTAAAAGAATGTTAAAAAAATTAGAAGCACCATTAGCAATTTTGGGCGAAATATCACACAGATGTCCATTATCTTGCGCTTATTGCTCAAATCCTATTGAGCTTATAGAAAAAAATAAAGAATTAGATACTGATACCTGGCTTAGAATTATTGATGAAGCTGCAGATTTAGGAATTCATCAAATTCATTTTTCAGGTGGAGAGCCAACCGTAAGAAAAGATTTAGAACAAATGGTCGAACATGCTCATAAAAGAAAACTTTATACTAATTTAATTACCTCGGCCGTTTTACTTACACGCGAGCGCTTAGAAAAATTAAAAAAATTAGGATTAGAACATGTTCAAGTTAGTTTCCAAGACAGTGAAAATGAAAATGCAAATCGTATTGGCAATTTCAAAGGAGGGCATGAAAAAAAATTAGAGATCGCTAAATTGGTAAGAGAATTTGATATGCCACTTACAATAAATGCAGTTATGCATAGACAAAATCTTCATCATTTAGATGATATGATAAAAATGTCGGTTGATTTAGATGCAGATCGTCTAGAGGTTGCTAATGTTCAATATTATGGCTGGGCTTTAAAAAATAGAGCAGCTTTTATGCCAACAAAAAATCAATTGGAGGCTTCAATGGAGATAGTAGAAAAAGCCAGAAAAGATTTAAAAGGAATTTTAGTAATTGATTATGTACTACCTGATTATTATGCAAAAAGACCAAAACCTTGTATGGGTGGATGGGGAAGACAATTTTTAAATATTAGTCCTGAAGGTAATGTTCTTCCTTGTCATGCAGCAGAAACTATAAAATCTTTTAAGTTTGATAATGTTAAAGATAAAAGTCTTTCTTGGATTTGGGAAAATTCAGAGCCCTTTAATAAATTTAGAGGCACAGACTGGATGCCATCACCTTGCAAAACTTGTGATAGAAGAGAAATTGATTGGGGTGGGTGTAGATGTCAGGCTTTAGCTTTAACAGGTGATATCAATGCAGTAGATCCAACATGTGAATTTTCCCCTCTTCATGAAAAAATTTTTGGTTCTGCAGCTGAAGAATCTAGCAACGAAGCTCCTGAGTTTATTTACCGGCTTTATTCCAATAAAGAAGTTGAGCCTATTAAAAAATAATTTTTTTTTAAATTAGTTTTTTAATGGTTGGCCTAATTTATCTAAAAGCGGTACTCCGTATTCTTTTAAAATTTGATTAATCTCTTTTTGATTTTCTTTAATTAGATTATTAACGGTTTGCTCCCACTCAGGTTCATTTTTTCGTATACCCATTGTAAATCGATATATCATTTTTCCTCGGCTAATTTTTTCTTCTTTAATTAAAGGAATTAATTTTATCGGCACTTTAGATATTTTTGCTTCATATCCTGCATAAGGTCCCCAAACTACTCCAATATCTATATTGCCATTTCTCAAATCTTCTGCTATATCTGCCCAAGGTTTTTCTTTCCTAGGATCCGCTGCTTGTTTATAAAATTTAACTTGTTTAAATAAACCATATTTGGCAATAGAACTGGATGGAGGCGTTGCATGTATAACACCTATTTTATATTTTTTATCTTTTATTATCGGATCAGACAATATTTCAACTGTAATTTTTTTTTCTTCCAATGTCATTAAAGTATAAGAGGAAGTATAAAAAGGATTAGAGTTTTGCACAAATTCATGAACAGCAGGAAATGTAATGATTAAATCACATAGTTTTGCTCGAAGGGTTCTTCTTACAAATCCAGAAGTCATTGGGTACCAGGTATAAACAATTGGAATATTTCCTAATTTTTTTGCAAAAAGATCTGCGATTTTATTTTCATAGCCCTCTTTGTTTTGATTAGAATAGGGAAGGTTATTGGGATCTGCACATATTCTGAGTTTAGATCTAACACCAAGTTCCCCTGTTACTTCTTGAGCACTGTGAGAAGTTTTAAATAAGAATAAAAGACAAAAAAAACTTAGAAAAAGTATTTTCAATGAATCTATCAAACGCTGTTTATTTTAGCTTCCAGCCTTTTCCAGGACGGTCTTTGGTTGTTAGTTTACCATCAGCCATAGCTGCAATGTATCCGTAAATGCCATCAATATTTTTCATAACATCTACAACATCACCGTGGCCCGGCATAACATTTACAGTTCCACCAGCCATTTCTCTTTTATAGCCATTAATAGTGGTATCTAAAAACCAATCGTAAACGGTGTCATATTTCTGTCCATTCCCAGTTTTTTTACCTTCCTTAGCATAATTAAATGCTTCAACGAGATTAGGTGCAAAGGAACTTCCTCTTGCTGCTTTACCATGACAGACATGACAGTTTTGATGAAAAATTCTGTATCCGTAATAAGCAGCTTTATTGATTGCTTGTTTTTCACTGCCTTCCGCATTGGGATCTTCAATAACATAATAGGGTTTTTCAGGAGTAAATTCGAACTCATGATGATCAGTATATGCTTTATTAGAAATTGTAATTAAAACAAATGCTGCTGTTAGAAATAATGGTAACTTTTTTAAGATTTTATTCATAAATATTTATTCCCAAAAAAAAGGAAGTTAGGAAGAATAATAAATTTAATTCTTAAAATAACAATAGTTTTTTTTTTTTATAAAAAAAAAAGCCCGGAAAAAAATCCCGAGCTTTTTTTTTCTAATTTAACTTGTTGATAATAATTACAGACTGAAAACAGTCAAACTACCACCAAGTCTTGTGTAATTGTGTAGTGCTTTATATGCACCAACAGCACCTAGACCAGCAGTGTCTTCTGTAAGACCAGCTGCTAGACCGATACCAGCCCAACCACCAACGCCTGAAAGAACACCAATGTATTGTTTACCACCGTGTGCCCAGCCGTTAATATTTGCGATGATTCCAGATGGTGTACGGAATTGCCATAAGGTTTTTCCATTATCTGGATCTACAGCTTTAATGTAACCTTCAAGGGTTCCATAAAACCATACATCACCAGCAGTTGTTAGAGCGCCACTCCATACAGAGAAAGGCTCTTTTTTAGACCATAGTATTTTACCTTTACCAGCATCCCAGCTAATAAAATTACCTAGGTGAGTACCGCCTGGAGCAGGAAACATGCTCAAAGTAGCACCAACGTAAGGTTGACCAGCTGTGTATGATACTCTAAAAGGTTCGTAATCCATACATACATGGTTAGTAGGTATAGCAAACGTTTGCCTTTTTGGATCATAAGCAGCAGGTTGTTGGTCTTTAGTACCAAGAGCTGCAGGGCAGATGCCTTTAGTATTTACATCTTCACCGCCAGCTTCTGTGCTGTACTTTTTAACACGATCGTGAAGGCCAGTTGTTAGGCTTTGACCTTTGGACCAGTTAGTAGCAGGATCATATTTCTCTATCACTAGAGGTTCACCTGTGTTTCTGTCCATAGTGTAAGTAAACCCGTTTCTATCAGGGTGAACGATAGTTTCACGAGTTTTACCACCAACTTTAATGTCGGCCATGATTACTTCATTAACGCCATCATAGTCCCATTCATCGTGCGGTGTCATTTGGAATACCCAGTTAACAGCGCCAGTGTCAACATCTCTGGACCAAAGACTCATAGACCATTTGTTGTCACCTGGACGTTGTACAGGATTCCAAGTACTTGGGTTTCCGACTCCATAGTATAGAGAGTTATTCTTTTTGTCATAACTCCACCAACCCCATGCGGAACCGCCACCAATTTTCCATTGGTCGCCTTCCCAAGTTGAGGTACCTGAGTTTTTAGGAAGTTTTACGCCCCAAGATTTGCCTCCCCAGCTACCAGTTGTTTTACCTGGTTTAATTAAAGTATCTGAGTCTGGACCCATAGAGTATCCACGCCAAACTCTTTTACCAGTTTTGATGTCATATGCATTAATCCAACATTGCACACCAAATTCAGCACCTGACATACCAGTAATAACATAGCCCTTCATAATATGAGGAGCATTGGTATTTGTTTGTGCTACAGATGGGTCTCCATTCACAGCAGACCAAACTAGTTTTCCTGATTTAGCATCAAGAGCTACTAGAACTGTGTCAGCTTGTTGAAGGAAGATTTTTCCATCACCATAAGAAAGACCCCTGTTAACAGTATCACAGCACATAACTGGGATAACGTCTGGGTCTTGCTTTGGATAGTAAGACCAGATAATTCTACCTGGTTCGTTCAAATCAATAGCATGAACGTTATTTGGGAACGCAGTATGAATGTACAAAGTATTCCCAATAACAAGAGGACCGCCTTCATGACCACGAAGTACACCAGTGGACCAAGTCCAAGCAACTTTAAGGTCTTTAACGTTACTCTTGTTTATTTGTTTGAGCTTACTGTGGCGGTGAAGTTCAAAGTTACCGCTATGGTGAGCCCAATTATTGCTATTATTAATAAGCTTTTGAAGCCCTGTATTTGCAGTTGCTGCGCCAGCAATTGCAATTGCAGAAGAAGCTAATAATGCAATTTTCCATGATTTTTTCATATAAGTTTTACCTCCCGATATGAAATTTGAATATGCAATTGAATAATATCAATTGCACTAAAATACGATACTTATTAAAGAAATATAGTCAATATAAAAATTGCCATATTTTTGCCATATTTTTGCCTTTTTTATGCCATATTAAAAAAAAGCTTAAAAAATCAATTAAATTAAGCATTTATTAACACCTTTATATACAAAGATATCACACCTCTTTTTGTTAAGTTGACTGAAAGATAAAAAAAAATTATATAATTAACTATGAAAATTATTAATCTTATTTTTACTCTATTTTTTTTTTCAATTTTTTTTCATCATACAGTCCACGCAGACAACGAATGGGAAAAAAACTCTGATTAAATAACAATTTTAGATACAGAGGAAGTGACAGAGATTGTAAATTCTCGAAGTGCTATTTTATTAGATACATGGAAAAAAGATATTAAGCCTGAAAAATTAGATCTAAAAAAGTGGATGCCAGTTCAGCGATATTCTATACCTGGAGCTAAATGGCTGCCAAACGTTGGTTTAGAAACATTGACCCCAGGGTTGAGAAAATATTTTGAAGAAAATGTTGAACGGTTAACAAAAGGAAACAAAAATACTAAGATTGTTTGTTTTTGCAGAAGAGGGTATTATTCGAAAATTGCAGGTGAAAGACTAGTGAAAATGGGGTATACAAATGTATTTTTATATCCTGGGACCGATTTTTGGGAAGATGCAGGAAAAAGATTAGTAATTGTAAAGCCTGAAAAAATGCGATGATAAAAATAAAAATTTTTTTTTTTATATTTTTTTTTCTTTTTTTAATTTCTCCATTAATAAGTGCTAAAAATAAAATTAAACCTTTAGATGTTATAAAGGTAGCAGATGGAGTGTATGTTCATTACGGAAAACACGAAAATCTTTATGAGGGCAATATTGGGGATATTGCAAATTTGGGTTTCATCATTGGAGGTGAATCGATAGCAGTAATTGATACGGGAGGCTCCTATATAGTGGGCGAGGCATTAAGGCTTGCGATTAAAAAAATTTCACAAAAACCGATTAAATATGTCATTAATACGCATGTACACCAAGATCATATTTTTGGAAACGCTGCCTTCGTGAGTAAGGGAGCTATTTTTTATGGTCATTATAAATTAAAACAAGCACTGCAAAAGAGAGGCTCTCTATACTTAGCGCAACTTAATCAAATCGGAGACAAGGCAAAAGGCACAAGAATTATTTTTCCCCATAAAATTGTCGCAGAAACATCAAAAGATGAAAGTAAAAAATTATCCAATGAAATAACAATCGATCTGGGAAATCGGAAATTACTTTTAACTTCTCATGAAGTCGCGCATACATATGCTGATGTATCTGTATATGATTTAAAAACCAAAGTATTTTTTGTGGGCGATTTGGTGCAAGATAAAAGATTGCCAACGATGGATGGATTGGTAAAAAATTGGATTAAAGTACTTAATCAAATACAAAAAATAGACTTTAATGTTATGGTTCCAGGACACGGAAAAATACAAACAGACAACACTGCTTTAAATAAAACAAAAAAATATTTACAAGTTTTATATGATGAAGTAATAGAAGTTTTAAAAAAAGATATTCCAATTGAGGAGGTTTTAAACACAATAGCACAAAGCGAAAAAAACAATTGGCTTTTATTTGATAGAGTAAACCCTGGAAATATCGTTAGAACTTTTATGAGATATGAATGGGAATATTAAAATTTTTAATTTTTTTTTTTTTATTAATATGGTTTTTATATGTATAATTTATTTATGCACAGATTCTTATTAAATATTGCTTTATTTTTTTTCCTTTCAATTACCTTTGCTCTTGGAGTAGAAATGGATTGGACAAAAGCATATTGTGCTAAATATGAAGAATGCAGGGAAGCAAGATGGACAGATTTAAAACAAGTACTTTTTGAAGATATAGATCTAAAAAGTGGAGAAGGCATAATTGAATTATCTACTCCAGAGCGTGCACCTGACGGTGCATTTGTTCCAATCAGTTTTAAAACACATAAACTTAAAGATCAAGAAGACATTATTTCTAAAATTCATTTAGTTATTGATATGAATCCAGATCCTTAATCTGGGACATTCAAATTTGCTACTGACATAGATCAAATTGAACTGGCAACAAGGATTAGACTGGATGCTTATTCAAAAGTAAGAGTTATAGCAGAGACAAAAAAAGGAAA
>Ga0066376_10001855_pt1 | contig 20153 bp, 17 predicted proteins | sample Knorr_S15_td_Bot_FD_77009 | JGI IMG/M metagenome (GOLD analysis project Ga0066376, IMG submission 77009) | Marine microbial communities from Southern Atlantic Ocean transect - Knorr_S15_td_Bottom_ad_5009_LV_A | ecosystem: Environmental > Aquatic > Marine > Oceanic | place: Southern Atlantic...
CACCGAGAGCTGCTTCGAAATATCGAACAGATAGGCCTTCAGCACCTCGTCGACCACGATGACCAGCGACGCGATGATGACCAACTGCACGATGATCCGGATGCTCGTCGGAATCTGGTTCCGCAACACGCTGATAAACAGGTTCGAGAACAGCAGCACGAAGATCACCGCCGCGCTCATCACCAGCGCGGTGTCCATCTTGGTCGTCACCGCGAGCGCGGAGCAAATTCCCAATACCTGCAACGCGATCGGGTTGTTGTTGAACAGCGGATCGATCAGTGCCTCGCGTGATTTCGACATCAGACCGTTCCTCCAGCGCCGCGCAACCGTGTGAGATACGGACCGAACCCGTCCGAACCAAGCCAGAATCGCAACAGATTGGTGACGCCGCGGCTCGTAATGGTTGCCCCGGACAGCCCGTCTACGGAGTACGGCGCGTCACTCACCGAACCGGCGGTTCCCTTGACCACGGCGATCACCGGCATCAGGTCGTCGTCGAACGCCATTCGCCCCGCCCACAACGCTTTCCAGCGTGGGTTGTCCACTTCGCCGCCCAGCCCGGGCGTCTCCTTGTGCTCGTAGAAGGTGAGTCCACGAATGGTACGCAGGTCGCCTTCGAGCGCCACGAAACCGTACAGCGTCCCCCACAGCCCAAGCCCCTCAATGGGCAAGACCACCATATCGAGCCCGCCGGCCCCATCGCGGACCTCGTACACCAGTGCCCGGTGCGGAATCCGCATGATCCGGGACGAATTGTCGGGAGCGGGCGAGCTCCGCGCCACATCGATGGACGCCGCACGCTGGTCAAACGTGGCCGGCTCGACACCATGAGCGACATCACCGGTGCGCACGTCAATAATGACCTGTGTGATCAGCTCGAAGCGGCTCGCCACCTCAGCGGCTCCGAGCGACTCCTCATCGGTGGCGAGGCCGGCCGCGACCAGGACGTTGTTCTGCTTGTCCAGGGTCGCGTTCCGGTCCTGTCGGTCCGCCAGTGAGACCGCGGAGGTTGACACCACGATGGCGCACACGAAACAGACGGCCGCCGCGAAGCCCAGATTGTAACCGACACTACCCTGCATAGCGGGCCCTCCTTCGGCGCACGTTGGCGCGTACGCCGAGGTAGTCGATCAGTGGGGCGAACAGGTTCATGAACAAGATAGCCAGCATCATCCCCTCGGGATAGGCCGGGTTCACCACACGGATGAGTACCACCATGAACCCGATCAGCAACCCGTACCAGTAGTGCCCGGTCGGCGTCGACGGCCCCGACACCGGGTCGGTCGCCATGTAGACGGTGCCGAACGCCCAACCGCCCAAGAGGAAGTGCCAGAGCGGCGTGACCTCGAAGTATGGGTTCGTGACCGAGCCAACCGTGTTGAGCAGCAGCGCCATTCCCAGCGTGCCCACCAGCACGCTGGCCATGATGCGCCACGACCCGATGCCGGTCGCAATCAGCACCACGGCTCCGGCCAGACACGCCAACCCCGAGGTCTCACCCATCGACCCCGGCATGAGTCCGATGAACGCCAGCCACGGATCGAGCGTCTCGGTCACCCCTGTCAGCCCACTCTCGCTCGCCACGGCCAGAATGGTCGCGCCGCTGACCCCATCGGGTGAGGTGCCGGCTGCGATCCAGATGGCGTCGCCTGACATCTGGGCCGGATAGCCGAAAAAGAGGAACGCGCGTGCGGTCAATGCCGGGTTCAGCACGTTCATGCCGGTACCGCCGAAAATCTCCTTGCCGATGACCACCCCGAACGTCACCCCGAGCGCAACCTGCCATAGCGGAATGGTGGCGGGGAGCGTCAGCGGCAGCAACATGCCGGTCACGAGGAACCCCTCGTTGACCTCGTGTCCGCGCACGCTGGCGAACAGCACCTCCCAGAACCCGCCGACTGCGAAGGTCACCACGAGTACCGGCACGAAATAGAGCGCCCCGTGCACCAGACATGCCCACAGGTCGTCAGGCGCGAATGGGAGCCCCATCGACCGCATGGCGTCCGTCTGCCACACATCGAGCGGCGCCGCGCCGGCGGCAATCGCCAGATGCGCCTGATAACCCGTGTTGTACAGCGCCATATAGATACAGCCGGCCAGCGCGACGACCACGACCATCATCAGCCGCTTCATGTCGAGCGCGTCGCGCACATGCGGCGCCGCCCCGGTCACCTCGCCGGGTGTGTACAGAATGGTGTCCTGCGCCTCCCACAGGGGGTAGAGCCGCTCCAGCCGCCCGCCCTTCTCGAAGTGGTGGGCCTGTTTGTCGAGCAGCGCTCGCAGTAACTTCATCTCAGCCCTCGACCTCCAGGGTGGTCAGTACGCCGCGGAGCGAGGCACCGTAGTCGATCTTGCTCGGACACACGAAGGTGCAGAGCGCCAGGTCTTCTTCGTCCAGTTCCAGACAGCCCAGCTCTTCGGCGCGCTCGACATCCGGCAGGACCAACCCCCGCAACAACGGCGTGGGCAGTATGTCCATCGTCAATACCTTCTCGTAGAGTCCAATCGGCACGATGGCCCGGAGCGACCCGTGGGTCGTGGTGGAAAATCCGAAACGATGGCCTGGCCTGAGACTAGACAGAAACGCCCGGGACGCCGAGAATTTTCCAAAACCGGCGCCGAGCCAGCCGAAGAACTCGCGCTGACGTCCTTCCCGAATCACACACACCTGGCGGTGATAGCGGCCGAGGAAACCATGGCTGTCACCCGATGCATTCCTCCCAGCCAGCAGAGAACCGGACACCACGCGTGTAGCTTCATCAACGACGTCATCCGCCAGCAGGTCGTCCGTCGCCGCGCCAAGGCGGGTGCGTACGAGGCGAGGGCGAGCGTGCGCCGGACCGGCCAGCGCCACGACCCGGTCTACCGCCAGGTCACCGGACTCGAACAGTCGCCCCATAGCGACCACATCCTGGTAGCCGATGTGCCACACCAACTTGCCCCGGTCGACCGGGTCCAATAGATGGATGTGCAGCCCCGCGGTGCCGGCCGGGTGCACGCCGGCGAACTCCTCGTGGCGGATCCGTTCGCCATCGCCGACCGGCACCGTACTGCCTGGCGCCGTGCAGACGTAGACGGCACCGTCGGTCAGGCGGGCCAGGGCGGCGACCCCACGTTCGAACGGGCCGTGCGCGCTCTGGAGCACCACGTCGACATCCGGCGAGAGCGGCTCGGTGTCGATCGCCGTCACGAAGATCGAACGCGGTCGTGTGTCCGGGTCGGCCACGCGACTGAACGGTCGCGACCGGATGGCCACCCACAGCCCCGACTCGACCAGGAGAGCGCGCACGTCGTCGCCGCTGAGCCCCCCGGGGTGCCGACCGCTGAACGCACTGAACCTGACGGTGTCGCCACGCCCTTCGCGGTCGTCGCGGCTGAGATCGATGACCAGCGACTGGAACACCCGGCGGTCGCCGCGGTTGATCGCCGACACGCGTCCAGACCCCGGGGCCGTGAACCGCACGCCGGGCCGCTTCTTGTCCTCGAACACCAGCTGACCCCGCCGGACGTCGTCGCCGACCGCGATATGCATGGTCGGCCGCAACCCGACGTAGTCGTCCCCCAGCAGCGCCACCCGGTGTGCCATGCGAGCCGTCTCGATCGACTGCTCGGGCTCACCTGCGGTCGGAAGCCGAAGCCCCTTGCGGATGGTGTGGAGGCCCATCTATCTAGTACGGGCGACGTGGGTTCGTTCACGAACTTGTGAAAAATTTCTCAAGCTCGGTCAAAAAAATTGCCGCCGGCACTCGACGGCTCACACTGATACCAGTTGACCAGCGTCATGGCCATCGTATAGGAGGCGCCGGCCGCAAGTCAATTTGAACAATCCAGGTGGTGGTGAATCCTCGTAACTCCTGTTTCAACAATCGCTTACACTTGACTTAGCGATCACCGACACGATACGCTCCAGACAGGCGTCGGCGACACGCTGGGTCAGGACTGCAGCCTTGCGAATCATCTTGAACGGCGACTCGTACGACCTCGCCGAGCCGCTGACCATCTCACAATTGCTGGCCACGCTGGACATCGATCCCCGTGGAGTGGCCGTCGAACACAATCTTCTTATCGTCAAGCGGGTCGGCTTCGACTCGACCGAGGTCCGGTCTGGCGACCAGGTCGAAATCGTGAATTTCGTCGGCGGCGGCTAGTGTCCTGCAACCGACCCAGTCCGGATCTTGTGGTACCAGTCTCACCCAGCGGCTACACAATCAACGATGAACCATGAATAGCGACCCGCTCGTCATCGCCGGCAAGACCCTCTCGTCGCGGCTTATTGTCGGTACGGGGAAGTACGCCAACTATCAGGTCATGCAACAGGCGCATGCCGCCTCGGGTGCTGACATGATCACGGTGGCCATCCGTCGCGTCAATCTGACCGACCGTAGCACTGAGTCGTTGCTCGACTATGTCGATAGGAAGCAGTACGCATTGCTGCCGAACACCGCCGGCTGTTACACCGCTGACGACGCCATCCGCACCGCGCGGCTCGGTCGCGAGGTGGGTCTGTCGGAGTGGGTCAAGCTGGAGGTGATCGGCGACGAGCGAACGCTATTCCCCGACAATGCCGCGCTGCTCGAAGCCACGCGGGTGCTGGTTCAGGAGGGGTTCGTCGTCTTGCCCTACACCAGCGACGACCCGGTGATCTGCCGCCAGCTCGAAGACGCCGGCGCCGCCGCCGTCATGCCGCTCGGGGCACCGATCGGGTCCGGGCTGGGCATTCAGAACCGAAATAACATTCAGATCATTAAGGAATTCGCCGGGGTCCCGGTGATCGTGGACGCCGGCGTCGGCACGGCCTCTGACGCCGCCATTGCCATGGAACTTGGAGTCGATGGCGTGCTGATGAACACCGCCATCGCCGCCGCGCAGGATCCCGTGGCCATGGCCGAGGCGATGAAACTGGGCGTGGTGGCCGGCCGGCAAGCCTACCTGGCGGGCCGGATGCCGCGGAGGCGGTATGCGACCGCCAGCAGCCCACCGGAAGGGCTGGTCACCGGTCGCTGAATCGGCACACGGGGCACGCCGGGCGCCCAGACCTTACCGATGATTGACACCGACCGCACCCTGAGTGCCACTGACCTCAGCCGCCTCACGCGGGAGCGTGACGCGGCTGATCGGGAATACAACGACGCCCTCACCCGTCTCGACCACGCCATCAGAGCGCTGCCTGACGTGCCGCGGGCCCCCGAGCCAACCGACGCCGCGCGACTCGACGCCGCGCTCCGGTTGCTGGCAGAGCCGGCGGGTCCTCCGGACGCCGGCGGCGGCCTGCGTGGCTGGGCGCATCGTCTCATTTGGACGGTCGTAGCGCCCTCGCTGGCGAAGCAAGATGCGATCAGTCGAGCCCTGGCCGACCAGCTTTCCTCTACGGCGCGGGCGCAGCGCCAGGTCACACAGTCGCTCGACACCACGCTGACACTGCTGCGGGACGAACTCGAGGCGTTACACACCTTCCAGTCCACTCTTGTTGTCTGGGCGCAGCAGATCACGCCCTATGTCGATACCAAAGACCGCGAAGTCACCGGGCTGATCCGACGAGTGAACGAAAACCCGGTGCGGTTGCTCGAACGCACCATGGGCCTGATCCAGCAGCGACAAGTCGCCATGAAGCGGGAGCTGGAGCGGCTGGGCGGCGAGACGCCGACGAACACACCCGGCGACACGAGCCGAGCCAGGCCGTCGGCGCCGACGTCCGGTCCAGGTTCGCTCGACGCCTTCAAGTACGTCGGCTTCGAGCAGGCGTTCCGCGGTACCGAAGCCGACATCGCCGCCCGGCTTGAAGGCTACTGTGACCGCTTCGCTGGCGCGTCTGACGTGCTGGACATCGGTTGTGGGCGAGGTGAGTTTCTTGGCATGCTCCGTGACCGCGGGGTGAAGGCCCGGGGGCTGGACGCCAACCGGGAGATGGTCGCCATCTGTCGCGACCGGGACCTCGACGTCGCCGAAGGAGACGCCGTCAGCTATCTGGAGTCGCTGGCGGACGCCTCGCTTGGCGGCATCATCGCCACGCAGGTCGTCGAACACTTCACGTCAGACTATCTGCTGCGATTTCTGGATGTGGCCTATCACAAGCTGCGCGTCGACTCGACCATCATCCTCGAAACCCTCAACGTCGATTCGTGGTCCGCGTTCTTCGGGCCCTATCTGCGAGACATCACGCACGAACGCCCGATCCCGCCCGACACTCTCCGCTTCCTACTCGACGCCAGCGGGTTTCAACGCCTCGAGCTGCAATTCAGCTCACCCGCGGACGAAGGCGCCAAACTCAAACTCCTGGACCTGCCCGACACCGCTTCCGACGACGTCACCGCACTGGTCCAGACGTTCAACCTGAACGTCGACAAGATGAATACGCTCCTGTTCACGTTCCTGGACTACGCGGTCATCGGACAGAAGCTGTAGCGTCAGGAACCGTCGCAGGACGGTCATTGGTACACGCAAGCCACACGTACGTCGCAACGAGTGCGGCCCACGCAAGCAATGGGGCGGCATTGTCCCCCCCCGCCCGAGATGCGGAGCGGGCCCCGTCAGGGTGGGCCGAAGAGGCTCTGCTACGAAGGCAACGGCGGACGGGGAGAACTGACAAGGAGGGTCCGTAACGCGAGGAGGAGGAGGCGGGGTTGCGCGAGGCAGAGGCGAAGCATGACACGCGCGGGCTCATCACGGGTGAGCCGGCTGAGGACGCCTTTTGCGCCTGGATTCAGCACGTCGAGCAGGAGGCCGTAATCGTCCTCATTGAAACGTTCGAGTGACCGTCGCACGAGACGGTGCCAGTCGAGTTCACGCTTCAGACGATTGAGCGCGCCGCTGGTGCGACCGTGCAGGATGGTGTCGGCCACCCCGAGGGCGCCGCGAAAGCCGGTCACGATGCCACCGATGGTGGTGACCTTGACGTGCGCGGCGGCGTCGCCCACCAGAAAGATGTCGGCGCCACCCATGCGGCGATGCGGCGGCACCCACTGGGTGTAGCAGGGGATACGCGCGGCCTGAAACTCCAGCGGTTCCAGACTGTGCTGTTCGAGGAACCGTTCCAGGCAGCGTCGAGTTTCTGGGCCGTCTTCGCCGATGAGCCCCAGGGCGCCCTTTTCGACAGACTCGGGAATGAGCCAGTAGAAGTACGGCGTATCGTCGGGTTGGAACCAGACACGGGTGGTATCGGGCGTCAGGTCGGGCGGCAACTTGACGATGGCTTGGATGAGCGGCACGGTGGTCAACGGCGGCCATCCGGCGGCGCGTGCTACCCGGCTGAAGCAACCGTCGGCGCCTACCACGGTGGTGGCGTTCAGTTCTTCGGTCGATCCGTCGCGCCCCACCTCGAGTGTGACCCCGTCGTCAGTGGCGGTGAGGCTGCGCACGCGGCTGCCCAGGCGGAGATCGACACCGGCGTCCTGAGCCAGTTCGGCCAGCCCCGGCACCAGCACCGCGCGTTCAATGATGAGGTCCGGCTCAGACAGCACGATCGTCGCTTGGCGCCCGTCTGTCAGCAGCTCGAACCGGCTGATGGTGTTCACCACCGCGCGGTCGCCCACTGGACCCAGCAGGTCGCGCATTCGGCGGGTGACAATCAGCGTCCTCGGCTCGGGCGACCAGTCGTCGGCACCTTCGAGCAATGTGACCCGGCGGCCGGCCCGAGCCAGCCGCTCGGCCGCGAACAGTCCGGTGGCGGAGCCGCCGACAATCGTCACGGGCGCGGAGCCTTTGCCGAGCGTCATGCGCTGCGGACCCGGTCGCCACTGCCGGGCGTCGAGGCGCCCGCTGGACCAGGCGAAAGGAGCGCGCACACCGGGAGTATGCAAGGCGTCGCGACAATGCCCGGCGCGGCCGTGGGCGGTGATGCAGTAGCGTCCAGAATGGTCACCTTATTCCTGAGCCGGTCCTAAATGGACGTGTTCTCCTGCTGCTCATAGGGCGCCCGCTCGAGCCAGACAATCGCGCCGGCCCCGGCCACGCCGACCACACCGGCGACCGGCCACGCCGCAGGGGGGCCGACGAGGACGACCACCCAGGCCAGGAGCCCGCTCAGGATTCCAACGCCGTACATCACGTTGACCGCCTGCGTGTGGCTGAGCCCCAGGGCGACGAGGCGATGGGCGGTGTGGTCCTTTCCGGGCGAAGAGAACGGCACCAGTCCTCGCCGTACACGGGAGACGGTGACGAGCGTGGTGTCGAAGATCGGCACGGCGAGGATCAACACCGGAATCATCCAGCTCACGGTCGGCGCCAGGTCGGGAAAACGCAGCTTGATCCCCAGGGTGCCGGCCACCAGACCGAGCAACATGGCGCCGCCGTCGCCCAGAAAGATACGCGCCGGCCTGGCGTTGAAACGAAGAAAGCCGAGTGACGCCCCCAGAATGGCCGCCGCCAGCGTCCCCACCAGCAGTTGGCCACCGACCGCCGCGAACGACAGGCTGAACGCGGCCACGATCGCGGCGACGCCGGCACACAAGCCGTCCATGTGGTCGAGAATGCTGAAGGCGGCGATGATGCCAACGAACCAGACGAACGACAGCGCAAAATCGAGCCAGGGGCCAGGAAACCCGAGCATCGGGACGGCGGTGATCGGACGAAAGATCTCGCTGTGCATCTCGGTGGCAATCAGGATCACCGCCGCGAACGGCATGGCTACCATCAGCTTTACTTGATGATGCAATACGCCGCGGTCGTCGAGGGTGCCCACTACCAGAGCCACCGTCGAGGCGACAAAGATGCCAAGCATTTGCGACCATTCCTCGTCTTCGACGAAGACCGCGATCGCGAACACGGTAGCCAGATACACGGCGACCCCCCCCAGCAGCGGCATCGGTGTGCCGTGCACCTTACGTGGTCCGGGGTGATCGATGAGCCCGACCTTGAAGGCGAGGTCGCGGGCGGCCGGCGTGAACGTCGATGAGGCGAGGAACGCGGCCGAAAAGGCCAGCAGATCCGACAAGATGATGTCTCTCATGATCCCGCGGGACTCGTCCACCGCACGAGGGGCCCGTCACCCGTTGACACGGGGGGCACTGGTTTCCGGTTCTCCGGGACTATCGAGGTCGACCAGCGGTATGTTCGCGCCGGCGAGCAGCGAAAAGAGCGGTTGCGCGTCCATCGTCGGGTTCGGATGCAGGTCGACGGCCGACGCAGCCGGGATATCAGGACCCACGTCGTCTCGCAGGAAATAGGCGTTGATGCCCCGAGGCTCGACAAGAACCAACCGATATCCTTTCCTGCGGCCGAGCCGCTCGAACGCGGAGAGTGACGCTCCGAAGTACTGATAGCTGACCGTCTTGAAGCTCGCCCGGTCGAACGCCGCATCGTATGGCACGGTGACGGCGCGCTCGGGACCGAACGCGGCGTTGAATTCCAGAATGACCATGCGGGGCGAGCAGGCGTCGAGTTGGCGCCAGACCCAGAAATCGTTGCCGTCGATATCCAGACTCAGCAGGTCGATCTCCCCGGACAGTTCGCTGTCGATCACGAGCTGGTTGATGTTGTCGACCGTGATCCAGGTCCTCATCGCGCGCACGCCGTGGCGGCCGAAGCGAGCGACCAGTCGTTTGGCCCGTTCCGGACTGCCGTCGACCATCAGTCCGGTCCAACCGCAATTTTCAGCGAGAAAACCGCTGTTCCCGCCGTTGGTCCCAGCGCCAATCTCGACGAATCGGCGGTTGGTCTCACCCACCAGCTTGATCAACGCGAGCGTGATACCGTCCTCCTCGTTCTGCGACCGCTCGTGAAACCGCTGTGACAGGACGCTGTGCGGGAACGGCAACGCGGTCTGGTCGAGATACTCATGCCTGACCAATGACTGCACATTGCGCTCGACATGACGGAGACGACCGTCCATTCCGCGTTTCGAACTACCCAAGTGCGTCTGCACCTGATCCACGCGGCGCAACAGTTCCTTGAGTCGACGCTCTTGCGCGTCCGTGGCGCGACGCTGCTCACGGACCAATTCTGCGATCCGGTCCTGGGTGGCGAGGATGTCGCGTCGAGACGCCAACCCCATCACACGCAGCAGAACCGACCGCGCGTCGGTGTAGAAGGCGACGAGCCGGCCCGCCGAGCTGCCCGCCCTCACGCGTCCACACCGGCCCCCTCGACGTGCTCCCCGAGGTCGGTGAGCGGCAGACCCACCGTGCGGAAGTCGGCCACACTTCCCTCATCCACCGATAGCGTCATTCCGTGGTCCCCATCACCACCCCCTTGGCGGCCAGCAATTCCAGATACAACTCCTGCATGTCCGCGACAAGCCGCGTGGCCATGAAGCGTTGCCGGACATCGGCCCGCGCCGCGGTGCGCATCGGCCCCGACCCGTCCGGGTCCGTCAGCACCCGACCGATCGCCGACGCCAGCGCCACCGGATCGTCGGCCGGCACCAGGGTGCCGGTGCGACCGTCGTCGATGAGGTCCGGCAGGCCGCCGACGCGGGTGGCCACCACCGGGCACCCAGCCGCCATCGCCTCGATGGCCGACACCGGCGTGCCTTCATTGCGGGACGAGACCGCCAGCACATCCAGGTCCGCGTAGATGGTGGCCAGGTCGTGCCGCCACCCCGTGAAGAAGACGCGACCGTCCAGGTCCGGCTGCCGAGATCGCGCTTCGAGCTCGCCTCGCAGCGCGCCGTCACCCACGACAACAAACCGGGCGGTCGGCTGCTCTCTGAGCATGTGGACCGCGGCGTCCAGAAACAGCGCGTGGTTCTTGATCGGAAACAGCCGCCCCACGATGCCGATCAGTGGGGCATCTGACGCCAGGCCGAGTTCCTGACGCAACACGCCTCGTTGCGCGCTCACGTCGAAGAGCGGAGCGAGATCGAGACCAAGCGGCACCACGCGAAATCGCTCGGCCGGCGCCACGCCGAATTGGACCAGATCATCGCGCACGCGGTCGCTGACGGCGATGAGCTGATCCGACACCCGGGCCAGACCACGCTCCATCAGCTGGAGCACACGGGTCTTGGCTTGACTGTAGTAGCCGCTCAATACGTGCCCGTGGTAGGTGTGCAGCACCACCGGCACCCCGGCTGCACGTGCGGCCAGCCGGCCGAGAAAACCAGCCTTCGCGGTATGGGTGTGTACGACGTGGGGCCGGAGACGACGCGCCAACGCGGTCAACTTGGCCAGCGCCACGATGTCGCGCGGCGTGAACGACGCCTGACCCCGGATTTCAGGGATGACCAGCGGCTCCACCCCGCGCGATCGGGCGTAGTCGAGTAATGTCCCTTCGCCTGGATTCTCAGTACCGGTGACGAGCCAGGAACGGAATCGTTGACTCTCGTCCATCCCCGCGTTGAGCAGCGCGACGTGTCGCGCCGGTCCCCCGACGTTGAGACGGGCAATGACCCGCAAGACACGCACCGGACCCGAGAACGGCTCTGCGTCGCGCGGGCTCATGACAGCGGCAGCGCCGGCATCATCTCACCTCGGCGATCGATGAACGTCCGGTGCCACAGCTCGAGCATGAGCAGGCTCCACAGTCGGGTGTGATGCTGCGCCCGACCGTTCGCGTGATCGTCGAGATAGCGACGCACGGTCGCCGGCTCGAAGTAGCCCCGCTCGGTGGCCCGCTTCCCCAGTAATACGTCGCGTGCGGTATCACGCAGGCTGCCTCGAAACCAGTCGTCCAACGGTACGCCGAACCCTGCCTTGGGCCTATCCAGCACCGCGGGCGGGAGCTGCGTGGCCATGACCTGCTTCAGCAGGTACTTCGACGTGCGACCGCGCAGCTTCATCGACACCGGCAACCTGGCCGCGAACTCCACTACATGATGGTCGAGCAGCGGCGAACGCACTTCGAGAGAGTGCGCCATCGACGCGATGTCCATCTTTACCAGGAGATCGTCCGGCAGGTACATCACGATGTCGGTGTGCGCCAGCTTCTCTACGTCGCTCGTGGCGTCAGACTCGGCCCAGCGCTGCTCGAGAAGACGGAGCGAACTGTTGTCACCGTGGTCACCCGCGCCACCCGTACCGCGCGATTGGCGCGCAAAATCCCGGGTGTAGAGCTCCTGCTTCTGCTCGTCGAGTGTCACGCTGAGCCAGCGGCCGTATCGCCGGACCGGGTCCGCGGCCAGAGCGCTGACAAACCGTCGAACCCGTGTCGTGGTTGAACGGGCGGACCCGCTGACCAGCCAACCGGCGCCCCGCGCCGCCAGCCGCCGGAGCGGGCGCGGCACCAGGTCGAGCTTCGCGGCGAGTATGGACGCGGCATATCGGTCGTACCCGAGAAACGACTCGTCGCCGCCGTCACCACTCAGTGCCACCGTGACCTGTCTCCTCGCCATTTCGCTCAGACACCAGACGGGCAGCGCGGACGAATCGGCGAACGGCTCGTTGTAGTGATAGACCAGCTGGGGCAGCAGCGTGGCGGCGTCCGGGCGGACGGTCAGCTCGTGGTGTTCGGTGCCGAACTTGGTGGCCACCGACCGGGCGAACCGACGCTCGTCATAGGCGGGCTCGTCAAACCCGATAGAGAACGTCCGAATCGGGCCGTTCGTGGCGCGCCGCATCAGGGCCACCACGGCGCTCGAATCGAGCCCTCCACTCAGCATGACGCCCAGCGGCACATCAGCCACGAGGCGACGCTCGACGGCCCGACCGAGCAGGTGGTCGAGTTCCTCCCTCAGCGACGCTTCCGACTCCTCTCGCTTCGACTCGTATGAGAGCGACCAGTAGCGGGTGATCTCTACCTGACCGGCTCGGGCAACCAGGTAGTGCGCCGGCGCCAGCTTCCGCACCTGACGGAATGCGCTCCAGGGCGATGGTACATAGCCGTAGGTCAGATAGTGATGAATCGCTTCCTCATCGGGATCGGCTGGCACCGCCTCGTCCTGCATCAGCGCCTTCGGCTCGGACCCGAACACGAAGCTGCGACCGTCGTGCCAGTAAAAAAGCGGCTTCTGCCCCAGCCGATCACGGGCCAGCAGCAGCGATCGGGTCCGCGCGTCCCAGAGGGCGAAGGCGAACATCCCGTCGAGCCGCCGGACGCAGTCGGCGCCCTCGTCCTCATACAAATGGACGATCGTCTCGGTGTCGCTGTCCGATCGAAACCGATGACCGCGGGTCTCCAGCTCAGCGCGGAGCTCGCGAAAGTTGTAGATCTCGCCGTTGAAGACGACGCGAATCGCGCCGTCTTCGTTCGCCATCGGTTGCGCGGCCCGATCTGACAGATCGATGACGGCCAGTCGGCGACTGCCTAGTCCGATACCACCGTCGGTCCAGACGCCTTGGGCATCCGGTCCTCGGTGCTCGAGCGCCGCCGTCATGCGCTGCACCAATCCAGGCTCCACCCGGGCCCCGAGGCCGTCGACTAATTTACCGGCAATGCCGCACATGAATCGGGGTCCATTCGCCGCGCCAGGCTGGCATCGATCAGCGACGACATCAATTCCAAACGCGCCGTCCAGCTGTTTGCCTTGGCGACCGCCACCCGACGTGCGGCCGCGTCCGGGTCGGGATGAGACAGCTCCGCTTCGACGGCCGACTCGAAAGCGGCGGCGTCGGCGCCCACGCGGATCACTGGACCATGGGTGCGATTGAAACGCTGGATCTCCGCCAGCGGTGTCGCTACGACGCCGAGGCCCATGGCGAGATACTCATTGAGCTTGGCCGGGTAGACATGCTCGGTGTAGTCGGTCAGCCGATACGGAACGGTCGCCACGTCGAATCCGCGCAGGTACCGTGGCACGTCGTCCGGTCCCCGCGTGCCCAGCGCGTGCACGTTGGGCAGCCGGGTCAACGCCGACGCGTCCGCCTGCAACGGTCCGACAAGCACCAGACTCCAGTCGGGACGCCGCGCCGCCAGCGCGGCCAATAAGGGTTGGTCCACCCACTGATGGAGCCCGCCGAGATAACCGACCACCGGATGCGGGATGGCGGCTAGGTCCGCCGGCAGCGGTTCGTCCGCCAGGCGCACACGCTCGAAGCGCGGAAAGTCGACGCCGGACGGTACCAGGTGGGCGTGCGTGTTCAGCGCCGCGGCGCGCTCCAGCAACGGCTGGGAAGTCGCAAACACCAGGTCTGCCTCGGCGAAGCAGTGCGACTCAGTGTCGCTCAGACGCGCGGCCGACGGTGAGCTGGCGGACAGATGATCGACGCAGTGAAAGATGGACAGTGCCGGGTCCAACGACCGGGCGATGGATCGGCTCAGCGGCGTGGGCAAGAAATTCCACACGATGGGACGAGCCGGGCCCCAATCGGCCGTGCGCCGCCCGATGGCGCGCCGTAGCAGTGGTCGGTTGAGCGCCTGCGCAGCCCGCGAGTACGGCCACGGCAGCACCACCGGTGAATATACCCTGACGTTCTCAGGGCGCCGATTCCCGGGTGGAGCATGACGACCGCTGCCCCGAGGCCCAAGTGTCTTCAGCCTCCTCCACAGACGTGGCAGATCGCGCAGGCCGGGGGCTCGGACGCCGGTTGATTCGACGAACAGGACTCGATTCCCGTTGTCGGCAAGCGACGACATGATCTGCTGGTGGCCCTGCCACAAGAAGTCCCAATCGATCGACGAGAGACACACGATGTTGCGGTCACGCAGCATCGACGTCAGGACCTTTCACCTTGGTCCATAGTGGTGTGGAGTCCGAGATACAGTTCCTGTGTGCGCCGCACCATCCGACCGGCCGAAAATCGTTCGCGCGCAACCACACTGGCCTGGGCGGCGATCCGATTCGCCAGCGTCCGATCGGCCAGCAACTCCAGCATGGCGTGTGCCAACGCCTCCGGGTCGCGTGGGGGCACCACGCGCGCGGTCACCCCGTCGTCAACCACTTCGGGGATCCCGCCGACCCCGGTCGTGACCACGGGACGACCGAGCGCCATCGCCTCGACGAGTGTGATCGGCAGCCCTTCCGAGACGGAGGGCAACACGACCAGGTCGCTGGCTCGCATCAGTTCGAGCGCGTCCGGGATCTCGCCGGGAAACGTCACCCGTGCGCTCACTCCGAGACGGTCGGACAACGACTGCATGGCGGCTCGGCTCTCTCCCTCGCCAGCCAGCACGAACCTGGCGTCTGGATGAGCCGCCAGCACCGCCGGCACGGCGCGAATCAGAAACTCGTGCCCCTTGATCGGGAAAAAATTGGCAACGACCGAGATACGAGGACAGCCTGCTCCCCACCGACCGACGGAGCCGGCACGGCCCGCATATCGGGCCATGCGGTCGTCATCGTCCACATCCACCCCGTTCTCGATCACGCACAGCCGCGTGTGCGGCACCCGAATTCCGGGACGTGTGAGCAGGTCGTCCGCCACATACTGCGATGGCGCGATGACACGGTCGCAGCCGCGATAGATAGCCCGAAACACGCGTGAGAAGCCCTGGCGCCTCGCGCGTTTCAACCCGGAGACGCCGATCGGCAGGAAATAGGCGCCCGCGACGCTACTCACTACGCGACGGATACCGGCGAGCCGGGCGGCCAGCCCGCCAAGCACATCGGCCGTCCAGAGATGGGTATGTACGAGATCGCACTGCGACTCCCGCATGAGCGCGGCGAGCCTGGTGATGGTGCGCGGTCGGCGCAGGTCAACGAGATCCAGGTGCCAGACCTGGGCGGCATGGCGATGGTAGGTCTCGGCCATCGAGCCGCGGCCGTGGCACGCCACGACGATCTCGAACCGTTCCGGGTCGAGCCCTTGCAGGAGCGTCGCAAAGACCTGTTCGGCGCCGCCGGCCCCGGAAGCCGCGATGACGCTGAAAAGTCGGATGCGCTCCACAAGTTCGAACGGTGCCGTGTTTGCGGTCCAGCTCCTGCTACGCCTTCAGGGCCGCGGCCACGGCCGACACCAAGCCGCCGACATCGAGCTGGTGGTGCGCTAGCACCTCGTCGTTCGTGCCGCACACTGGTAGTTCGCGAACACCGATGGCGGTCACTGGGACCGCAAGCCCGAGTTGGGCAATCCGGCTGGCAAGCATCTGGCCCTGACCGCCGTCGACGTAGTGGTTGTCGAGCGTGAAGACCCGTTGCGCATCGCCCACCGCCTCCCGGAGCCAGGCGGCATCGACCCGATTCAACCATGGAAGGTCAATGACTCGTGCGTGCACACCGTGCTCGGCCTGGAGGCGCTCGGCCGCGTGATACGCGTTGCTCAACAGCCAGGGCCCGGCGCCGACGAGTACGATATCGCGGCCAGGCCGCACCACGGTGCCGATACCGAGTTCAAGCGTGTAGTCGGGCGGCAGCGCAAACGGCACGGGCCAGCCGAGCGACACCAGCCGGATGTAGCTGCTTTGGGTCGTCTGCTCGAGACAGAACGATAGCGCGGCCGCCGATTCGACCTCGGTGCAAGGTTCGATGAGGATCAGGTTCGGGATAGCAGCCAAGGCGGAGATGTCGCGGACCGCCTGGTGCGAATGTCCCGGTCCACCAGGAAGCAAGCCGGCCAGCGACCCTACGTAGATGACCTTCGTCCCCTCGCTCGCGTTGTTGTAGATCTGCTCGTTCGGCCGAGCCGAGAGAAAACAGGCAAACGAGTGGACGACCGGCACCAGGCCATGGCGCGCCATGGCCCCAGCCTGCGACACCATGTCTTGCTCGGCGATCCCGCATTCGACGAACCGACCGGGGAACCGGTCCCGAAACTCGAGCAGACCGCAATCTTTGACCAGATCGGCGTCGAGCGCGACGATGGCAGGGTTGCGGCGAGCGTGCTCGACGAGTGCGCGGCCATACGCGTCCACGAGACGCTCGACCTCCAGCACCGCTTTGCGCGGCGGTCGGCGGGCGGTCTCGAGCACCAGCTCACCCAGACCGGCCTCGCGCAGGCGGTCGCGAGCTGCCGCGGTCAACTCGGCCGCCCCCGTGGCGTACGCCTCTTCGTTGGGCGCACCACTATGGAACAGATACAACGAGTCGGCGGCGAGGGCCGCCGGCCCTTCCATGAAAGAGACCCCCTTTCCCTTGACCGTGTCGGCAATAAGCACCTGCGGCAGGCCGGGAGTGGCGTCCAGGTCGGCGAGGGCAGTGTCGAGCGCCGCGAAGTCATGACCGTCACACCGGGCGACCCGCCACCCAAAGCTGGCGAACTTTGCCTCGAGATCGCCGAGAGGACCCACGTCTTCCACCCAGGTGTCGGACTGAATCTTGTTGTGGTCGACGATCACGGTGATCTCGTCGAGCCCCAGTTCGACCGCGGATCCGAGCGACTCCCAGATCTGACCTTCCTGCAGTTCGCCGTCGCCGGTGAGCACAAAGATTCGCCGACGCTGGCCCCGGAGCCGGTTGGCCGTGGCGATCCCCTTCGCCTTCGAGATGCCCATGCCCAGCGACCCGGTATTCGCCTGGATGAAGGGCGTCTCGACGTGAGGATGCCCGGCCAGCCCGTCCACCCGGCGCAACGCGTGCAGCAGCTCGAAGTCGAGCAATCCCAGGCCGGTCAACACAGCGTACAGGGCCGGCGCGTCGTGTCCCTTGGATGAAAAAAAGAGGTCGCACCGGTCCTCGCCCTCATCCAATCCCTGCATCTTCTGCAAGAAGAGCCAGGTCATGATGTCGGTCGCACTGAGGCAGGTACCCGGATGGCCCGACCAGGCGCGCGCTATCGTGTAGAGCACGTTGATACGCGTGTAGGCGGCGAACACCTCGGCCCGCGGTCGTGCGTCCAGTTCACTCTCGAGCAACCTCTCGAATGCCGCGCGGGGTACGTAGAACAGCTCGTCGGACTCGACCTGTTCGAGCTGCGATTCACCCATCTCGATTCATCCTCCAAACGCCGCCCGGCTCACGGGCGGCAGCGTCCATTCCGCACCGGCGACCAGCTCTTCGGCCAGCCGCCAATCCCCTTGTTCGTTGATGTCGAACCCCTCCCGCTCGTCCGTCTTGAACGGCACCAGGGTGTGACCGGCGATAGTACGCCCCTCGAGCGCCACCCGACTCCAGGCAATCTCGAGGCTCGCGTTCTGCACCCAGACCTCCGGCAGGGACGGCATCTGGCTGCTGTGCCATGGCTGTTCCGCCGGACCGAACGGAAGCAACGGGAGCAACCGGTCGCCCCGAATCACCCACATCTTGCCGGGATGCTGACGCACCCGCTCCACCGCCCGGAGCGAATCGACGCCGTCCGCACCCCGAAACACGGACCAGGCCCGACGCATCGTGTCGGCGGTCCGGAACGGACTGGTGGGTCTGAGAATGGCGAAACAGTCAAAGACGCGGTCCGCGGCCCGCAACGCCCGCAGCCCATGCTCGACCCACTCGATATCGGGAGACCGCGCGCCGGCCATCGCCTCAGGTCTGAGGAACGGCACGTCGGCGCCGTAGTGCCGTCCGATCTCCGCCGTGGCCTCGTCGTTGGTCGACACCACGACCGCCCCGAATACCCCGGAGTCGAGGGCACTCGCGATCGTGTATGCGATGAGCGGATGACCACCCAGCACCCGGACGTTCTTGCCGGGCACCCGGGTCGACCCGCTACGCGCCGGAATGAACGCGACGCAGGACGGCTCAGAGATCGTAGACATGACCCTAGACGGCCCCGGGGTCGGCATGGATGTAGATGGTCTTCCAGTCCGAGTAGACGTCGAGCGCTTCGGTCCCAGCCTCACGCCATCCCGTGCCCGACTGACGAAGCCCCCCGAACGGCATGTGCGGCTCGCTGCCGTAGGTGCCTCCGTTGATGGACGCGACACCGGACTTGATGCGGCTGAGGAACGTCATCGCCCGGTCGACGTTGGCGGTGTGAATGGCGGCGGTGAGCCCGAACGGCGAAGCATTCGCCAGAGCGATCGCCTCTTCGAAGTCGGTCACCCGATACAGGCAGGCGATCGGTCCGAACAGCTCGGCTTGAGAAATTTCGGCGTCGCCGGCGGCGCCCTCGAGCAGCGTCGGGGTCATGTAGAACCCGTCACGGTGGGCGTCGTCCACCATCCGTCCGCCGCCGATCAGCACGGTAGCGCCGGCGACGCGGGCCCGGTCGACGGCCGACACCATGTTGTCGAGCTGCCTCTGATTGATCACCGGCCCGAGGTCGTCCTCATCGGCCGGACCGAGCGTCAGGTCCCGGGTGTACTCCAGCAACTGTGTCTTGAAGCGGTCGTAGACCGCGTCGAACACAATGAGTCGGCTGCCAGAGGCACATCGTTGCCCGGCGTTGCTGAACGCGGACAGACCGGCAATCGTGACGGCTCGGCCGAGATCGGCGTCGTCGCAGACGATGAGCGGGTTCTTCCCCCCAAGTTCCATGCAGACCTTGGCCAGACGCGCCCCGGCGGTGGCCTGAATCTGCCGACCGACGCCACACGACCCGGTGAAACTGATCAGGTCGACGTCGGGATGCTCCACGAGCGGCGCTCCCGCTTCCGGGCCATAGCCCTGAACGACGTTGAACACACCGGGTGGAATACCGACCTCGTCGAACACTTTCGCCGCGGCCCACGCGGTGGCGGGCGTATCCTCGGACGCTTTCATCACCGCGGCGTTCCCGCACAGCAGTGCGGGATAGGCCTTCCAGGCGACGTTGGCGATCGGGGTGTTGGCCGCAATGATCAGACCAGCGACCCCGAGCGGCTGCCTGACGATCAGCGACGTCCGGTGGGGCACCGCGCTCGTCGTCGTCTTGCCATAGAAACGGCGCCCTTCACCCGCGACGAACAGCCCCATCTCGACCGCGGCACCCGTCTCTCCACGAGCGTCCTGCCGAGACTTCCCGGTTTCAAGTGACACGATCTCCGCGAACTGGTCGCTCCGCTCACGCATCAGTAGCGCCGCCTCGCGGAGCAGATCACCCCGGGCGACGGGGGTCATGCCGGCCCAGTCCGGCTGTGCGCGGCGCGCAGCCTCGACGGCGTCCTCGACATCGGCCCGGCTGGAGCGCGCGACGGTGCACAATTCGGCTCCGGTGGCCGGATTCAGATTCGGTAGCGTCTGTCCATCCTGCGCGGGCCGTTCTTGACCGTCGATCCAGTTCGGTACCAGGGCCGGTATCGACGAGGTTGCGTGCATCGCGATGAGATCCTTTTCGTGCTACGGGCTCTTGGCGTGGGCCGGGTTTCCTGGTGAGGCGTTCACGGTCTGACCAAGCGCGTCAATCCTCAAGGAGCATGCAGGCGGCATGTGACCGAGCAAGCCAGACCGGTAAGCGGGAATTGCGTTTCGCCCTAGGGGTTTCCTGGCGAGGCGTTCGTCTGGCAAGGCGCGACGAGGGAGCATGCAGGTGGCATGTGACCGAGGAAGCAAC
>Ga0066376_10001856_pt1 | contig 20149 bp, 18 predicted proteins | sample Knorr_S15_td_Bot_FD_77009 | JGI IMG/M metagenome (GOLD analysis project Ga0066376, IMG submission 77009) | Marine microbial communities from Southern Atlantic Ocean transect - Knorr_S15_td_Bottom_ad_5009_LV_A | ecosystem: Environmental > Aquatic > Marine > Oceanic | place: Southern Atlantic...
CGACGTCCTCGAGAAGTGGCTGCCCGAGGCTCTGGCGCGGGGCGTCGTATTAGCGCCGATCAGCGCCATCATCGGCCGCGACCCAGATGTGGACGTTGCCCAGAAGGCAGCAACACCATGATCGCCATCGTCACTTATATGAAACGGGAACGGGCGCTCTCCGCCCAGAAAGGATAAAAATTATGACTGCCAATTATATCGTAAGCGGCATGACCTGCGAGGGCTGCTCGCGCTCTGTCACCAAAGCCATCGAGGCGGCCATACCCGGCGCAACAGTCGAGGTCGATCTGGCGGCGGGCCGGGTTGCCGTCGGAGGCGGCGAGGCAGCGCAAGTCGCCCAGGCCGTCGAAGACGCCGGCTTCGACTACGGCGGCCCGGCTTGAAGTTTGTTTCTGCTAGTGCTGTGGCGTTCGGTTTCTAACTGTTCATTCACTCCGGCACACCCGCCACCAGAAGGCCGCGTTTGAAATGCTCGAGATCGACGCTTCTGCTAAACGGCAGCACTTGGAAAGCAAAGCCGCATGTTACATCGGGCTTCAGCCGCCGGAGTCGCTCAAGCGCTGCTTGCGCTTCCTTGATACGGTCCAACAGGCCGAGGGCGCAGACCTCGGGCATGAAGGCCCAAATCGCTGACGTCGGCTGGCGCTGAGCCTTACGCGCCCAGTCGAGTGCTTCTTCGTAGCGCCCGAGCGGGATAAGTGCGATGGCCTTGCTCGCCTGGAAAGCCCATAGCAGGGGATCAAGGGGACTGAGGCGCATCGCTTCATCGTGGGAATGGATTGCTTCTTCCGAGCGGCCCCACATCCACAGCGAATGAGCCCGTCCGAAATGGGCGGCGGCATAGCTCGGATTGAGGGCAAGCGCCCGCTCGCAGGATTGGATCGCGGCTTCATGCTCGCCTTTGGCCGTGTATATCCGGCCGAGCGCCACATAAGCGAAAGGGTCGTTCTCGTCCAGCCGCAAGGCGGTCATCCCGGCGTCCAGCCCGCGGGCGAGGTCATCATCCGGTGCCTGAGAAAAACCCAATATGACATGGTAGTAGAGCGTGAAAGCGAGGCCCGCATGCGCCGAGGCAAAGTCCGGATCGAGATTGATGGCGCGCTGAAGGAAATTTAACGCTTCCAGGTTGTCCTCCGCCCGGTATTGATAGAGGTGCCAGAGGCTGCGCTGATAACAGGCCCAGGCATCGAGACTGTCCGTTGGTTTACGGTGTGCGCGCTGGCGCTCGCTGCTGGCGAGTTGTGGCTCGATAGTCGATACGATGGACTGTGTCACTTCGTCCTGAACGGCGAAAATATCTTCTAGTTCGCGATCGTAGCGCTCTGCCCATATATGGGCGCCGGTGGTCGCATCGATCAACTGGGCGGTGGTGCGCACCCGGTTGCCGCTCTTGCGCACGCTGCCTTCGAGCACGTAGCGCACGCCGAGTTCCTCGGCCACCCGGGTCACGTCGACGGCCTGGCCCTTGTAGGTGAATGTGGAATTGCGGGCGATGACGAAGAACCAGCATATCTTGGAGAGCGCGGTGATCAAGTCTTCGGCGATTCCATCGGCGAGATATTCCTGTTCGAGATCGCCCGACATATTGTCGAAGGGCAGTACGGCGATGGAAGGATTTTCGGGCAGGGTCGGCGCGGATGATGGCACCGAGGATGATGTGGTGGTGGTGGTGGCGGCGGGCTCGACAGGCACCCGGAAGACGCGGATTGGCCGGGGGAAATTCTTGACCTCGATCTCCCCCAGGTCCACGAGCACCACATCGAGTTTGTCACGTACCTGGTCGCGGGCGGTGCGCGAGATGCAGATACCGCCGGGCGAAGCCAGGCCCTCGATCCGCGCCGCCACGTTCACACCGTCGCCGTAGATGTCATCGCCCTCGACGATGATGTCGCCCAGGTTGATGCCGATACGGAATTCGATGCGTTCGTTCTCGTCCGCCCCGGCCTGATTCGTGGTGACCGCCTTCTGGATTGCCATGGCGCAGGACACGGCATCGACTACGCTGGCGTATTCGACCAGAGCGCCATCGCCCATCAGCTTGACCAGGCGTCCGCTATAGCGCTCGATGAGCGGGTCGATAATTCCGGAGCGCAGGTCCATGAGACGGCCCAATGTGCCCGCCTCATCGAGCGCCATGAGGTGGCTGTAGCCGACCACATCCATGCTCAATACTGCAGCAAGTCTGCGTTCCACTCCGTTCCCTGCCAAGGGTGCCCCTCCTAACCCGATTAATGTGTTGCCGGCAGTCTGGGGGAGCTTATGGAGTGTGTCTAACGGCTTGGAGTGCGGATTGTTTCAGTCGTTGACCTTCGGATCGAGAACGCCGGCGCTGTAGCGTTCGGCCATGGCCGAGAGGGGAATGGCGTCGATCTTTGAGGCGTTGCCGGCGGTGCCGAACTGTTCGTAGCGTTCCTCACACAGCTTCTGCATGGCGGCCATGGCGGGTTTCAGATAGGCGCGGGGGTCGAACTCCGCCTTCTTCTCCTGCAGGACCTTGCGTATTTGGCCGGTCATCGCCATGCGATTGTCGGTGTCGATATTGATCTTGCGCACACCATGCTTGATGCCGGTGATGATCTCCGCCACCGGGACGCCGAAAGTCTGCGGCATGTCGCCGCCGGCCTGATTGATGATGTCCTGTAAATCCTGGGGCACGGAGGAGGAGCCGTGCATGACCAGATGGGTGTTCGGCAGTTTGGCGTTTATTTGTTTGACCGTATCCATGGCCAGGATATCGCCGGTCGGCTTGCGGGTGAACTTATAAGCCCCGTGTGATGTGCCGATGGCCACCGCCAGAGCGTCGACTTTGGTCTTGGCGACGAAATCCGCCGCCTCGTCGGGGTCGGTCACCAGCATATCCATGTCCAGTTTGCCCTCGAAGCCGTGGCCGTCTTCCTTGTCGCCTTCGCCGGTTTCAAGCGAGCCCAGACAGCCCAGTTCGCCTTCGACGGAAACCCCCACCATGTGAGCCATCTCCACCACCTTTGAGGTGACTTCGACGTTGTAGTCATAAGTCGCGGGTGTCTTGCCGTCTTCTTCCAGGGAGCCATCCATCATGACCGATGAAAAGCCGTAGGTCATGGCCGACATGCAGGTGGCGGCGTTGTTGCCGTGATCCTGGTGCATGCAGATCGGGATATGGGGGTAGAGTTCCGCCGCCGCCTCGATGAGATGGGCGAGCACGATGTCGTTGGCGTACTTACGGGCGCCCCGGCTGGCCTGCATGATCACCGGGCTATCGGTGCTGTCCGCCGCCGCCATGATCGCCAACATCTGTTCCATATTATTGATGTTGAACGCCGGAACGCCGTAGTCATGTTCGGCTGCATGATCGAGAAGCTGTCTGAGCGAAACAATAGCCATTTAATTCTCAGTCCCCGAGGCAAAACGCACCGCTTCCTGGGCGGCGCGGATCAGGGCCTGGGCCTTGTTGCGGCTTTCCTGATATTCGGCTTCCGGGTCGCTGTCGGCGACCACGCCGCCACCGGCCTGGACATACATCACGCCGTCCTTGACTACCGCGGTGCGCAGGGCAATGCAGGTGTCCATGGCGCCGTTCGCCGAGAAATACCCCACCGCGCCGCCATAGACACCGCGCCGATCGCTTTCCAGCTCGTCGATAATCTCCATGGCCCGCACCTTGGGCGCGCCCGATACGGTGCCGGCGGGAAAGCCGCTGATCAGGGCGTCGATGGCGTCGTATTTCGGATCGATCTCGCCTTCCACATTGGAGACGATATGCATGACGTGGCTGTAGCGCTCGATGATATTGCGCTCGGTCACGCGGACCGTGCCGACCTTGGCAACACGGCCGACATCGTTGCGCCCCAGATCGAGCAGCATGAGATGTTCGGCGAGTTCCTTGGGGTCGTTGAGCAGATCGTCGGCAAGCGCCTGATCCTCAGCCGCCGTGGCGCCCCGGGGCCGGGTGCCGGCAATCGGGCGAACCGTAACCGTGTCGCCGCGCAGGCGCACCAGGATTTCCGGGCTTGAGCCGACCACCGAGAAGCTGCCGAAATCGAGATGAAACAGAAAAGGCGAGGGGTTCAGCCTGCGCAGGGCGCGATACAGGGCGAAGGAGGGCAGCTCGAAGGGCACGGCAAAGCGCTGGGACGGCACCACCTGGAAGATATCGCCAGCGAAGATGTACTCCTTCGCGCGGCTGACCATGGCGTGATACTGCTCGCGGCTGGTATTCGACACCGCTTCGGGCAGGGCCGAGGAGGCGCTACGCCGGGCCTGCTCATGGGGAATGCTACGTTCCAGATCGGCGACGGTATCGCCGAGGCGCTTGACCGCCTCGTCATAGGCGGTATTGGCCGATTGGTCATCTGATGGCCATACCGGCGTCACCAGGGTGACCGTATCATCCACATTATCGAAGATCGCCATGATGGTCGGGCGCAGGAACATGCCGTCGGGCACGCCGAGGACGTCGGGATTGTCGTCGGGCAGCTGTTCCATCAACCGCACGGTGTCGTAGGACATATAGCCGACCAGCCCGGCGGCCATGGGTGGCAGATCATCCGACAGATCGATGCGCGATTCGCCAACCACAGCGCGCAAGGCATCGAGAGCGCCGCCCGGGCAGGGCTCAAAGCTATCGCGATCGGCCAGGGCCTGGCGGTTGATCTCGGCGTGGTTACCGTGGCAACGCCAGATCAGGTCGGGCTTGATGCCGATGATCGAATAGCGCCCGCGAACCGCGCCGCCCTCTACGGATTCGAAAAGGATGCTGTCGGTTTGCCCGGCGCCCAGCTTGAGCATGACCGAGACCGGGGTTTCGAGATCGGCGACAAATGTTGTCCACACCACCTGCGCCTTGCCGCTGTCATGGACGGCGGCAAAGGCTTCAATGTCTGGTCTGATGCGCATTAGAAGAGTGCTTCGAGAGCGCCCCGGTTGACGGTGACGGGAAATTGAGTTTCCAGATAGCCGCGATACTGCGCGACAAGATCGCTGGCGATGCCGTTGCGCAGGGAGTCCCGCTGAGCGCCGAGGCCATCCTTGTCGTCAAGCGGCTCGGCAGGGACGACATTTACCAGGCGAATGATCGCATGGCCCTGGCCGTCGCGGGTTACCCCGGAGGCGGCGGTCCCGGTGGCGGCGGCCGCATCCATGGCGAACAGGGCCGCCACCAATTCATTTGACAGGACCGCGCCGCTGCCATTTCCATCCCGTCGCACAGGCTCGCTTTGATTGGTTGACAGACCAAGACCGGCGACAATGGCGTCGAAGCTCTCGCCACGCTCGATGCGCGTTACCGCCTCGTCCGCGCGCGCCGCCGATGCCGCATTACGGCTCTCGCTCATCAAGGCTTCGCGCACCGCATTGCGGACCACATCGAGCGAGCGCAGCGCCGGTTGGATGACGCCATCGACGCGCAGCACAAATTCACTGCCGTCCGTGGCTTCACCGAGCAGCGATGTTTCGCCCGTCATGGCGGCGAAAGCGGCCGATAAAAATTCACCGCCCGCCGGCAAGTTGCCGACGACATTGCCTGCGCTGTCTTTGCCGCTCTGATCGATGGTGGCGATTCGGTTAATCGTCAAAGACAGATCATTGGCGGCTTCCTCGATGGTCGCGCCGCCGGCGAATTTATCGTCGAGCCGGTTGGCGAAATCGTAAAGCGCGTCCACCGCCCGGCGCAGGGCGATATCCTTATACAGCCTGTCGCGGACCTCGCTGAACGACGGCATACTGGCTTCCTCGATAGCCGTGACGCGAAAGATATGCCAGCCGAAGGCGCTCTGCACCGGCGCGCTTACCTGATCGACGGCGAGGGCGAAAACCACCGAGGACAGATCGCCGAACAGGGCGCCGGCGGCGACCGCGCCGAGGGACACGTCGGCGGCCTTGACCGAGGTCATTTCAACGGCCACGTCGATGAAATTGCCACCAACGGCCAGGGCGTCGATAATTTCCAACGCCCGGGACTCGTCCGGCGCAATGATCTGTTGCAGGGAACGCCGTTCGGGGCGCTCGAACTCAAGCTGGCGATCGTCGAATTCATCCTGGAGGTCGCTGTCGGAGACATCGACCTCGCTGAGCAAGTCTTCCGGCTTGATGTGGATATAGGTTATTTGGCGGTATTCAGGTGCAGTGTAGAGCCGGGCGTTCGCCCTATGATAATCGGCGAGATCGGTCTCCGTGGGTTCCGCCAAATCGGTGATCGATGCGCTGTCGATCACGGCATAGTCGCCGATGCGGCGTTCCTGCTCATAGCGATAAAGCAGATCGACCAGGAATTTCGGCGCCTTGGTGGCGGCGGAAATCCCGCTGGCGAGTTGGCTGCGTTTCAGCTCATCGCGCAGAACAGCCAGATACGAATTTTCACTCAATCGCTGGGAGGCCAGAAAGGAGGCGAAGTAGTTGGGATCGAATTGGCCCTGCTGATTGCGGAAGGCTTCGGAGGTTGAAATCGTCTCGCGCAGGGTCGCCTCGCTGATATCGAGACCGAGACGGTCTCCCTCCAGATCATAAAGGGTGCGCACCACGAGGGCGTTCAGGGCTTCATCGACCAGGCCGAGCTGGCGCGCCTGGGCACTGTCGAGCTGGTTGCCGAACAGCGGTTGCAGCCTGCTCATCTGGCGATTGAATTCCCGCCGGATATCCCGGCCGGGGATCTCCACATCGCCAACCACGGCGATGGCGCTCACGGAACGGGTGGCGATACTACGCACCACGTCGCCGATGCCGAAGACGGCAAAAGACGCGATGATGAGGCCCGAGAAGATACCGAGAATCCACTTGCCGCCGAGTTTCCGCAAATTGATGAGCATGACGAGCGCGCGTCCTTATGTGCTTCGAGACAATAGATATGCGGCGGATACGAAACTCCCCGCAAGGCGGCGCATAGTATGAGGGACGCCCTATCTGGGGCAACCTGTTATACCATGGGCCAGCAATAAACCTTTTGGGAACAAATACCGCGCCATGACAATACAACGACCCTTGATTGCCGGAAACTGGAAGATGAACGGGCTGCGCAGGGACGCTGTTGCGCGGGTAACCGATCTCGCTGCCCGCGCCCGGGCGGATGGTCCGGGCTGTGATATGGCGGTCTGCCCTCCGGCATCCCTGCTTTATTCTTTGGCCGAGGCGCTTGATGGCAGCGCCGTAGCCCTTGGCGGCCAGGACTGCCACATGGCCGAGTCCGGCGCCCATACGGGCGATATCAGTGCCGCCATGCTGGCTGACGCGGGCTGCTCGTATGCCATCGTCGGCCATTCAGAACGCCGCGCCGATCACGGCGAAATCGACCCTCTGGTGCGCGCCAAGGCCGAGGCGGCCCATGGCGCCGGCCTGATCGCCATCGTTTGCCTCGGCGAAAGCGAAGCCATGCGTGATGCCGAAGAAGCCCTCGATGTGGTTCAGGGCCAGCTCAAACAATCCCTGCCACCGGGCGCCGAGGCTGACAATACGGTGGTTGCCTACGAGCCTATCTGGGCCATCGGCACCGGCCGCACGCCGACCCTTGAACAGATCGCCGAGGTCCATGGCCATCTCAGAGCTTTGTTGGAAGCGAACGGGCAGGGGGACATCCGCCTGCTCTATGGCGGCTCGGTCAAACCGTCCAATGCGCGCGACATCCTCGCCGTGGCCAATGTGAACGGCGCCCTGGTCGGCGGCGCCAGCCTAGCGGTCGATGATTTCTGGGCAATATGCCAAAGCTGCCCCGATTAATCACTCAACACTAGCCCCGCAACCCCGGCCCGTGCTATAGGCGGGCAGCCGTGGCGCGCGGCGAAACCCGCAGGCCCAACCAAACGAATACAGACCGGATACCAATGACCAAAGTTATACTTGTCATTCACGTCATTCTGGCGATCTCGATGATCGGCGTCGTGCTGCTGCAACGCAGCGAAGGCGGCGCTCTGGGCATCGGTGGCGGTGGCGGTGGCGGCGGGCTGCTGTCGGGACGGTCGCAGGCCAATCTTTTGACCCGGGCGACAGCGGTGCTTGCCGGCTTATTCATGCTGACCAGCCTGACCCTGACCATGATGGCCGGAAACAGCGGCGAGCAGCGTTCAATTGTCGATGACATTCAGGTCGAGTCGACGACGGAAGCCCCCGCTGAACCCGCAGGCCCCAGCGTTCCGATCGCGGACTAGTGAGTATTTTGCCCCTCCGGCCAGACTGCGCTTTAGCTTCCAATTTTCGTATGATATGATCTAGGCCCATGGCGCGGTTCGTATTTATTACCGGCGGTGTGGTTTCCTCTCTGGGAAAAGGCTTGGCGTCGGCGGCTCTTGGGGCACTGCTCCAAGCACGCGGCTATCGCGTTCGCCTGCGTAAGCTGGATCCCTATCTCAATGTCGATCCGGGCACCATGAGCCCGTACCAGCACGGCGAAGTATTCGTCACCGACGACGGCGCCGAGACCGATCTCGATCTCGGTCATTACGAGCGCTTCACCGGCGTACCGGCGCGTCAATCGGACAACATCACCAGTGGCCGCATCTATTCCACGGTGATCATCCGCGAGCGGCGCGGTGATTATCTCGGCGGCACGGTGCAGGTGATTCCCCACGTCACCGACGCGATCAAGGAATTCATTCTGGCCGAGACCGACGACACAGACTTTGTGCTGTGCGAAATCGGCGGCACCGTGGGCGATATCGAGAGCCTGCCGTTCCTCGAAGCGATCCGCCAGCTCGGCAACGACCTGCCGCGCGACGACAGCTGCTTCATCCACGCCACCCTGGTGCCCTACCTACAGTCCGCCGGCGAGCTCAAGACCAAACCGACCCAGCATTCGGTCAAGGAGCTTCGCGGCATCGGCATCCAGCCCGATATCCTGCTCTGCCGGTCCGAACATGAATTGCCCGAGAACGAGCGCAAAAAGATCGCCCTGTTCTGCAATGTCCGTATGGAGGCGGTTATACCGGCGCTCGACGTGGACACCATCTATCAAGTGCCGATCAGCTATCATAATGTCGGTTTCGACCAGCAGGTTCTGGAGCGCTTCGGCATCACCGATGCACCGCCGCCGGATCTGACCCGCTGGAAAACCATTACCGATCGCATCCGCAAGCCCGAGGGCGAGGTGAGCATCGCCATCGTCGGCAAATACACCGGCCTGCTCGATGCCTATAAATCTCTGGCCGAAGCCCTGACCCATGGCGGCATCGCCAATAATGTGCGCGTCAAAACGAGATGGATCGACGCCGAAACATTCGAATCCGAAGGCGTTATCCACGACTTGCAGGATGTCGACGGCATTCTGGTGCCCGGCGGTTTCGGCGAACGCGGCAGCGCCGGCAAAGTGGCGGCGGTGACCTTCGCCCGGGAACGCTTGGTGCCCTATTTCGGCATCTGCTTCGGCATGCAGATGGCAATTATAGAGGCGGCGCGCAATCTTGCCGGCCTCAAAGACGCCTCATCGACCGAGTTCGGCCCCTGCGCCCATCCGGTGGTCGGGCTGTTGACCGAATGGGTTCGCGGCAATGTGGTGGAGACCCGCGGCGCGGATGACAACAAGGGCGGCACCATGCGCCTCGGCGCCTATGACTGCGAATTCAGGAACGGCAGCCGCATCGCGGAAATCTACAACCAGGGGCCGCGAATCAGCGAGCGCCACCGCCACCGCTACGAGGTCAACATCAACTACCGCGAACAGCTCGAAGCGGTCGGCATGGTTTTCTCCGGCCTGTCGCCGGACGGTGTGCTGCCCGAAACCATCGAACTTACCGGTCATCCCTGGTTCATCGGCGTGCAGTTCCACCCGGAATTAAAATCCAAGCCTTTCGCGCCACACCCTCTGTTTGCTTCCTTCATCGAAGCGGCGGTCAATCAATCACGGCTGGTCTAATGGCTGATGTTCGTCACGTCGCCGTCGGCGATTTGCGTATCGGCAACGACCTGCCGCTGACCCTGATCGCCGGTCCCTGCGCCATCGAGAGCCGGGATCACGCCCTGGAGACCGCCGAAGCACTCAACGGCATGGCCGCCGAAGCGGGTATCGGGCTGATCTACAAAAGCTCCTTCGACAAGGCCAACCGAACCAGCGGAGACAGCCCGCGCGGCATCGGCATGGCCAAGGGCTGCGAAATACTCGCCGAGGTACGCCAGACCGTCGGCTGCCCGGTGATCACCGATGTGCACGGCCCCGAGCAATGCGCAGCCGTGGCGGCGGCGGTCGATGTGCTGCAAATTCCCGCCTATCTCTGCCGCCAGACCGACTTGATCGTTGCCGCGGCGGAAACCGGCGCCGTGCTGAACATCAAGAAGGGGCAGTTTCTAGCCCCTTGGGACATGGCCAATGTGGTCGCCAAGGCCGAGGCCGCCGGCAATAACAACATCATGGTCTGCGAGCGCGGCGCCAGCTTCGGCTATAATACCCTGGTCTCGGATATGCGGGCGCTGCCGATCCTGGCCGAGACCGGCTGTCCGGTGGTGTTCGACGCCACCCATTCGGTGCAGCAGCCCGGCGGGCGGGGCGGGACCAGCGGCGGCCAGCGCGAGTTCGTGGCCGTATTGGCGCGCGCCGCCGTGGCGGTCGGCGTCGCTGCCGTCTTCATGGAAACCCATCGTGATCCCGACAACGCGCCGAGCGACGGCCCCAATATGGTGCCGCTCGACCAAATGCCGGCCCTGCTTGCCCATCTCGTCGCCCTCGATCGCCTAACCAAGAGTGCCGCATCATGACAGCCATCATCGATATCCACGCCCGTGAGATCCTCGACAGCCGGGGCAATCCCACCGTCGAGGTCGAGGTCACCCTGGAGGACGGCGCCCAGGGCCGCGCCGCAGCACCCTCAGGCGCCTCGACCGGCGCTCGCGAGGCGCTCGAGCTGCGCGACGGCGACGCAGAGCGTTATGGCGGCAAGGGCGTGCTCAATGCCGTCGAGGCGGTCAACGGCGAAATCTTCGACGCCTTGTCGGGAATGGACGCCATCGAACAGGAAGCCATCGACCGGATTATGATCGGTCTCGACGGCAGTAAAGACAGAAGCCGGCTCGGCGCCAACGCCCTGCTCGGCGTCAGCCTGGCCGTGGCCAAGGCCGCTGCCGCCGCCGTGGACCTGCCGCTCTATCGCTATCTCGGCGGACCGCACGCCCATACCCTGCCGGTGCCCATGATGAACGTCATCAACGGCGGCGCCCACGCCAACAACCGAATCGACATACAGGAGTTCATGATCCTGCCCGTCGGCGCGCCGAGCTTCACCGAGGCCCTGCGCATGGGCGCCGAAGTGTTCCATGCCTTGCGCAAGCAGCTTGACGACGGCGGCCATTCCACTGCGGTCGGCGACGAGGGCGGCTTCGCGCCCGACTTCGACGGCAGCGACGACGCCCTGGCGGCGATCACCAAGGCCATCGAGGCGGCGGGCTACAAGCCCGGCGAGGATATGGCGCTGGCCCTGGACCCCGCGGCCAGTGAGTTTTTCAAGGATGGCGAATACCACCTGGACGGCGAGGGCAAGCGCCTCGACGCCGACGGCATGATCGCCTATTACGCGGATCTTGTGGCGCGCTATCCCATCGTCTCCATCGAGGACGGCCTGGCCGAGGAAGATTGGGACGGCTGGGTCGCCATGACCAAAGCCCTGGGCGACAAGATTCAGTTGGTCGGCGATGATATCTTCGTCACCGATGCGGCCCTCCTGCAACAGGGCATCGAGCGCGGCGCGGGCAACGCAATCCTGATCAAGCTGAACCAGATCGGCACCCTGTCGGAAACCCTGGAGACCGTAGCCACGGCCCAGCGCGCGGCGTTCGGTACGGTTATTTCCCATCGCTCGGGAGAGACCGAGGACACCACCATCGCCGATCTCGCCGTGGCCACCAACAGCGGCCAGATCAAGACCGGCTCCCTGTCGCGCTCGGACCGGCTGGCCAAATACAATCAGCTCCTGCGCATCGAGGAAGCCCTCGGCGAAAATGCGCGCTATCCGGGACGCGGGCTCTACCAGAAATAGGCGGCGGCGCCGGACGGGCAGGGCCACCGAATCATTCATTTTGTCGCCACAGCGACTCGGGAATCGACTCGATTTTACTTGACCCGGTGGAATCACCTGTGATTCAAGGAATCCATGGCTCGACTCGACACTATAACGCACCGCACCCGATCCTTGATCGGGCCGCTCCTGATTGCGGCGGTCCTCGCCTATATCGGCTTTCACAGTATTCAGGGCGAGCGGGGTTTCCTGACCTGGCTAAAGCTTAGCAATCAAATCGAGCAAACCCGTCTGGTCCTCGAGGAGAGCCGCGCCGAGGAGAGCCGCCTGGAGCGACGCGTTGCGTTGTTGCGGCGTGACAATCTTGACCCGGACATGCTCGACGAACGCGCCCGTCTGGTGCTCAATTTGGCCGCGCCCGGCGAACTGGTCATTTACATTGACCGTCCCGGCGTCGTCCGCTGAAGTGGGATAGTTCCCAGATTCCTTGAGGTTTCCGGCTCACTCCGTCTTGCCAGCGCCCGGCTTTACGGTTAGCTTTCGCCAGAGATTCACCCGTTTAAGTGAACGCGAAATCAGGGAACCATGGCCGCACCCAAACGCAAACCTAAATCACCCGCTAAAAAGACGAGAACAGCCGCCTCCATCAAGGTCGGCGCTAATGAAATGCTCGCCTATTATCGGGAAATGCTGTTGATCAGGCGCTTCGAGGAGAAGGCCGGTCAGATGTACGGCATGGGCCTGATCGGCGGTTTCTGCCATCTCTATATTGGCCAGGAAGCCGTCGTGGTCGGCATGGAGCACGCCTCCACCCCCGACGATGCGGTGATCACCAGTTACCGCGACCACGGCCATATGCTGGCGCGCGGCATGGACCCCAAAGGCGTGATGGCGGAGCTGACCGGGCGGCGTGGCGGCTATTCCAAGGGCAAGGGCGGCTCCATGCATATGTTCTCCACGGAGCGTAATTTCTATGGCGGCAACGGCATCGTCGGCGCCCAGGTGCCGCTTGGCGTCGGCATCGCCTTCGCCCAGAAATACCGCGAAACCTCTCAGGTCACCCTGACCTATTTCGGCGAGGGCGCCGCTAATCAGGGCCAGGTCTATGAAGCCTTCAACATGGCTTCTCTGTGGAAGCTGCCCGCGGTGTTCATCATCGAGAACAACGGCTATGCCATGGGCACTTCGATTACCCGCGCCAAGGCCGGCACAGAGATTTTCCGCCGGGGCGACGCCTTCGGTATTCCGGGAATGGAAGTCGACGGCATGGATGTTGTGGCGGTAGCAGCGGCCGGCCATGAGGCTGTCGCCCATTGCCGGGCGGGCAAGGGGCCGATCCTGATGGAAATGAAAACCTACCGCTATCGCGGCCATTCCATGTCGGACCCGGCAAAATACCGCTCCCGCGAAGAGGTGCAAAAGGTGCGCGCCCAGCGCGACCCCATCGAGCAGCTTCGCAAACGCATGATAGACGAGAAAGCCGCCACCGAGACCGCCTTCAAGGATATCGACCGCGAGATTAAGGCCGTCGTCGCCGAGGCCGCCGAATACGCCCAAAACAGCCCCGAACCCGATCCGTCGGAGCTGTTTACCGATATTCTGGTGGACGACGTTGCGGTTGGGGCCTGAGCGGGAGCGAGGGAAAAATGCCAACCCCCATTCTCATGCCCGCCCTGTCGCCGACCATGACGGAAGGCAATCTTGCCAAGTGGCTCAAGCAGGAAGGTGACGCCGTCGAACCGGGCGACATAATTGCCGAGATCGAAACCGACAAGGCGACCATGGAGATCGAGGCCGTCGACGAAGGTGTGCTGGGTCGCATCCTGGTCGCCGAGGGTACTGAAGGTATCGCCGTCAACGCGCCCATAGCCCTGTTGCTCGCTGAAGGCGAAGACCCGGCGTCGCTCGACGCGGCGGCGGCGGAGGCAGCGCCCGCCCAGACAGCACCCATGGTCCAGGCAGAAGAAATCACCGCCCCACCGACGCCCATCGCGGCGCCCGCCCCAACGGTCGCCACATCGCCGGCGAGCGATGAGGACCGCTTCTATGAGTCGACCGCCACCCTATCGGTGCGCGAAGCCCTGCGCGACGCCATGGCCGAGGAGATGCGCGACAATTCCGATATCTTCCTGATGGGCGAAGAAGTCGCCGAATATCAAGGCGCCTATAAGGTCAGCCAGGGTCTGCTCGAAGAATTCGGCGGGCGCCGGGTGATCGACACGCCGATCACCGAGGCCGGCTTCACCGGTGTCGGCATCGGCGCCGCCATGGCCGGTCTCAGCCCGATCGTCGAATTCATGACCTTCAATTTCGCCATGCAGGCAATCGATCAGATCATCAACTCGGCAGCCAAGACCCACTACATGTCGGGCGGCCAGATGCGCTGCCCCATCGTGTTTCGCGGCGCCAACGGTGCTGCGTCCCGGGTCGCCGCCCAGCATTCCCAATGCTATGCCAGCTGGTATGCCCATTGCCCCGGCCTCCAGGTGGTGACGCCCTACTCGGCGGGCGACGCCAAGGGCATGTTGAAATCGGCGATCCGCGATCCCAACCCGGTGATCTTTCTGGAGAATGAAATCCTCTACGGCCAGACCTTCGAGGTGCCCACGGACCCTGATTTCACGGTTCCCCTGGGCCGGGCGAAGATCGTGCGGGCCGGGAGCGACGTCACCATCGCGGCCTTCTCGATCATGGTCGGCCTGGCGCTCACCGCCGCCGAGGCCCTGGCCGCCGAAGGCATCGACGCCGAGGTCATCGACCTGCGCTCGATCCGCCCGCTCGATACGGAGACCCTCATCACCTCGGTCAAGAAAACCAACCGGCTGGTCTCCGTGGAAGAAGGCTGGCCGTTCGCCGGCATCGGCTCCGAGCTGGCCGCGATCATGATGGAACAGGCCTTCGATTATCTCGACGCGCCGGTCGCCCGGGTCGCCGGCATCGATGTACCGATGCCTTATGCCGCCAATCTCGAGAAGCTCGCCTTGCCGCAAAGCGACCAAATCGTCGCGGCGGCCAAGGGCGTCTGTTACCGCTAGGGAAGGGACCGGTCACATGCCTATCGAAATTCTCATGCCGGCCCTGTCGCCCACCATGACCGAGGGCAACCTCGCCAAGTGGCACGTCAAGGAAGGCGATACAGTCAACGCCGGTGATATCCTCGCCGAGATCGAGACAGACAAGGCGACCATGGAGATCGAGGCGGTTGAAGAGGGCGTCGTGGGCCGCATTCTGGTTGCCGACGGCACGGAAGGCATCGCCGTCAACGCGCCTATCGCTCTGTTGTTGGAAGAGGGTGAGGACGCCGCCGATCTCGAAGTCCCATCCGCCAGCGCGCCCCCGCCCCCCGCCGCCGCTGAAAGCGCACCCGAAGCTCAGCCCACGCCTCAAGCGCCAGCGGTGCCAGCCACGCCAGTGCCGCCACCGTCGCCATCGGCGGAAAAAGGCGATCGTGTGTTCGCCAGCCCGCTGGCCCGGCGTATGGCCAAACAGGCGGGGCTCACCCTCGACGCGATCACCGGCAGCGGACCGCATGGCCGCATCGTCAAGCAGGACATCGAGGCGGCGCTCGCCGGCGGCATTACCGCGCCTTCGGCTGCGCCACTCCCACCAAGCGCCGCCGCGCCGGCTGCCGCAATGGTCGAAGCCTCTGGCATGCCGGCCTATGTGGAGGTTCCCAATTCGGCCATGCGCAAGGTGATCGCCCGCCGCCTCAGCGAATCCAAACGCGACGCGCCGCATTTCTATCTCACCGTTGAGTGCGACATCGACGCCCTGCTCTCCACCCGCAAGAAACTCAACGAACGCAGCCCAGGGGAGGGGCCGGACGCCTACAAGATTTCGGTCAACGATTTCATCATCCGCGCCGCCGCCCTGGCCCTGCGCAAGGTGCCGGCCGCCAATGCCTCCTGGACCGACGAGGCGATCAGACTGTATCAGGCGGCGGACGTCTCTGTCGCCGTGGCCATACCCGACGGGCTTATCACCCCTATTATCCGCAATGCGGACGGCAAGGGCCTCGCCGTAATTTCGCGCGAAATGAAGGATCTGGCGGGCCGCGCCCGGACCGGTAAGCTGATGCCCGAGGAATATCAGGGCGGCACCTTCAGCGTCTCCAACCTGGGCATGTTCGGCATCAAGGATTTTTCCGCCGTGATCAATCCGCCCCAGGGGGCAATCCTGGCGGTCGGCGCGGGCGAAGCGCGCCCCGTAGTCAAGGACGGCGCCCTGGCCGTGGCCACCATGATGAACTGCACGCTCTCCATCGATCACCGGGTGGTCGACGGCTCCGCCGGCGCGGAATTCATGGCCGCCTTCAAGGCGCTCATCGAAGACCCGCTGACCATGCTGCTGTGATGGCAAACGAGAATACCTTCGATCTCATCATCATCGGCGGCGGGCCGGGCGGCTATGTAGCGGCGATCCGCGCCGCCCAGCTCGGAGGCTCGGTCGCCCTGGTCGAACGCGAACATCTCGGCGGCATCTGCCTCAACTGGGGCTGCATCCCGACCAAGGCCCTGCTGCGCACGGCGGAAGTCTTCCATCTGATGAACAACGCGGGCGACTTCGGCCTCGAAGTCAAGGAGGTCGCCTTCGACATTGCCAAGACGGTCAAGCGCAGCCGCGATGTAGCCAGGCGCCTGTCGGCGGGGGTCAAGCATCTGCTGAAGAAGAACAAGGTCAAAGTTTTCGACGGCCATGGCAGGCTCGACGGCCCCGGCAAGGTCTCGGTCAGCGCCGGCAAGAAACAGACCGCGTCGCTGACTGCGAAAAACATCATCCTGTCATCCGGCGCCCGCGCCCGCGATCTGCCCGGCCTGGAAGCCGACGGCAAGCTGGTGTGGAGTTACAAGGAGGCCATGGTGCCCGAGACCATGCCGCGTTCCCTGCTGGTGGTCGGCTCGGGCGCCATCGGTATGGAATTCGCCAGCTTCTACCGCACCCTGGGGGCGGACGTCACCGTGGTCGAAATTCTGCCCACTATCCTGCCCGTCGAGGACGCCGAGATTTCCGCTCTGGCGCGCAAGGCCTTCGAGGCCCAGGGCATGAACATCCACACCGGCGCCACAGTCACCTCCTTACAGAAAGCGGCGAAAAACGTCACCGCCGTCATCGATTTGGGCGACGGCAAGACCAGCAACCTCACCGTGGACCGGGTGATCCTCGCCGTCGGCATTACCGGCAATGTGGAAGACCTCGGCCTGGACGGAACCTCGGTCAAAGTCGATCGCGGTCATATCGTCATCGATCAATGGCTGCAAACCGGCGAGCCCGGCGTCTATGCGATAGGAGATGTTGTCGGCCCGCCCTGGCTGGCCCATAAGGCGAGCCATGAGGGCGTCATCTGCGTCGAGAAGATCGCCGGCCTGCCCGATGTTCATCCGCTGAATACCGCCAATATTCCAGGCTGCACCTACTGCATGCCGCAGATCGCCAGCGTCGGTATGACCGAGCAGGCAGCCAAGGACGCCGGCCGCAAGACCAAGGTCGGCCGCTTCCCCTACATGGGCAACGGCAAGGCGATTGCGCTCGGCGAGAGCGACGGCATGATCAAGACCATTTTCGACGCGGAGACCGGCGAGCTGCTCGGCGCCCATATGGTCGGCGCCGAGGTTACCGAACTGATCCAGGGCTATTGCATCGCCAAGCAGCTCGAGACCACCGAGGCAGATCTCATGCACACTATCTTCCCGCATCCGACCCTGTCGGAAATGATGCATGAGTCGGTGCTTGACGCTTATGGCCGCGCCATCCATTTCTAAGCCATGAACACCGTCACCAAACTGCGCCATCCGGAGAAGCGCAACCGGCCCGATAACCCGCCAATGCGCAAGCCGCCCTGGATTAGGGTCAAGGCGCCGATGTCCAAGGGCTATCAGGAAACCCGCGAGATCGTCCGCCGCCATGGCCTTTCCACGGTCTGCGAGGAAGCCGGCTGTCCCAATATCGGCGAATGCTGGGAAAAGAAGCACGCCACCATGATGATCATGGGCGAGACCTGCACCCGGGCCTGCGCCTTCTGCAACGTGGCGACCGGCAAGCCGAGCGCTCTCGACGCCAGTGAGCCGATCAACATCGGCCTGGCGGTTGCCGAGATGGGGCTTGCCCATGTGGTCGTCACCAGTGTCGACCGCGACGATCTCGATGACGGCGGGGCCGGGCACTTCGCCGCCGTGATCGGCGCCATTCGCGCCGCCGCGCCGGGATCCACCATCGAGGTGCTGACCCCCGACTTCATGCATAAGGAAGGCGCCATCGAGACCGTGCTCGAAGCCCGCCCCGATGTCTTCAACCATAATCTCGAGACGGTCCCCAGGCTCTATCCCACCATCCGCCCCGGGGCGCGCTATTTCACCAGTTTGGAATTGCTCCACCGGGTCAAACGCCTGGACCCGGAAATGTTCACCAAGTCGGGCCTGATGGTCGGCCTTGGCGAGACCCGCGATGAGGTCCATCAGGTGATGGATGACTTACGCGCGGCGGAGGTGGATTTCCTGACCATGGGTCAATATCTCCAGCCGACCCTCAAGCACGCCGCCGTGGATTGCTTCGTGACCCCTGAAGAATTCGATGATTTCGCCGCCATGGCGCGCGGCAAGGGCTTTCTCATGGTCGCAGCTTCGCCGCTGACCCGTTCGTCCTACCACGCCGGGGATGACTTCGAGAAACTGCGCGCAGCGCGCGGCTAATTCTTCCATGGCGACCCATGCCGAACGCCGGGTGCTGCCCTATACGCCGGAACAGATGTTCGCCCTGGTCGCCGATGTGGAGCGCTATCCGGAATTTCTGCCCTGGTGCCGCGCCTCTCGCATCACCCGGCGCGAGGGTGATGTGCTCTATGCGGATCTGGTTATCGGCTTCAAGATGTTCCGTGAGCGCTTCACCTCGAAGGTCACCATGACTCCGTCCAGCATCATCAAAGTCGATTACATCAAAGGTCCGATGCGCCACCTCAACAATCATTGGCGCTTCGAGCCCCACGATGACGGCTGCCTGATCGATTTCTACGTGGATTTTGAATTTCACTCGGCCTTCCTGGAGCGCGCCATCGGCCTGCTGTTCCATGAAGCGTCGCGCCGCATGGTCTCGGCCTTCGAGACACGCGCCAAGAAACTCTACGGAGCGCCCCGCAAATGAACGGATACCCGTTCGAGACACAGCCATTGAGTGACGTCTTCGGCGTGGAGATTTGCGGCGTCGATGTATCGGGGCCCCTCGAGCCGGGAATCTTCGCTGCTATCCATAGCGCTTTTCACGGCCATTCGGTGCTGCTGTTTCGGGGCCAGAGTTTCACGCCCGAAAGCCTGATCGACTTCAGCAAGAACTTCGGCGACATCGACCTGTTTATCGACCCGCAATACCGCCTGGATGGTTATCCCGAGGTAATTGTTGTCGGCAATGTGATGGTGGACGGTTTGATGACGTCATTGTTCATCAACATCGACGAAGAATGGCATACCGACCGCAGCTACATGACCCTTCCCAGCCTGGGCTCGTTATTCTATGCCGTCGAGGCGCCGCCCGAGGGCGCCGCCACCCGCTTCGCCAGCGCCTATGCGGCTTACGATGCGCTGCCCGCCGAGACCAAGATGCGGATCGACGGCCTGCGGGCGGTTCATGACATGGCTACGCTCGATGTGCATTTGCGAACCCAGGACCCGACCCGGCCCCCCCTGACCGACGCCCAACGCCGCGAGGTGCCGCCGGTGTCTCACCCCCTGGTTCGCACCCACCCGGTTACCGGGCGAAAATCCCTGTTTATCTGTCCCGAAGTCATCTCAGAGGTCGAAGGATTGCCTATGGACGAGGGCAGGGAGCTGCTGCTCTCGCTAACCACTCACGCCTCGCAGCCACGCTTCGTCTACACACATGAATGGCAGAATGGGGATCTGGTGGTGTGGGATAACCGCTGCACCCTGCATACGGCGACATCCTATGATACGGACAAATACCGCCGCGTCATGTGGCGCACCACAATCGAAGGCGATGCGCCGCGGTAACGAAGTTCTATTCCAGCCGTTGGAGAATCAGATCGAGGGCCGCTTCTACGCTGGCCATGCGCACTTCGTCTCGTCCGATGTCACCGAATTCGTACTTTTCCTCGATGATGCCACGGCCTTCCTGGGCGACGGCTATATAGACCAGGCCGGCGGCTTTGGTCGGGCTGGTGCTGCCCGGCCCGGCGACCCCGGTTATGGCGACGGCGAGCTTTATTCGCGGCTGGCACCGCGACAGGGCGCCGCCGGCCA
>Ga0066376_10001857_pt1 | contig 20146 bp, 14 predicted proteins | sample Knorr_S15_td_Bot_FD_77009 | JGI IMG/M metagenome (GOLD analysis project Ga0066376, IMG submission 77009) | Marine microbial communities from Southern Atlantic Ocean transect - Knorr_S15_td_Bottom_ad_5009_LV_A | ecosystem: Environmental > Aquatic > Marine > Oceanic | place: Southern Atlantic...
ATCTTACCCAAACCGCTCGCGACGAAAGCGAAAGCCTCATCTCTCCCCTGTTCGTCATAAATTTCTATGAGATTTTCTGATATCTGAAGACGTTTATCTATTTCGCGTCTCAACTCGCTAAAGCGCAACTGCTGCTGCGTGTCATCAGGAATAAAGACATCCAGCCTTGCGACCGTAGTCTTAATATCGGGAATAGCGCTATTGTACGAGCTTAAATAATCCTTTTGCCCGGTAATAACGTAACCACGCGGTGCTGACTGCACATCCTTGACATAGGAAACGAGCTCTTCAAGACCACCAATAAGCTCCTGAGTATCTGCTACCCAGACGGCCTGGTTTTTCATACGGTCTATTGATTGATAAATGTAATATGCATTAAGGCAGAGTATTCCTATCGCGATAAGAAATATTACGACGACATTAGCCTGCCCTGAAACTTTGAACACTTCTAAAAGGTATCCCTTGCTTAAATGGTAATCTTTTAAATATGCTCCTGTTTGAATTTTATAGCAAGAAAATTAGAAGCCTATAGTTCTTCTCTCGGTTTTCAGCTCTGACAAAGCCTTCACCTGCTCAACAACAGAACCTTTGACAAGGCCTTTCTTTTCCGTTGAAGCAACACTTGCAAAGTCACCTACAACTACGTTTTTGGGTAGGGCTGACGCATCTATATCCTCACCTGTAAAGCTCTTTGCTACACGGCCTGCCTGTTCTGAAGTCAAAGCCTTAAAACTGATCGTTTTGTCCATAAGTTTTTCAAATTCACCAGTCGTATCTCCTGCATCTTCGTTTGCAACAATGATAACAGGTTTACGGTGTTTGCTCATACGCTCTGTAAGCATTTTTGTAAGGCGCGGATCAAGCTTTTCCAGGCTGCGACCATCGCTAGACAGGGCACCTGCGTTTTCCAGTATTAACAGACCATTATCATCGGCCGCCGCTGTAAACGCATTACGAAGCTTTTGCTCGGCAGGCATCATTGGGCTATCCGACAAAAGTGCTTCCAGAGGAAGATTATACGCCTCCATCTTGAATTTCTCAGCCAAATAGAAGCCCAGAGATGTTTTACCCGCACCATTTTTACCTTTTAAAAACAGAGAATATGAGCGGCCTTCTGCGGTTGCCTTCTCAAGCTCTTCAACTAGTCCGGGTAAGTCCTGCTGGTTACTGCTTACATGATCGATATCGTAATTGAGGGGTAGGTAAAAATCAGCTTCTGTTGCATATCTGTCACCATACATAAGCTTGGAATTATTCTGCAGCTTTCTTTGAATTGCATCCAGATCGGCGCCTATATCCCTTGCACCATGGCAAGCCTGGCCTATTGTTCGAGGAGCGACTTTATCATATCTGCGCGCAAGAAATGTGATTTCATTTTCATCAAGCTCTATCCCGTTTTCCTTTAAATGATGCCCCCAGATATTTCGGCGAACATGCATTGGCTGGTAACCAACAGCCAATGAATGGTCAAAACGGTTCAAAAATGAGGGGTGAAATTTCTCGACATCATTACAAATCCAGATTGTAGGAACGGTCGCAGTGGTCAGCGAGTTATTCAACAGGATTTTACTTTGAGGGTCAGCTTTCTTTGTTGTGTCCGAAGCATTCGGCACCAAGTCTTCAAACTCATCCATTTTTAGAACTACGTCTTTGCTGCCCTTAAGAACCGTTTGTGCGTGGTTAAAGGCACCCAGACGTTTCTGGGAAGTTTTGTAATCATCAGGGCTTTCAGTGTTGGTTTCGTTGTCTTCACCAACCGCGTACATCTTCAAGCCTAAAGAATGGGCTATAGCTTGCGCCAATTCTGTTTTCCCACTGCCTGTAGGCCCATGAATAAGGATATTACAACGCTCTTCACGTTCTATTGTACCTCTTATTTGATCTGAAATATCTTTCACCTCTTCATTGAAGTGAGAGAAATTAGAAATGTCCAGGGAGGCGTCCACTGGCTTCCCTACCAGTTCTTCAACCAGGTTGTTTTCATCCAGAGTACCATCACTAAGAACATCGGCTAAATATTTTCTTATAACCGGAACAGGTTTCTGTTCAAATTCACCTTCATATTCAATCAACCCGAATTCAGCAAATTTACCGACAGGGCCAAAACTTTTTGTTAACTCATCAACGTCATGTTCAAACCCTGTCATAACTGCCAATATAGCCGGAGCCTTTGCCTGATTACCCTCAACAAGTCCTTGGAAAACATTTAAGTAAACCTCAGACTCTTCAAATGCATGCACCATTATAAGGGCCTGCATCTCGGCTTCAGACAGATTAAGTCGATTTCCAAGCTTTTTGATATTCTTCGTAAAGCTATCCATTTCAGCATCAAGTGAGCTGTTGCTTTTGAAGTATTCCTTTAATGTTTCCCAGTCGGCCTCTTCAATCTCAACACTATCAGAGAAGTAATAGCTTTTTTCTCTATCTTCCTTGGTTTTAGCTTCTTTCCTCTTCTTAGGAAAGTTAACATCCAAGGCATTAAAAATATCACCAAAGTCAATTTCAATTTGAGAGCAAATTCTTTTTGCAAAACGGTTTTTAGGGTCTACTGCATTGATAAGATTATAGAGACCCAAATTTCTGACACCTTCCAGGTAATCATCATTTTCCTCTAAAATGGCAAGTGCTGCGCTTTTTTGTGATGTTACTTTCTTGGCCTGAACAGCTGACATAAACCCTCTCCGTTTGTTTTATGTAATATGTATTTTAGTAAAGAGGAATATGTGATATGTCAATATTTTTTTAACATATACCGACAAAGTAAGAGGGATAATCAGGCAAAAACTCTGTCTTCCTGAACTACCGGACTGCTCTGAACTGAACTGGCAAGGGCTGCATCGGTAATCATAAATTCGACACTTTCCCGACCCTGCCATTCATTGATTTTAAACCGGCCAAGCAAATGTATGGTATGGTTTTTTGATGCATCCAAAAGCATATCACCAAGCGGTGTGCCTACAGCTCGGAAACATATCGCCTTTATGGAGCTGCCGCCCTCTACATCGGAAATCCTGCAACGCACATGGTTTTTACCAACCACGTCGACCATTTGCACTCTGGCAGAAGGCAGTGCAAAAACAGGTTCAGGATTACCTTGACCGTACGGGCCTCCATTATTTTCGATCAGCTTAACAAAGTCAGCCCTCACAGCAGATACACTTGCAAGTGTATCAACAAGCTGCTCGGGAATAATTTCCATCCCGTTTAGCTGGTTTTCGACGTGCTTATTCAAAAAGGTTTTCAGCGCTTCAATCTTATCTGGTAAGACAGTAAATCCTCCTGCCATAGCATGCCCACCGCCTTTGATCACAATACCTTCATTGCGGGCATCAATAAAAGCTGCGGCCATATTGACACCCGGTATTGAACGGCCTGAACCGCGCCCTTCCAATTCACCTTTTTCATTCTCAGCAAACGTAACAACCACGGCAGGCTTACCAAAGCGTTCCTTAATCTGGCCTGCAACAAGCCCGGACAAGCCAGCATGCCAGCCTTCATTACTGACGAATATAAGTGATTTTTCATCCTCATTATTTAGTGCGATTTGCGTTGTGGCTTCGCTCATCATAGAAGACTGGATGTCTTTGCGTTTATCATTGCAATCGTTCAAGGTCCAGGCGATGTTCCTGGCTTCCTCACCACAAGTCGCCGACAGCAGTCGTGTCCCCAAACATGCCTTATGAACACGAGAGCCTGCGTTTATACGGGGGCCGAGCGCAAACCCCGCATGCATCACAGACGGAACACCTTTAATTCCGGAAACTTCGCATAAAGCGGACAACCCTATATTGCCGTGATCAGCCATTTTTTGAAAACCATATTGCACAAAAAGCCTGTTAGCCCCTGTCAGAGGCACCATATCGCAAATTGTGGCCAGACCAACAAGATCCATCCAGTCTTTAAGAGGCGCTTCTGCAAGCTTTTTCTTCTTATAAAACCCTTGTTCACGAAGAGCTGCATTCATAGCGACAAGAGAAACGAACACCACGCCTGCAGCGCAGAGCATATCAAGACCGCTTTTATCATCCTGCCTTTTGGGGTTAATAACAAAATTGGCCTTTGGCAGTTCTTCTTCTGCCTCATGATGGTCGAAGATGACTATATCAAGTCCTAACTCCCTGCCCTGCTCCACCACCTCGAAAGATGTCGTGCCGCAATCGGCTATAAGGACTATTTCAGCGCCTTGCTCTTTTAACTTTTGCAAAGCCCCTATGTTTGGTCCATAGCCTTCCACCAGACGATCAGGGATATGGAAGGGCGTATCCAGCCCCAAATGCTTGAAAAAATTTATGAAAAGCGCAGAACTAGTAGAACCGTCTACGTCAAAATCTCCGAAAACGCCTATTTTCCGGCCCTTAGCAATTTGCGTTGCGATCCAGGTGCTAAATTCGCGCATATCTGTCAAAGAATATGGATCAGGGAAATGCTTTGCCAAACTTGGGTTAAGGAAATGCTCTACTGTTTTCTCATCTACACCGCGGGCACTTAATATGCGTGCAATCATTTCCGGCAGTCCATGCATTTGCATTAGGCGGGATACGCATGCCTCGTCCACATCCTGATACACCCAACGTGTATTCATGGCTGATTTGCTGACATTTAAAACCGCGTCGGTTTTCATGGAGACTTTCTTTTGTATTATATTTAAGAAACAGAAAAGAATACTTCTGCCAATGAGTACCTCTCATTGTATCCCCTTTGCTCACATACCGCAAATTGGAGAGGTGACATAGTGAAAAAGTTTTTATGAAAAAACCAGAGTTTTGTGTCTTTGGAAGCCAAAAAGCTGTGAAGGAATCAGTAAAGCCTAATCTGCCGCGCCGTAAAATCCTGTTTTGCGGTCAAAATTATGTGTGGCCACGATTTCGCGCATAGTTCCTGATTTAGAACGCATCACAAGTGAGTGAGTCGTTGCGCCACCGGAATACCGTCTAACGCCTCTTAACATTGTGCCATCCGTCACGCCAGTTGCCGCAAACATTACATTATCAGATGGAGCCAAATCATTGATAGTATATATTTTTTTATAATCCGTAATTCCCCATCTGTCTGCGCGGCTTTTCTCATCCTCGTTTCTGAAGACAAGGCGACCGAGTATCTGTCCGCCTGTGCATTTAAGCGCAGCAGCAGCTAGAACGCCTTCTGGTGCTCCACCAGTACCCATATATACATCGATACCTTTATCTGCCTTTGTTGCAGCAATTACTGCCGCGACATCCCCATCCTGAATAAGGGTTATTCTTGCGCCAGCTTCGCGAACCTGACGTATAACCTCTTCATGGCGAGGTCGGTCAAGAACACAGACCATAAGGTCTTCCATAGAGATTTCTTTTTGTCTTGCTACTTTTTTCAAGACGTCTTCTACCGGTGCATCCAAATCCTCCGCATCAAGAGATATACCCGGCCCAACAGCCAGTTTTTCCATATATGTATCAGGAGCATTTAAAAACCCGTTTTCATCTGCCATAGCAATAACGGCCATCGCATTCTGGCCACCCTTTGCTGTGATCGTAGTTCCCTCAAGAGGATCTAACGCAATATCCACATGTGGACCTTCACCTGTACCGACCTCTTCACCTATGTAGAGCATCGGGGCCTCATCACGTTCACCCTCACCTATAACTACGCGACCCTTTATGGATAATGAGTTGAGAGCCGAACGCATGGAATCCACGGCGGCCTTGTCAGCCGCCTTCTCGTCACCGCGACCAACCTCACGGGATGCAGAAAGAGCTGCGGCTTCGGTAACACGAACAACCTCAAGTGCAAGGTTGCGATCCATAGTAAATATGTCTGTGTCTTCAGATGTTTTAAAAGCTGTCTGTGTCATATTATGGTGCCGTCATAACAGGCCCCTCAAGAGGATTGGCTGCGCCTTTATTATTTAGTACGGGAAAAGTTTTTCCATATCCTTCCACACTCTCTTTCGGTTCATCAAGATCGGAAACAGCAGTCATAGTTATGACTCTTCCTTCAGGTGATGTGAGCGTTTCATCTTGAATCGTTACAAAGGGAGACGGGTAATTCTGCTTTGGCATCGGACGCATGGCCTTGATTTCGTCAACAGGCGCAGCTTCTACACGTGCTACCGAAACCGTTGAAACTGATGTATCAGGAAGCCGGCTCATATCTGATGGCATGGATGTGGCGGGTCTGCTCTGTGGTGGCAGGCTCTCTTCAAGAGAATAAACCATCACATTACCATCTTCATAAGTATCAGCTACCTCAACTGCCTGTTGTTCCGAGTAAGAACTGTTTGCCATTGGGTCATAAGATTGGGTAGCCTCGCCATCCAGTGAAAAAATCTGAACACTGTCATCATTGCTTTGCATAGCCATTGATACTGTATCATATGCTGGCTTTTGCATGGTTTCCATCTGGGCACTGCTGTTGCTTTGTGAATTCTGATGTGCCTGACACCCCACAAGCATCAAAGCGCTCGTGAGCAATGCTATAGATTTACAACGAAAATACATTAAATAATTCCCGGACGTTTTTAAAACTGTTATACACGTAGTGTATTAGCAGATAAGTACCATTAGTGACAAGACACAATGAAAAAGAACACAGGAAAAGGCATGAAATCCGAAAAGGCTTCAACGCAAAAGAACGCAACCTTTGACCCTGTAGCTTTTTCAAAAAACTACATGGAAGTTCTCGAACAAGGCATGCCCTTGTTACAGAACGCCTGGACAAAAACCTTAAACGATTTTGCCAGTCTCCATAGCGCCGACCCTTTTAAATTTAACGAAGCTCTTTCCGATTTCTGGCTCAACCTCTTTAATGATCCCGAGCGCTTTGCAAAAGCACAAATAGATTATCTGGATAAAATGAATTTTATCTGGCAGGAAAATTATCACAAGTTTTTGGGGCACGAGACAGTAAATAAAGACAGCGAAAAACAGCTTAAGGACAAACGTTTTAAAGATGCCTCATGGCAGGAAAACATAGCCTTTAATATAATCAAACAAACTTATTTGGTTAGTTGCGACTGGATTATGGATCTTGTCGAAAAAACAAAAGGATTAACCACAGAAGAAAAACGCAGACTGGAATTTGCAGCCAGACAATATACTGACGCCCTTTCACCGTCTAATTACTTCATGACTAATCCTGAAATTTTAAATGCTACTTTAGAAACCAATGGACAAAATCTAATAGATGGACTGAAAAACCTTATTGATGATTTAGACAGTGAAAGCGGAACTTTCAGGATTAGCAAAACAAATTATTCCGCCTTTAAAGTTGGTGAAAATCTTGCAACAACCCCTGGAAAAGTGGTTTACCAAAATCGATTAATGCAACTTATCCAATATAGTCCATCAACAAAGAGTAGTTTTGAAACACCTTTATTATTCATCCCACCGTGGATCAACAAATACTATATTCTGGATATGAAGCCCGAAAACTCACTTATCAAATGGGCGGTAGACCAAGGCCACACCGTTTTTGTCATTTCATGGGTTAATCCCGATAAAACTTATGCAGAAACCAACTTCGAAGATTACATGCAAGATGGTATTTTGGAGGCTTGCAAACAAATTCAGGTGCAAACAGACACAAAGCAGGTGAATGCTGTCGGATATTGTATTGGTGGCACGCTACTGGCTACCACTCTTGCCTATCTGGCAGCTAAAGGCGAAGAAGAGCTCATAAAATCAGCTACATTTTTTACAACACTTATTGATTTCGAAAATGCTGGCGATCTAAGCCTCTTCCTCAATGAGGAACAACTCAAAGTTCTGGAAGATAAAATCGACGATATGGGATATCTGGATTCAGCGTCCCTGCAAAACACATTCAACATATTAAGATCGGGTGATCTGATCTGGTCTTTTATTGTCAATAACTACATGCTTGGTAAAGACCCCTTTCCGTTCGACTTGCTTTACTGGAATGATGATTCCACGAATATGCCAGCCGCTATGCACAAATTTTATCTTCGCAACATGTATCGTGATAATCTGTTGTGCCAAAAAGGGGCTATGACACTAAAGGGCAAGAAAATCGATCTGTCGAAAATAAAGACACCCTGTTATTTTCTCTCGTGCAAAGATGACCATATTGCTCCTTGGGCAAGCACCTATAATGGCCAAAAATGTTTTGAGGGTGCCGATGTGAAATTCACGCTTTCCGCATCAGGACATGTCGCAGGCGTAATCAATCCGCCCTCAAAAAATAAATACGGTTTCTGGCAAAACAATAACACCAAAAGCAGTTCTGCCGAAGAATGGCTTGAAAATGCCGATTACTTTACCGGGTCGTGGTGGGAAAACTGGCAAGACTGGCTTAAACCGCGCACAGGCAAAGAACGACCAGCACGCAGCCCCGACAAAGGAAAGCTAAAGCCTATAGAGCCCGCGCCTGGAAGTTATGTCCTCAACAAACCTGCCGAAAAACAAGAGGTTTAAAACAAGGGAACGACGTTAGGAGCGTCCCTGCCACTAATATCGTACACAAATTTGCGCTCGGTTTGTGGCCCACTATACATCACAGAGGCTATCCACTGGTTTTGGAAATCTTGCTCAGCCTGCATGTGTGCTTTTAATTTTTCCTGGCCGTCATGCAATTGCGGAAGCTTGTCCAAAACATCGCCCATGACCTCTTTTACATCATCAAATATATCAGTTTTTAAAGACAGTACATGTGGATCAATATGTGCGGCACTATCAAGACAGTTATTACTGATGGCTGTTTTCAGTCTGCCCAGAAACAACGGCATGATCTGTTCAATTTCGGATATTGCAAGTTGAAGAGGCGATGGCCCATTTTCTTGTAAAAAATCTTTCGACAAAGGTGACCCGCTATTCACGAGACCTGACCCTGTAACATAGCCCCCAAAACCTTTCTGTGGAAGCTGTGTCTCATCATCACTTGATTTTCGTGACAACGCGACCTCAAGACAATCACATACGATATTCAAATGCTGCTTATGTGCCGTTATGCCTTCACGGGTAATCTTATCGGAAAACATTCTTAGGCTAGTTGCACGAAGGCCATCTGCCTGACCTGTTTCGAAATACTTTTGCGTGAAAATAAAATTATCTGACGGAATAAGTTCTGAGCGCACATTGGACGTAAAGAGCTTTATAATCTGTTCGACAGCATCCCGATGTTCCAAGTTTCTTGTATTATCTGGCATAATAACCTCCCATAGTTGAGAAAACCTGTAGCAATAGTTGGGATTATTTGCAAGTCAATAATTTGAGACTGGAATTTTCAAAAAAAAACCGACCCTCGGGCCGGCTTTTTGAATATAAGTATTCTGGTTTTGAAAAAGCTTAACGCTTGGCCCACTGCTTGGAGCGACGTGCTTTGTGAAGACCAACCTTCTTACGCTCAACAACACGTGCATCACGTGTAAGCATTCCCGCCGCTTTCAATGAAGGACGCAGGTCAGGCTCGTAATTTTCCAAAGCCCGGGATATGCCGTGACGAAGTGCGCCGGCTTGCCCAGATAGCCCGCCACCTTTTACAGTACACATAACATCGAACTGTCCAACACGACCTGTAATCAGGAAAGGCTGGTTGATAATAAGCAAGTGTGTCTTGCGGCCGAAGTAGTTTTCCTGCTCCTTGCCATTAACAACGACTTTACCTTTACCTGGCTTGATCCAAACACGAGCCACAGCATCCTTACGGCGCCCAGTAGCATAAGAACGACCCAGGTCATCTTTTACCGGCTCTTTCTTTTCGGTTGTTTCTGTCGCAGGCTCAGCCTTCTCGGTTGTTACCTTTTCTTTTGGATCTGTCGGTGTTGCCTGCTCGGCGATTGCTTCGCCAAGAGCATTAAGATCAGTCAATTTTTCTTCTTTAGATTTTACCATGGATTAACCCCTTTTATTTTTTGGGTTGAGTGCTGCCATATCCAGCACTTCAGGATTTTGTGCTTCGTGAGGGTGTTCTGTACCAGCATAAACGCGTAGATTGCCCATAACCTTGCGCCCCATTGGGCCACGCGGCAACATGCGCTCGACAGCTTTTTCCACCACACGCTCAGGATGCGCACCATCAAGAATTTCACCTTTACTGCGGCTTTTGATCCCGCCAGGGTAGCCTGTGTGCCAGTAAAATTTATCATCGTTACGCTTTCTACCTGTCAAGCGAACCTTTTCCGCATTGATAACGATTACATTATCACCACAGTCCTGTGATGGTGTGAACATAGGCTTGTGTTTTCCACGAAGGCGAAGCGCGATCTGTGAGGCAAGACGCCCTAGCGTCACGCCTTCAGCATCAACGAGAAGCCATTTCTTCTCTATATCTGCTGGTTTTGCTGAATATGTTTTCATGACTTATTCCTTTTTTTGTCACTTTATAAATATGCCGTTGGTAAATTACCAAAGACAGCGCTTATATGTCACAATCGCGCAACCACAGTCAACATCTTTTTTAAGATCCAGCTATTATTTTTTGTAATTAAATCAGTGCATTTATATATGAGGTACTGGGGCACCCCATATATTTGTTTATTTATTTTTTTCGGAAAATATTGATTCACTTTTATTATAAACAACGGCCTAAACCCACAACTTAGTTTTACGTATTTATGTAACATAATTACTTATTTTGCACTGCACTTTAAATTTTTATTCTATTTGTATTTGACGTAGGTTATTGTTTTTATTTTAGAAATTACGAATATGATAGACTAGCTCGTTGTATTGCAACAATTTTTTTCACCCCAAACTGTTGACTCTTCTTAAGAAATTTCGTTAATAGTTTGTTAATTATCTTATAAAAAGAAAAAAGTAACTAATAACCAGAACAGGGTACTAAAATGACTGACAATACCTCTCCTAAATCTGTAATAGATGAGTCTGCTAACGCGCCACAGGATATTTTCGCGCAATTCAGAGAAAGCTATCAAAGCAAAGAAGCTGAAGACATGAGCCTTCAGGAATATCTTGATCTTTGCAAAGACGATAAAATGGCTTACGCGAATTCATCGGAGCGTCTGCTTGATGCTATTGGAGAGCCTACATATATTGATACAGCCAAAGTAAAAGGTGAGCTTGGAAACATTTTCCAAGGCAGAACAATCGCCAAATACCCTGCTTTTGATGACTTTTTTGGTGCTGAAGAAACAATCGAAAAAATCGTTAACCACCTAAGAGGTGCCGCACAAGGTACTGAATACGAGAAACAGGTTCTTTATTTATTAGGCCCTGTTGGTGGTGGTAAGTCCTCACTTGGTGAGCGCATTAAAGAGCTAATGGAAAAACACCCTATTTACGTTCTTAGAGATAAGAAGACAGGCCAGCTTTCACCAGTGCATGAAACGCCTCTTGGTCTTTTCCAAAATCGCGAACAGCGCAAGGTCGTAAGTGATAGTTTTGGCATCCCAGAACGTCAAATGAAAAAAGCAATGCTTTCTCCATGGGCGACTAAGCGTTTGAAGGAAGCAAACGGTGATCCGAACGAAGCTTTTGACGTTGTAAGAGTTTGGCCCTCCGAATCTAACGGTATTGCGGTTTCAAAGGTCGAGCCGGGCGATGAAAACAACCAGGATACAACTGTTCTTGTTGGTAGCATAAACATTAATAAAATGGGTGAAGGTCTTAATGACGATGATCCTGATGTGTACCTTTACTCAGGCGGACTTTCTGTCGGTAACCAGGGTGTCATGGAATTTGTTGAGATGTTTAAGGCCCCTCTTAAGGTTCTAAACCCAATGCTGGAAGCTCTACAGTCAAGAAGCTATAAAGGTTCCAATAACATGAAGGGTTCAATTCCTTTTAACGGCCTGGTTCTTGCGCACTCCAACGAAAGTGAATGGAAGAAATTTGCCGGAAACAAGGATAATGAAGCTATTCTTGACAGAATTAATGTTGTGAAAGTGCCTTACACTCTTCGTATGAGTGAAGAGGCAAAGATATACAATAAGATGTTGAGAGACAGCACATATTCAGATTACCCGATGGCACCAAAAACCATCGAAATGCTAGCTAAGTTTTCTGTTATGTCACGTTTGAGCGACGCAGAAGGTGTCGCAAAATGGGCCCCGAATATTCGTGCCGAAGTTTATGATGGTAAAATGCCTGATGGACCTGCAAGCGCTGTGCCTACAATGAAAGAGCTAAAAGAGTTCTCTCCTGCTGAGCAAGGGATGAGTGGTGCTGGTGTTCGATTTGCGTTTAAGGCTCTAACAGAAACCTTTAACCGTAATGCCAATGACGGGGAATTAGCAGCAGATCCGATGCTTCTTTTCAAAACTCTTGAGGAGCGCATTGATAACGACGATACATACAGCGCTACGGACAAAGAGCATTACAAAAATCTAATCCAAAGCCACCTTCTTCCAGAATATGCTGATTTCATAGTTGATGAAATTACTACGGCATTTACAAACGCCAGTGAAGATAAGTGTCAGAATATGTTTGAACGCTATGTTGCGATGGCTGAGGCATGGGTAGATGGCGAAGAATATAATGACAAAGGGCTAACCGGAGAAATTCTGAGCAAGGATGACCTGGACGCTAAATTGAAGGAAATCGAAAAACCTGCGGGAATTTCAAATGTTAAAGATTTCCGTAATGAAGTCAGCCGCTACGTGATGAAACGCAAAGCCAAGGGTGAGGATGTCAGATGGGATTCTTACAAGCCTGTAGCAAACATCATTCGTAAGAACTTCAATGCCAGCCAGAAGGAAATCCTTCCTGTTATCAAGTTCGACAGCACGCAAGATGACAATAAGATGGTCAAGCAAAGAGACCAGTTCATCGAAAACATGAAAGAACGTGGCTACACAATGCCAATGATCAAGCGCGCTGTTGCCTTGTACGAAATGAGACCCTAAAAAACCGGGCTTTTGAGGCGTATCCCCTGATCCGGGGGATACACCTTCTATTTAATAAATAATAATAAATAAAAGAGGTTCAATAATGGGAACAGTCATCGACAGGCGCACGGGAGGAACTGGTAAAAAATTCACGACAAGCCGTGACCGCTTTATGAAGCGGAACAAAAAACAAATTCGTGATGCAATTGATAGATCAATCAATGACAGTGATATAAAAGATATCGGTAAAGGTGGAACAGATGTTACTGTTCCTAAAGACGGTGTTCACGAACCTGGTATAAACCACGGTAAAGGTGGTATTTACGACAAGGTATTGCCTGGTAATGATCAATATAATGTTGGTGACGAAGCCCCTCGTCCCGAGGGCGGTGGAGGCGGAGGTACAGGTCCTGGTGAGCCCGGTGACGGAGATGATGGTGAAGACGATTTCACATTCGCCCTGACCGAAGAAGAATTCCTTAATATTCTTTTTGAAGACCTTGAACTTCCCAATCTTGACAAGAAAAATGCTGAGGACGCAGAAGTAACAACACCTGTCAGAAAAGGTTTTATTACTGATGGATCCCCGCATAAAATGGACCTTAAGCGTTCAAAACGTACTCAGATACAAAGGACGCTGGCCATCAAAAAACCTTTGCAAAAAGAGATTTTGGCCAACTTACTTGAACAATACTCCATACTATCTAAATACGCTCCCGATTACGAAGACGGTGATGAGAAGAAGTATGAGCAGAGCCTTGAGGGCAAGACATATTCAGACAGAATTGATCTTCTACAAAATAAGAACAGTGAGTTATATGATCTTTATAGCCCTGTCCTATCTGAAGACGACAAAGATAAACTGGACGAGTTAGGCAAAGGTGTTAAAGACGCCGCTGAAAAGATAAGCCTTGTTCCAACATGGAATAAAGTTGACCTTAGATACAGAAACCATGAACAAAAGCCAACACCTACTACAAAGGCTTTAATGGTTTGTATGATGGACGTGTCCGGTTCGATGGACGAGCATAAGAAAGCTAACGCAAAGCTTTTCTACATGCTGCTATACCGTTTTCTTAAAAGAAAATACCGCCAGGTTGATGTAGCCTTTATCCGGCACACAACAACTGCTGAAGAAGTTGACGAGCAGACATTCTTTTATGACCGTAAGTCAGGCGGGACAAAAGTTTCAACAGCAATTGAAAAAATGCAGGACATTATTGATACGCGTTACTCCCCTGCTGACTGGAATATTTATGGTGCGCAGGCTTCTGATGGTGAAAACTGGGGTGGTGATACACAGCTATGTGTAGAACTGCTCGAGAAAATGATGCCTCAGATACAGGCTTATTTCTATACGGAAGTTGTCTGGCCTGGCAATCAAAGATGGGGCGAAGCACTTTGGGATGACTATGAAGCATTGGCCAGCAAACATTCCGACAAATTCTTCATGGGTCTTATTGAAGAGCGGAAAGATATCTGGCCTGTCTTTAAAGACTTTTTCCAGAAGAGAGATAATAACGCGGTAAGCGCGCCTTCTATGCGCAGCTCTTTAAACCCGGCATAAAATAATAAGAACAGCGGAGTCTGACCATGACTGAAGAAACAAAAGACTATAAAAAATCACTAGAAGACCTATTGAGCCACTATGAAGATGGTTGGGAAATCTTCATCAAAGCCAATAAGGCTGGACGATGGGACTATCCTGTTAATAAAAAAGAAGCCTCAAAAGATATTCCGGGCCTCCCTAAGACCTGGCTTGATCTTGTTGAAACAGCATTTGGAATTATTGCGAAAGAAAAATACGGTCTGGACTGCTATGAGAACCAGATTGATGTTATCTCTTCTGACCAAATGCTTGACGCCTATGCCAGTAACGGCATGCCTGTAAGCTACGAACACTGGTCTTTTGGAAAACAACGCGTCATGGAAGAACAGCTTTACCGCCAGGGAAAGCGTGGACTGGCCTATGAAATTGTTATCAATACAGACCCGGCAATTGCTTACTGCATGGAGAACAATTCTCCTCTGATGCAGATGCTTGTTATTGCACATGCCAGCTTCGGGCATAATAATTTCTTTAAGAAAAACACAATGTTTCAACAACACACAGAAGCACAACGTATTATTAATCATCTGGAACAATTGCGTGATTTTGCGCGCGAATGTGAGGACTTGTACGGTTACGAAGAGGTTGAGAAGCTTTTCGATGCCTGCCATGCTTTACAATATCATTCTGTGTACAGATATCCGCGAAAGCAGAAACCTGCTTTGAATGATGAAACCAGCAAAGCACAGGCTTTAGAGAAAAAAGCCGAAAGGTTTATGAAGCCTTCAGATGATATAATTACCCGAGGCATGAAAGCATCAAAAAACTTTGGTGAAGCGGCCAATTCCAACACACCTAAAAAACAACGCATTGGCGAAGAAAACATTCTTATGTATCTGGCCGATAATGCGCCTAATCTTGATGAGTGGAAGAGAAAGATTATGCGGATGGTTGCTTATAAATCGCAATACTTCTTCCCGCAGATGCAAACTAAAGTCATGAATGAGGGGTGGGCCAGTTTCTGGCATATAACCCTGATGAACGATATGGAGGAATTAGGCCTTATCGATGACGGAATGTATCTTGAATTCATGCAAAGCAATGGCGGCGTGTTGTTTCAACCAGATTTTAACCCTATGAACCCTTATGTTTTAGGATTTGCCATCTTCAATGACTTGAAACGCATGTGTCAAAACCCGACAGAAGAAGATAAAGAATGGTTCCCCGACATTGCAGGTCGTGAGGACTGGTTAAATGTTTTGAAAGAGGCCATGGAGAATTTCAAGGATGAAACATTTATTCTTCAGTATTTGTCACCAAAAGTTATTCGTGACCACAAGTTACTGACTATCCATGATGACTCAAAGGAAGACTATGTTGAAGTAACTGCTGTTCACAACAAAAAAGGATATCAAGAAATCATAGAAAGCCTTGCGTCTACCTATAACTTCGGCGGTCTGCTACCAAATATTGATGTTGCAGAATACAACCGCAATACAGATCGTAGTCTGATTTTAGAACACCATATTCACAAAGAAAGACCTTTGTATAAAAAAGATATGGACGAGGTTTTAAAGCATATGCACAGATTATGGGGATATCCGGTTATCCTCAGAAGTGTTGATGAAACCGGTAAAGAATGGGACAAAATGGCATGCCCGCCTAAGGCAGCCAATGATACGGGGTCAGCGCCCTCTCTCGGTTCACCATTTTAAGGTGAATTAACCCAGACAAGATTTTCTTTTTTGAACTGGCGGTCTCTATCATAAACGATAGGCCGCCAGAATTCGTTTATCGGTCCATGCCATATTTACAAGCAAGCGACCACTGCCAAAAACAAAGTATTGGGGTAACGCACAACTCCATACAAAGTCCGAACAACATCGGCGTTTCCGGCGAGCCGTCCGTGATATAGGCGAGCAGCCGTGCCAGTCCCCCAATCACGACGATAAAGGTCAGAGCCGAAAAGAGGCTTTTCTTGGTTTCTATACTTGGTATGCAATATAAAAAAGCCAATCCAATCGCCAGCAAAAGTCCTGAGAGGTATTTAACGTGGCTATTTAAGGAGACATCAGGTGCAAACTCCACCATTCCTGTTCCCTGTAGAACACCTGAAAGGCCGGCAATGATCGGCACGAATGATGCCACGGCAACCGCACTTTGAAGACATTTCTTTTCGTTAAACAGGTTTTGGATCATAAAGTTTGATAATGGTCGGAGTGACTGGATTCGAACCAGCGACCCCTTGCACCCCATGCAAGTGCGCTACCAAGCTGCGCCACACTCCGACAATGTTTTTGTTTTACTGAAAAACTGTTCAGAAAGCAAATAGATATCTGGTCTGCCCTTATACTTATTAAAACCGGCTTAGAGAAAATTCGGGTAAAAGTAAATCCGATGCACCCTCAGTGATTAATTCACCAAACATAAGAGCAATACCAAAAGACATTTTAAAACCATGCCCGGAACACGCCGAACAGACCCAGACATCGTCCATATCCGGGAGTCGGTCAATGATAAACTCCTGATCTTTGGTCATAGTGTAGAAACACGTTGTTACTGTATGAGGCTTATCTGATAGCCCTTTTATGAGAGACGGTGTTTTATAAATTTTATCCAAGTCTTTTTGGCTAGGGAGCATATTACATTCGTTTGGGTCAACATGGTTATATTCAGTATGAACACCAATTTTCATTTCAGGATTTTTATCGTCTTCAAACGCAGGAAGAGACGGAAATCCATAAAAAATATCTTTGTTTTCCTGCTCCCACACAAAAGGGGATATTTTCGGAAATCTATGTTCTTTAGGATCCTCAGTGATTTCAAACCAACTCACCGCCTGTTTGCTTGCATATATGTTCGCTGCAATGCGTTTCGGCAAAAAACGGTTAATATAAGCGCCAGCACAAATAATGATGTGTTTCGCCTCAACCGAACCGCCCTCATTTAAGAAAATTTTGTGCGGCTCGATAGATATAACCTCAGTATTATAAAGACACTCGGCCCCATAGGCTTGGGCGCGTTTCAAATTGCTTTCAATGCAGAAAGATGATTTAAGATAGCCTGCTCCCGGCTCCAAAAAGGCTTCATCCCCATCATTAAAATTAAATTTCGGGAAAGCTTTTTGCAATCTCGAACCATAAAAACGCTTATATGGAATATCATGCTGTTTTGCCCATAATTCCTGGCTGTCCAGGTCAAAATGCGTGGAGTTCTTACAGGCAATTGTTAGAAAACCAGCCTCTTCAAATAAGGGAATATCAGGATCTTCAAAACTCTGCCGCCATAAGTTTCCAGCCCTGACAAGAGGTAGTAAATGCTCACCCTCGAATTGTATTAACCGGGTCATGCGGGTATCGCCATTATGCGAGCCTAACCCATGCGGGGGGTGATAACGATCTATTCCAATAACGCTCAAACCCAAATGCGCGCATCTATGGGCGATCGCACTGCCATGCGTACCCAAACCTACGACACAAACATCATACATAGGATTTAAAGTTTACTTATTTGCTGTTTAAGAACAGAAAGTTCAGAGACTACGCCTTGTAACATCTCTTTTTGTTGGGGCGCAAGGCGGTGGATAGTTTCAGTTTTGACAACTTCCTGTACGATCGGCGTGGTATCCGTCTGTGGTTCCAAATTGTTTGATTGCTCCGCAATAGGTGCCTTGATTTTAAGGGCAGCAACCTGATTCTTGGAAAGGCCTTTAATGAGCTTTTGAGCACCTTTAATGGTAAACCCGTCCTTATAAAGCAGGTGATGGACTTTATGGAGCACAGCCACGTCTTCCGGCCGATAGTAGCGTCGCCCCCCGCCCCGTTTCAAAGGTTTAACTTGCGAAAATTTTGTTTCCCAAAAACGTAGCACATGCTGCTGAACTTTTAATTCATCAGCAACTTCACTAATGGTACGAAAGGCACCAGGTGCTTTATCATCCTGTTCATCCTGCTCAGATGTCAGGTTTTTATTTGTTCCCATATACATACTCTCTCCCTGTAATGCTATAGCCTGTCAGGTCAGGAATTCATTTTTTCTTTCAGGATATGCGATGCCCTGAAGACCAAAACTGTTCTTGGTGAAATCGGTACTTCAACACCTGTTTTAGGGTTCCGACCAATGCGCTTTTTCTTTTCGCGTAAAGTAAAGCTTCCGAAGGATGATATTTTTACGTTTTCACCTTCTGCAAGTGCCTCTGATATTTCTTCAAAAACAGAATCCACCAATTCGGAAGATTCATTTCGTGACAAACCTAGTTCGTGATAAAGAGCGTCGGCAAGATCGGCGCGCGTAATGGTGCGATTGCTCATAATAGTCTGACCTTTCAAAAAATATGTATCTTATAAGGATATAGTAAATCAATGAGTTAAGTCAATGGATGTGCGTTAAAAACGACTTCTGTCCAAGCATTTAAAGTGTTTTTTTGACGATGGCTTACATTCTTTGTTAAGATTTTCATATTATATTTAGGTCAGAAAAATTTATTTAATGATAATTATTATTGAGAGTTAAACATGCCAAATTACCGCAATTTCATTCAAAATAATGCTCAGGCATACTTAGGCCCAGATGCGGATAAATTCGAAGCCGCAGCAACATCACAGGGTCTCCCCCCCGAACCTGCCGCGACTGTTGCCGTCTCCAGCAGTTCTGAATTTCTTTTTTTCGCCTTACATAGCGGTGAAGATGGTGCGGGATGGCTAACGTCATATAACTCCGCAAACCCCAATATGTTTGGTGTAATTCCATTGGATGCCGAGCAATATGCAGCAGCCAATCAGATAACGAATAATTTTGTAGGTTCAAACCCACCAACTGAAAGCGCTTATGAGCAGCTTGATGCTTTTGTAAATGGACTTTCTCAAGATGCTGTCACACAAGTTAACCTTGATGAAGTCGACGTCGCAGCCGGCCCTTCTGCAGATCAGTCTGATCCTATTCCTTTGCCGGATGTTGAAACAGTAAGTGAGCTGCGGGCCAGTATGCAGCAGGTAGACAGCGCTACAGCAATTTTAAACCAGCATATGGCAGCAGGCCACAGGGCACACACTGTCTATCTAAGCGACGAAAACGCATCAGATCCAGCCCAAAGAGGCACACACACGGTTTTTACAGATGAAGCCGGCGAAGTCGTAGGATTTTTAAGCTATACGAGCTCTGCAACAAGCGATGGGCAGGCTTATTATATGGATGCGGAGGACCTCGCCAAACCTGAATATAACAGTCTTAATATGGACCTTGAAAACATGACGGGTGGCGCGAGCCGTCTTATGGAGGGTGTGCAGGCAAGATTTAACCTTGAGGAAGGAACAAATCTCGGCGTAGTTGACGTTGGTGCAGGACAGCGCATTGAAAACCGAACAATGGTTGATATAGACCCTACTCAGCCAATTGTTGTTACACCTAATGGGCCCCACGAACATCATTTCGAAACAGGTTACAGCAGTTTTGGATACAATGCTCGCGACCCGCAATTAGGATATTCTTTAGATGATTTTGCAGCCTACCAGCAATCACAAGGCTACACAGCGGAAACATTTGATATGGTGCGCGGCGCCGAAATTGGTGACTACGCAATGCAACCAGGTCGCCATACAGCTTGGCGTGATGCTGAGGGCAACCTTGTCGGGTATTCGGTTGATACAGGGGATGAATATAGTGCTTTCTATAGCGAGGGCGACTTAAACCTGCCACAAAACACCGACTTTAAAGAACAGATTGATTATGAAGCTAAACAATGGATGTCTTACAACCAGGACCGCCTTCAACACGGTGAAGAACTGCATGATGCGAGCCAAATTATAGCCGATAATAAA
>Ga0066376_10001858_pt1 | contig 20143 bp, 26 predicted proteins | sample Knorr_S15_td_Bot_FD_77009 | JGI IMG/M metagenome (GOLD analysis project Ga0066376, IMG submission 77009) | Marine microbial communities from Southern Atlantic Ocean transect - Knorr_S15_td_Bottom_ad_5009_LV_A | ecosystem: Environmental > Aquatic > Marine > Oceanic | place: Southern Atlantic...
AGCATCGGCCGGAGTGGCGCGGCGTGGTGCAGGGAATGAAATAGCTAATAAGTAATATTAAAATCCCCATCGGCGCGGACATGCGGGATCGTTAATCAAAATTTAATTAGACCAAAATATATATGCATTGCAGCGCTATTCTTTTACCTTCGAGCGAGGGATTAAATCGATGCCATACGATCAGCCCAAAAAACCAATCAGTCTGTCCGTAACCAGCGATGTGTTTGACCGGGAGTCGTCTCAGATCGTCGAGGCAATCGGAAAATCGCAGGCGGTGATCGAGTTCGAACTGGACGGCACGATCATCACCGCCAACGAAAACTTCCTGTCGGTGCTGGGCTACGATCTGAACGAAGTCCAGGGTAAGCATCACTCCATGTTCGTCGATCCGGCGACGGCGGCGGGCACCGAATATAAGGCATTCTGGGCCGCGCTGGGACGCGGCGAATATCAGGCGGCCGAATATAAGCGCATCGGCAAAAGCGGCAAGGAGATCTGGATCCAGGCAACCTACAACCCGATCTTCGACCGCGACGGCAAGCCCTTCAAGGTGGTCAAATTCGCCACCGACATCACGCAATCGTCGTTGCAAAACGCCGAACGTGCCGGACAGATCGAGGCAATCGGCAAATCGCAGGCGGTGATCGAGTTCGAACTGGACGGCACGATCATCATTGCCAACGAAAATTTCCTGTCGGTGCTGGGCTACGATCTGAACGAAGTCCAGGGCAAGCATCATTCGATGTTCGTCGATCCGGTCATGGCGGCGGGCGCCGAGTACAAGGCATTCTGGGCGGCGCTGGGACGCGGCGAATATCAGGCGGCCGAATATAAGCGCATCGGCAAGGGCGGCAAGGAAGTCTGGATCCAAGCGTCATACAACCCGATTCTTAACCGCGAAGGCGAACCTTTCAAGGTGGTCAAGTTCGCCACCGATATCACCGAACAGGTGAAATCGCGGGCGGAAGCGGCGCGCCTTGTCGCCATGATCGACAATATGCCGATCAATGTCATTATGTGCGACGCCGAAACCCTGGAAATCAATTACGTCAATAAAGCCAGCATCGCGACCCCGACCTAGTTGCAGGGCCTGTTGCCGGTCAAGGTGGCAGATATTCTCGGGCAAACCATCGACATATTCCATAAAGACCCCTCGCATCAGCGCCGGTTGCTGGCCGATCCGAAAAACTTGCCGCACCGGGCCAAGATCAAGCTTGGCGACGAGACGCTCGATTTACAGGTCTCCGCGATCATGGATGTGGACGGTTCCTATATTGGGCCGATGCTGGCGTGGCAGGTCGTGACCGCGCAGGTCAGCATAGCGGACGATTTCGAAAGGAACGTGGCCGCCGTCGTGCAAGGCGTTTCCTCCGCCGCGACGGAAATGGAATCGAGCGCCCGCTCGATGACCGAAACCGCTGGACTGGCGAGCGAGAAATCGACGATGGTTGCGTCGGCATCGGAACAGTTGCAGGCGTCGATCAATGAAATTTCCCGGCAGGTCGTTCAGTCCTCGAAGATTGCCCAGCAGGCGGTCGAGGAAGCCGACCGGTCCAGCACCATGATTGGCGGCTTGCAGGAAGGGGCGGTGAAAATCGGCGATATCGTCAGCATCATTCAGGATATCGCTTCGCAGACCAATTTGCTGGCGCTTAACGCGACCATAGAAGCGGCCCGCGCCGGAGAAGCCGGCAAGGGATTCGCCGTCGTCGCCTCGGAAGTCAAGGCGCTCGCCAACCAGACCGCCAAGGCGACCGAGCAAATCAGCGAGCAGATAACCAATATTCAAGCATCGACCAATTCGGCCGTGGATGCGATCGATTCGATCAGCAAGATAATCGGTGAATTGAACAACAACGCGACCGCCATATCGTCGGCGGTGGAAGAACAAAGTGCTGCGACACGCGAGGTCGCCAGCAATATCTCCGCTGTCTCCGAGGCCTCCGAAGAAACCGGCGGGGTCGCCAGCGACGTGACCAACGCCGCGGCTGAACTCGGACAGCAGGCCACTGAACTGCAATCAAGGGTAGAAGACTTCCTGCTTCAGGTGCGCGCTATGTAGCGGCAGGAAGGACTACCGGCGGTCCAGACCGCCGAATACGGGCCGGGAGGTTGCCTTGCCATTCCCCGGCAATCCCCCAACGCCTCCCGGCCCGTCACGTTTCACGCGGCGTTTCGTCGAAACCCGTTGCCAAGGAAGCCGATCATGGAGATTCATCCGCGAATATTGCAGCGAATTCGCCAGAATCGGGCCGCCAGGGAAGCCGATATCCTGGGCGGCCGCTTCGCCGCGGTGGCCAAGCTGAACGGCGTTCTTGGCTATCTGCGGGGCGCGAATATCCTCTCGGCGGCTATCGACGTCGAGGCATTGATCGCGGAGATAGAAAAGGTTCGGGACCAATTCATAAATTTCGAGATTGACGCCAGGAACCCGAACTCGATCCGCGCCGCCATCGCGCCCCATATCGGCCGGATACAGGATCAACTCAGACACCTGGAATACGAACAAGAAAGCGAATCGGCGCGGGCGCCTGATCAGCCGAGTTTTTCGACGAAAATCTTGATTTCACCGCCGCAAGCAAGGCCAACTTCCCAGGCCATCTCGTCGGTGACGCCGAAATCCAGGTTGCGGATTGTATTGTTTCGAATGACATCCATCGCTTCGTTAACCACGGCACCTTCGATGCAGCCGCCGGAAACCGAACCAACGAAAGCGCCGTCGCCCTTGATCGCAAGTTGACTGCCGACCGGGCGGGGCGACGATCCCCACGTTGCGACAACCGTCGCCAAAGCCACTTCGTTGCCATCGGCTTTCCAGGCGGCGGCCTGTTCCAGGACATCGCCGGGGTTGGGAATGTTCGGGTCGTTCATGCGGACCTCCTTTGCCAGTGCGCCATGGTTTCGCTTTGCCGCGGGCGGTTCAGGGCGTCGGCCAGCACGGCCAGGCTGTCCAGATTGTGAACCGGTCTGAAATCGTCGACATGCGGCAGCAGCGCCTTTACGCCCAGCGCCTTTGGCTCGAACCCATCGTAGCGCAAAAGCGGGTTCAGCCAAATCAGCCGGCGGCAGGACGCATGTAGCCGCCGCATTTCGCGGCCGACGCCATCGCCGGCGTCGCGGTCGAGCCCGTCCGAAATGAACAGCACGATCGCGCCCTGGCCAAGCACGCGGCGCGACCAGTTGCGGTTGAAATCGTTCAATGTCGCGCCGATGCGCGTGCCGCCCGACCAGTCGACGACCGACCGCGCGACATGATCCAGCGCAACGTCGATGTCCCGGTGGCGCAGATGCCGGGTAATATTGGTCAGCCGGGTGCCGAACACGAATGTATGCACCCGGTCGCGGTCGTTGGTAAGGGCGTGCATGAAATGGATCAGCATCCGGGCATAGCGGTCCATCGAACCCGATATGTCGCACAGGATGACCAGCGGCGGCCGCCGCCGGCGCCGGGTTCGGCGGCGCAGCGTGATGATGTCGCCGCCATAGCGCAGGGCGGCGCGCAACGTTGCGCGCATATCGGCGCGCGCGCCGTTGGGGTCGGGCCGGAAGCGCCGGGTTGGAAATTCCTGGACCGGCAGCCGCATTTCCCGGATCGCCCGGTGCGCGGCGTCGATCTCGGCCAGGGTCATTTTCTCGAAATCTTTCTGGTACAGCAGTTCGGTCTGGCTCCAGCTCATCGCCGCGTCGAATTCCAGTTCGGGCTCGCGCTCGCGTTCCTCGGGCGGGTCCGGGTTTCGCCCGGCCAGCGCTTCGGCCAGCCGGGGCGACAGCGGTTCTTCTTCGGGGCTGGGCGGCGCATCGATCGACGGCAGGACCAGCGACATCATCCGTTCCAGAATCCTGGGATTGCGCCAAAAGATGTGAAACGCCTGGTCGAACAACTCGCGCTGATCGCGCCGGTTGACGAATACGCTATGCAATGTCCAGTAAAAATCCGCTGCATTGGCGAGGCCGACAGCCTGCACCGAACGGATCGCATCGAGGATTGTGCCGGGTCCGATGGGCAGGCCGGCGGACCGCAAGGTGCGGCCAAAATGCATGATATTGGCCGCGATCAGCCCGTCATCGGGGCGCGGTTCCATCAAGCAGCACTCATGGCGCTCAGTTCGGCGTTGACTTCTTCCAGTATCCGGCTGGCCTCGCTGCCCTTTATCTTGGCGATATCGTCCTGGTATTTGAGCAGGGTGCCGAGCGTGTCGTTGATGCTTTGGGGGTCGAGTTCGAGTCGGTCAAGTTGGACCAGCGCGTCGGCCCAGTCGATTGTTTAGGCCACGCCGGGCAGTTTGAAAAGATCGGTTTCGCGCAGCCGCTGGACGAAAGCGACGATCTGGCGCGACAGCCTGGCCGGTGCGTCCGGCGCCTTCTTCGCCAGGATTTCAAGCTCGCGCGCCGCGTCCGGGTAATCCACCCAGTAGTAGAAACAGCGCCGTTTTAGCGCATCGTGAATTTCGCGCGTCCGGTTCGAGGTGATGATGACGATCGGCGGCTGGTCGGCAACAATGGTGCCGATTTCCGGAATGGTGATCTGGAAATCGGACAGCATTTCCAGCAGATAGGCTTCGAAGGGCTCGTCGGTGCGGTCCAGCTCGTCGATCAGCAGAACCGGCGGCCCGCCGGGCGCCGCTTCCAGCGCTTGCAGCAGCGGCCGTTCGATGAGGAACCGCTTGGAGAATAAATCGCCTTCCAGCGCGGTGCGGTCGCGGTCGCCGACGGCTTCGGCCAGGCGGATTTCGACCATCTGCAAGGCGTAGTTCCATTCATAGACGGCGGACGCAATGTCCAGCCCCTCATAGCATTGCAGCCGCAATAATTTGCGCCCCATCACCTGCGACAGCACTTTGGCGATCTCGGTCTTGCCGACGCCCGCTTCGCCTTCGAGGAAGAGCGGCCGTTTCAGGCTGAGCGCCAGATAAAGTGCTGTCGCCAGGCTGCGGTCGGCGATGTAACCGCCTTGCTGGAGCAACGCATGGGTTTGCTCGACGGACGTTGGAAGGTCCATGAATAGTGCCTTTTATTCTTGCAAAGTGAATCCTGGCGGCGGCGCTACTTTCGCCGCCAGTTGCCCTGAAGGTCCTTGTAGTAGGTTCCGGCGGCGGCGCGTTCGATGATGCGTTTGCCGGCGAAAGCTTCGATCTGGCCCAGCGTCATGTTGTTCTTGCGCGCGATTTCGCGGTATTTGCCGCGCCGCCGCTGGTTGATGTCGTTCACGATGCCGGTGATGGCGGGGCTTGGCGCGGTTACCGGTGCTATATAGCCGCGCGGCGTTTCGCCGATTTTTCCGCTGCGCAGCGCATCGTCCAGCGCATCCGCGGCGGCGGGACCGGCGGCCAGCAGGAACAGCATCGAAAACAGCGCGGCGCAGGGACGCCATAAGAAATGGCCCGGCATGGCTAAAACAGTTCCTTGTTGTTGAGCAGCAAGGCGTCGATGTCTTTTTCGACCTTGATGCGAATTTCCTGCTCGATCTTGATGTTGAGATTGATCACGATCGGATCCTTGGGGGCGCGTATCTGTATTTCCGGCGTGCAAGCCCCAGCCAGGACCGCAAATCCCAGCGCCATGCGCGCCAAATTCCGCCGAAATGAATTCTTCATATCCTGAATATGACCAAATCCGGTGTTAATTGCCAGAGGGTACGCCCTGCGTTCCGCCGGGTGTCTGAATTTAAGTCAACAGGCGTTCGGGCAGGGTATAGGTCTTGATGCTCTGGTTGAGGATGTCGCGCAGCGGTCCGCTCATCGAAATATTCAACTCGATGGGAAAGCCGTCATAGACCGCGGCATTGCGGCCCTTGATTTCGAACCGCGAGGCGATCCCGCCCGACGGGTCCGCGTTCAGGGTCACCCGGACGCTGTCATACTTGAAATCGTCCACCAGCTTCAAGAAAAGTTCCGCAACTTCATTGGCGTTGGCCAGGGCGGGACCGACGGATTGCGGCCGGTAGCGGATGACGCCGCCGCCCGGCGCCGATTCGAGTACGGCGTGGCGCAGCGCGACCGTGCCGTTTTCGATCGCCAGCGTCAGTTTTTCGTTCAACGCGCCGGTCGCTTCAAGGTCGCCGATTTCGGTCAGGTCGAACAGCGATTCCAGTTGCACGCCGGTGACCAAATAGAGGCACCGAAAACCCATCCAGACTGGGCGGGACCGCGATCATGGGGGACTCGATGCGGCCGCCAAAGAAATCGACCTCACGCAACGCCGCCCGGACCGCACCATCCCGGCGGATCTGAAATTCGATGCGGCCCTTGATGAGCGGCACGCCGATATCGAGGCGTCCGATATGGATTTCCTGATTGGGCGGCGTGGAAAGCGGAAACAGGCTGTCGAAAACAACCGTGGCGGCGGCGTCTTCCACCGTCGCACCCTCGACCTTCAACGAATTCAGTTGAATGAAAAGCTCGGCCGACGACCGGAATTCGTCGGCTCGCCATTGCAAGCGGGCCTGGCCGCCGATCTGGCCATCCACGGCGCGCAAGGATTCGCCCAGCACGGGGAACATCTGGCGCGGTTGCAGGACCGTTGGCAGAAAGACGAGGGGATCGGCGACGATTGACGCACCGCCGCTGTTCGCGGCGATGTCGTACTGGCCGGTGGCGCGGATCGACAGCCGTTCGGGGCGGTCATACAGGCGGCCGGAAAACGCGATTTCATCGCCCCGCCGGGTCGCATTGGCGTCAAAGCGCATCGGCACGGCGACGGGATTGGGGCCGCGCTGGCTGATGTCGCCGACCGATACGGTGAGCGCCGCCGCGTCGTTGATGCGCAAGGCAACGGCGATTTTGCGGGCGTCGAACCGGTATGCCGGCAGGGTCAAGGCGGCGTCTTCGATGGCGATTTGCAGCCGGTTTTGCGTGCCCGATACCGCCAGCGTGACAGCCGCCACGTCGATAGCGAACCGGGCCGGTCCGGCCGTCACGGCGAGCCGGTTTCGCGTCATCGCGAGCGTGCCGCCGAAGGTCGCCAACCGCGGCGTTCCGGCTAGATCGAATTCGGCGCGAAACGGTTGCACCGGGGACAGCGCCACGGGCACGGTGGTTTGCGCCAGATCCGGGATCGCGATTTTGGCAATCGTGATCCGGCTGTCGGGTCCAGCGTCGATCGTCAGGATATTATCGGTGAGATTGAAGCCGCCGCGCAGGCCGGCCCGGATTATCAGCGGGGCCAGAAATTTGGCCGCCATCGCGCGATGCGACCCGTCCAGCATGTAGCGTCCCGCGGCCGTCCATCGTTGCGTGGTGGCATCGAACGCGCCCCGCAGGCCAAGTGCCAGATCCGCAGCCTCAAGCCGTAGCGCGCCGTCGAATGATGCACCATAGCGGTCGCCCCTTGGCGTGTCCGCAGGCTTGCCGGACCGCTCACGGTCAAGCGGACGCCGCCGTCGAGCCGGTCTTGGGCGGCGTCCGGCAGCCGGGCCAGCAATTCTTTTGCCAGGGACGCGGCGGAAAGCCGTAGCCCATCGCTGGTAAAGCGCCAGTTCCCGGGCCGCAAGGACAGGCCAATTTTGCCCCGCGCGGAACCGCCCCGAAACAAGGCGGGGACGGCGATTTGGTCGAACGAGGCGTTGATCGTGCCGCTAAGCGTCAGCGCGTCGACAGGATCGGCCGGAAGATCGAACGGATTGGCGAGATTTCCGGCCAGATCGAAAGCCACAAACCCGCGTCCCTCGACCTTGCTCTTGAGGGCGGCAAGAAGGGCGCCGATGGAAAGCCTGCCTTTGGCCTTGAATTCGAACGCCTTGCCAGGGGCGCCTTGCGCCTCGAACGTCAGCCGCTCGTTGGGCGCGCGCACCGCACCGCGCACCGCGATGCCCTGGCCGTCCAGCCGCACAAAAAGCGTCCCCGGCAGCCCGTCTGCGCCCGGCGCCCGCAGACGTTTGAATTCGAGCGTTGCATCGAGCGCTGGCGCACCCCAATCTGCCACCGCAAAGGCTGCCTTGCCCGTGACGCCGTCCAGCGCCAGCGCCCCGGTACCCAAGCCGCGTGGCGGCGATGTCCAGCTCGCCGGAAAGCGCGCCATTCGGCGTCCGCGCCAGCCGCAGAGCGCCATTCACGGCAGCTTTGACGCCGTCGATCGCCAGCGAAGCGGCACTTGTTCCCTCGAACCGTAATTCGCCGCGCAATGATCGGCGCACGATACCCCGCAGCCGGACCTTGCCCGCTGGCACTGTCAGTTGGCCGTCGATGGCGATGGCGTCCGGCGGCCCGGTTGCCGCGATGGCGACCCTGGCGGTTGGTGTTTTGCGGCCGCCCAGTTCCAGTCCTTCGATGTCCAGGCGGGCGTCCAGTTCAGGGCCTTGCGCGCCGACGATGATTTGCACGACGCCGTGCAACGCCTTCGCGCTGCCCCACGGCGCCGATATGTCGCCTTCGGCCACGATAAAGCGGCCAAGCATCTCGCCGCCGAATAGTGTCGCTTGCAGGCGTCCCTTGATGCGGCCGGCGGCCGCCGCAATCGTCACATCGGCGCGGATATCGGCGTCGCCATCGGCGAATACCACCTCGGCGCGGCCGCCTTCGATTGTCACCGGGCCGCCGTCGGTATCCACGACAATGCGATAGCCATCGATCACGACGGTCCGGGCCGCGCCGCCGCCGGGCCCGCCTGGCCGCGGCCCTGGACGTTGGAAAAAACCACGCGCTCGATGCGGCCCCGGCGCAGTTCCGATAGCGTATAGGCTGCCTCGATACGCGAAATGCGTTGCGCGCCCAGGACGATGTTCTTCAGCGTTGCGCCATCGAGCGTCAGATCGTCGATGGTAAGGCTGGCCGGCGCCACGCCGGTTTCCTTCGACCATGCCACGGCGGCGTATTGCGCCAGCACCAGCCGGTTGGTCCACACGAACCCGGCCGTCAGGGCGACGATGGCGCTCAGCGCCAGCACCGATATTGGCAAGGGACGCAGGAATCGGCGTTTCATCCATTGCAATATACGCAGTGCGCGCCCTCGCGGCGAGACCTTGGTATAACCTTGCGCATGACCGATATGGCCACGCGCTTTCAGGCGGCAATCGCCCTTGTGGAATCGGAACGCTTCGCCGAAGCGGATGCGATCTGCGCGCAATTGCAGGCGGCGGCGCCGGGCGATGCGCCGGTCCTGTTTCTGCGCGGCCTGATCGCGTTCCATCTGGCGGATTCGGCGCGGGCGGTGGCGCTGATTGGCAAGGCGATTGCGCTGGACCCGGACAATCCGTCTTTTCACGCGACACTGGGGACGATCCTGATCGAGAGCGGGGCGCGGGCCGATGCAATATCGGCGCTGGAACGCGCATTGGCGCTAGAACCGGACAATCTTGCGTCATCGCGGCATCTGGCCCGCCAGCTCGCTCTGGTTGGCCGCAACATGGATGCGGCGGCAAGCTGGCGGCGGGTCGCGGCGATGGCGCAATCCGACATTGCCGATCTGCTGGCATGGGGCGACGCGCTGGAGGCGGCCCACGATCTGGATGCGGCGCTGACCGTCTATCGCCGGGCGGCGGCGCGCCAACCCGATTGCGTCGCGGTGCAAAATCACCTTGGCGCCTGTCAGCAGAAACTGGGCTATCTGGGCGATGCGATCCTGGCATTCGGCACCTCGATTGGTCTGCAAGCGCATGATAACCCGGCCGCACTGGGCCTTTTCGCGGCCAAGCAGATGGCCTGCGACTGGGACGATTTCGCGCAATGGCGCGCGCGCCGATACATTGACGTAAACCTCGATTGCGGCTGGACGCGCCAGCGCCGAGGATCCATTCAGCCATGTTGCGCGCTGCGACGATCCGGCGCGGAACTTTGCCGTGGCGCGGCAATGGAGTGCCGCTTTATCGGCGCGGGTCGCGGGCTGGAATGTCGCTTTCGACCCTCATCGCCGCCGCGATTGCGGGCCGCTTCGCGTCGGCTATCTGTCGAGCGATTTTCACGACCATGCCACGGCGCATCTGATGGCCGGGCTGTTCGCGGCGCATGACCGGTGCCGTGTTGCAGTGTATGCCTATTCCTGCGGACCGAACGATGGCAGCGCCTTTCGCCGCGCCATCCAGGACGGTTGCGACGAATTCATTGATATCGCCGGGTTGGACGCCGCCGATGGCGCGCGGCGCATCCATGCCGACAACATCGACCTATTGGTCGACCTGAAAGGCCATACCCGCCATAACCGGCTGGAAATCGCCGCCTTGCGCCCGGCCCCGGTGCAGGTCGCCTGGCTTGGTTTTCCCGCACCAGCGGCGCTGATTTTTTCGATTACATCATTACCGACGACATCGTGACGCCGCCATCGTCTGCGCGGTTCTACAGCGAGGCATTCGCGGTAATGCCACATTGCTATTAGGTTAACAATGACCAGCAAACAATTGATTCAAAATCGTTATTACCGACAGAACTTGACCTGCCGGAAAATGCGGTTGTGCTGGCGTCCTTCAATAACACCTATAAATACGAGCCGGTCATGTTCGCTGTCTGGATGGAAATTCTGGCAGCGGTTCCGGAAACTGTCCTGTGGCTACAGGCGAACAATGCGCTTGCGGTCAAAAACCTTCGCGGTTTCGCCACGGTGGCGGGGATCGATCCAGAGCGCCTGATTTTCGCCGGTTTCCTGCCCAAATCGGCGCATTTGCAGCGATTGGCGCTTGCCGATCTTGCCCTCGATACGCGGATCTATAATGGCCACACCACCACCAGCGACGCGCTTTGGGCAGCACTACCGGTGATTACCTTGCGCGGATCTCATTTTGCATCGCGGGTTTCGGCCAGCCTGCTGACCGCGTTCGGGCTGCCCGCACTTATCGCCGATACGATGAATGCCTATCGCGATCTGGCCATTGCGCTGGCGCGCGATGCGGCGCGCCTTGCGGCTTTGCGGATCGACATTGAGAACCGCCGCGCCACCGCCCCCCTGTTCGATACCGCGCTGTTCGCGCGCAATCTGGAACGCGCCTATGGCGAAATGTGGCGTCGCCATGCCGCCGGCGAACCGGTTCGCCGGCTGGTGGTCGCGGACCTTGGTATTAACCGCAGGCGGCGACCGCGCGGCGGGCCATGACGCCGATCAGATGGGCGCGGTATTCCGGGCTAGCGTGAATATCGCCGTTCAGATCGGTGTCGGGAACCTGAATATCGGCGATCGCATCGGCCGTGAAATTGGCATCGAGCGCCGCTTCCATGTCCGCGACCCGGAAAACGCCGTCCTGTCCGGCCCCGGTGATCGCCATCCGCACGCCGTCGGCGGTCTTGGCGACGAAGGCGCCAACCAGGGAAAACCGGCTCGCCGGTTGCGGAAACTTCATGTAGCAGGCTTTTTCCGGCACCGGGAATTTTACCGCAACGATGATTTCGCCCTCGTCGAGCGCGGTATCGAACAGGCCGAGGAAGAAATCGTCGGCGGCGATTTCGCGTGCATTGGTCACCACCGTGGCGGCCAGGCCAAGCACTGCGCCGGGATAGTCCGAAGCGGGGTCGTTGTTGGCGATAGAGCCGCCAATCGTGCCGCAATGCCGGACTTGCGGATCACCGATTGTTTCGGCCAGCGCGGCCAATGCCGGAATGGCGTCGGCGACCGCTTGCGAGCCGGCGACTTCGCTGTGGGTCGTCATCGAACCGACGCTTACCACGCCGCCATCGACGGTAATGCCGCGCAACGCGTCGATACCCGCGAGGTCGATCAAAGTCGAAGGGCGGGCGAGGCGCTGTTTCAGGGTCGGCAGCAAAGTATGGCCGCCGGCCAGCAGCTTGCCGTCTTGCGCATCTTGCAAGGCGTCGAGCGCGGCGTCGAGCGAGGTCGGTCGCTGATAGTCGAAATCATACATGATTGTTCCTCCCTACGCGGCCGCTTTGGCGGCTTGTATCGTTTTCCACACGGTCGCCGGCGTCGCCGGCATCGCCATGTCCCGCACACCGAGATCCCACAGCGCATCGACCAGCGCATTGATCGTTGCCGCCGGCGACGCGATCGCGCCGGCTTCGCCGCAGCCCTTGCCGCCGAGCGGGTTGAGCGGCGATGGCGTTTCGGTATAGCCGACATTGACCGACGGCGTGTTGTCGGCGCGCGGCATGCTGTAATCCATGAGCGTGCCGGTCACGAGCTGGCCGTTGGCGTCATAGACGCAAGCTTCGTGCAGCGCCTGTCCGATGCCCTGGGCGACCCCGCCATGCACCTGGCCGGAGACGATCATCGGGTTGATAATTGTGCCGAAATCGTCGACCGCGGTGTAGTTCACGACCTCGACCGACCCGGTCTCCGGATCGACTTCGATCTCGCAGATATGGGTCCCGGCCGGGAACGAAAAATTCAGCGGATCATAAAACGCCGTTTCCATCAGGCCCGGCTCCACGCCCTCGGGGTAATTATGCGGCACATAGGCGGCAAAGGCGACCTCGCCGATGCTCATCGTCTTGTCGGTGCCGGCGACGGTGAAATTGCCATCGGCGAATTCGACATCATCCTCCGACGCTTCAAGCAAATGGGCGGCGATCTTGCGGCCTTTTTCGATGATCTTGTCGGCTGCCTTGCACAACGCCGAGCCGCCGACCGCAGCCGAGCGCGACCCGTAGGTGCCCATCCCGAACGGGACTTTATCGGTGTCGCCATGCACGACTTCGATGTTTTCGAGGGTCACGCCGAGCCGGTCGGCGACGATCTGGGCGAAGGTGGTTTCATGCCCCTGGCCGTGGCTATGCGAGCCGGTGAAAACCGTGACATTGCCGGTCGGGTTGAAGCGGATCTGCCCCGATTCCCAGAGCCCGACCCCGGCGCCCAGCGAACCGGCGGCGGCCGAAGGTGCCAGACCGCAGGCTTCGATATAGGACGAAAAGCCGATACCGCGCAGCTTGCCACGGGATTTCGATTCTTCGCGGCGGGCGGCGAAGCCCGCGTAATCGGCTATCGTCAGGGCTTCGCTCAGCGAAGCGCCATAGTCGCCGATATCGTAATTTTGAATGACCGGGGTCTGATAGGGGAAGGCGTCCGGCGAAATCTGATTGCGGCGGCGCAAATCCACCGGGTCGACGCCGGTTTCCCTCGCCGCCTTCTCGACCAGGCGTTCCACCACGAAGGTGGCTTCGGGCCGGCCGGCGCCGCGATAGGCGTCAACGACGTTGGTGGTGGTGAATACCGCCTGGACGTCGCAATAGATCGCCGGGGTCTTGTACTGTCCGGCCAGCAAGGTGGCGTACAGATAGGTCGGCACGGCGGTCGCGAAGGTCGATAGATAAGCGCCCATATTGGCGATGGTATTGACGCGCAGGCCAATGAAATTGCCCTGTGCGTCGAGCGCCAGTTCCGCCTTGGTGACGTGATCGCGGCCATGCGCATCGGTCTGGAATGCTTCGGAACGCGAGGAAGTCCATTTTATCGGCCGGCGAATCTGGCGCGCGGCCCACAGGCAGGCGGTTTCTTCGGAATAGATGAAAATTTTCGAACCGAACCCGCCGCCGATATCCGGTGCGACGACGCGCAGCTTGTGTTCGGGCGCAATGCCGACAAACGCGGACAGGATGAGGCGCGCCACATGCGGGTTCTGACTGGTCGTATAGAGCGTCAGATTTTCCGTGCCGGCGTCGTATTCGGCGATTGCCGCGCGCGGTTCAATGGCGTTCGGGGCCAGCCGGTTGTTGACGGTATCGAGCGTGGTGACGTGATGGGCGTTGGCGAACGCCGCATCGGTCGCCGCCTTGTCGCCGATTTCCCAGTCGTAACAAAGATTGTTCGGCACGTCGTCATGGATTTGCGCGCTGCCGGGCGCCATGGCGTCGGCCGTCGAGGCGACCGCCGGCAGTTCTTCGTAATCGACCGCGACCCGTTCGGCCGCGTCCTTCGCCTGTTCCAGCGTCTCGGCAATGACCAGCGCCACCGGGTCGCCGACATGGCGCACCTTGCCGGTGGCCAGCACCGGATGGGGCGGCGCCTTGTGCGCTTCGCCGTCCTTGCTGGTGATGCCCCAGCCGCAAATCAGGCCGCCAACGCCGCCGGCGTCGAGATCGGCGCCGGTGAAGATCGCGACCACGCCCGGTGCGCTGGCCGCATCCGCGATGTCGATGCCGTTAATCCTGGCGTGGGCGTGCGGCGAGCGCACGAAACACGCATAAGTCTGGCCCGGCCGCACCATGTCGTCGAGATAGTGGCCGTTGCCGGTGAGAAAGCGGTAATCTTCGCTACGGGCGACGGAAGCCCCAATGCCTTGATCGGTCATGGTTTCATCCCCTCATCGCGGCCGCGCCGGCCTTGATCGATTTGACGATATTATGATAGCCGGTGCAGCGGCACAGATTGCCTTCCAGCCATTCGCGGATTTCATGATCGCTGGGATCCGGATTTTCCTTCACCAGATCGACCGCGCTCATCACCATGCCCGGCGTGCAGAAGCCGCATTGCAGCCCGTGATTCTCGCGGAACGCGGCTTGCATCGGGTGCAATTCGTCGCCATCCGCCAGCCCTTCGATTGTATCCACCGTGGTGCCGTCGGCCTGGACCGCCAGTATCGTGCAGCTTTTTTTCGACGTGCCGTTGATAAGCACGACACAGGCGCCGCACTGGCTGGTGTCGCAACCGACATGCGTGCCGGTCAGCACCAGATTTTCGCGGATGAATTGAACCAGCAAGGTCCGGGCTTCGACTTCTCCCGACACTGCCTTGCCGTTCACCGTCATGGAAACGGAGATGGACATTCGTAACCTCCCTGGCGCAATTTGTTAGTCGATTGCTTTCCGTGATTTTGATGTTAGTGCGCGCCCGCGTCAAGAATATTACGGACTCGTCAGGGTGCGATAAATTGCGATCAATATCATAACGACCAGCACGCCGCCGCTGATCCAGGTGAGCGGGCTGTATCCTTTCCAGCGGCGGCCATAGGGATCCCTTGCTTTCGGGGCGCTTGGCGCGGGCGTGGCTTCTTCCGCCGCCATTGTGTCTGCCACCGCGACAACTTCCGCAAACGTGCCGAAGAATTCGCGGGACATTTTTTTCGCCGTGGCGTCGATCAGCCGCGAGCCGATCTGCGCCAGCTTGCCGCCGACCATGGCATCGACTTCGTAGCGCAGCAGCGTGCCGCCGCCATCCGCGTCTTCCAGCGCGACCTTGGCGCCGCCCTTGGCGAAGCCGGCGGCGCCGCCCTTGCCCTCGCCGCTGATTGTGTAGCCGTTCGGCGGGTCAATATCGGACAGCGTGATCGCGCCCTTGAACGTCGCCTTGACCGGACCGACCTTGGCCGTGACCGTCGCCGTCATTTGCGTGTCGGAGGTCATCTCAAGCGAATCGCAACCGGGAATGCACTGCTTGAGGATTTCGGGATCGTTCAGCGCGTCCCAGACCGTCTGGCGCGGCGCCGCAATCAGATATTCGCCCGTCAATTGCAAGGCTTGGGTCTCCTAACTCGAAATTAAGAATTCGTTGCCAGACTAGTTTATAATACTTCCATACCACTGGCATATATCGGCAAGCGGGAGTTCACACAAGACATGGCGAAGGCGGCCACCGACTCCTGCTTCGATATCGCGCAATGGTTCGTGGAACGCGCCCGTTTCGAACACAGCTATTTGCAGGCGCAGAAGCTGCAGCGTTTGCTGTGGCTGGCGCAGGGGCACTATGCCGCGACCTATCATGGCCGCAAGCTGATGCCGGCGACGTTTGTCGCCATGACGATCGGACCGCGCGAGCCGAATATCTACCGCGCCTACGAACTCGGCCGCCCGGCGATCCCCGATATGTTGCCGCCGGCCGAGGTCATCACCTTCCTCGACCGGTTATGGGGACGGTTCGGCCATCATTCGGCCGAACATCTGGACAAGCTGGTCCGCGCCCAGCGCGTCTATACCGAGGCGCTGGAAAAGGGCGAGGGGGAGGAAATCCCCTTCGAAAAAATCGCCCGCTACTACAGCGAACAACGCAACGTAAAGCCGCGGACGATCGTGCGTTCCACCGATGGGCGGGAATGGAAAAAATGGACGCCGCGCACGGTGAAATAAGCGTGGCAAATTTGAATTGCCCGCGAAGGCTGTTTGGTCATAATGCGGCCCTTGTCAGGCTGGTGCGATGTTTTAGGAACCGGTTAGAAATTGGGTGGGGGAATCGGTGCGCGCGGTATCGCTAGTGCTGACGCTTTTCGTGACGTGGCTGCTCTTGTCGGGAGTATACGAACCGCTTTATGCCGGTCTCGGGCTGGTCTCATGCGTGCTGGTGGTGGCGATTGGAATCCGCATGGAAGTGGTTGACCATGAAAGCCATCCGGTCCAGCTGACGCGCCGGGTTCCCGGCTATCTTTTGTGGCTGGCCAAGGAGATCGTGGTCGCCAATATCGATGTCAGCAAACGGATATTGAAGTGGCGCCTCGACATCCAGCCCCGGGTCATCCGCGTGAAGTCCAGTCAGCGCGACGAACTTGGCGTCGTTATCTACGCCAACTCGATCACGCTCACGCCGGGCACGGTGACGATGGATATCGACGATGACTGGATCGTGGTGCATGCGCTGAGCGCCGCTTCGGCCGACGACCTGCTAAGCGATGAAATGGACCGCCGGGTCACCGCCGTGGAGGCCACGCCGTGATGTTCGCGGCCGCGACCGCAGCACTTGTCGTCGCCATGCTGATGGCGCTGCTGCGGGCGCTGCTTGGGCCCAGCGTCTATGACCGGGTGCTGGCGGTGAATTCCTTCGGCACCATGACCATGCTGATGATCTCGGTATTGGGGTTCCTCGCCGGGCGGCCGGATTTCGTGGATATCGCCCTGCTTTACGCGCTGATCAACTTCATCGGCACGCTCGCGGTGTTGAAACTGTTCCGGTATGGCGACATGGCGCGGGCCGGCGGCCGGCCGGGCCGGCCTGGCGGCGAGGCGGGCGGCTGATGGCGATCGATATCCTCAGCGGCATATTGCTGGCCGGTGGGTCGCTTTTCGTTCTGATCGGCACCTTCGGGCTGGTGCGGTTGCCGGATTTCTACACCCGAATGCATGGCGCCGGCATCGTCGATACGCTGGGGGCGGGCCTGTTCATCGCCGGTTTGATGCTCCAGGGCGGGCTGACTTTGACCACGGTGAAGCTGCTTTTGATGTTCATCTTCATCATGTTTGCCAGCCCGACTTCGAGCTATGCGCTGGCCAACGCCGCCTTGTCGCAAGGGGTCGTGCCGGAAACCGACGACGACGACAACGAGGGCGACGCGGAGGATGCGCCATAGAACCCGTCGTCAATATCGTCATTCTGGGCTTCATGGTGCTGGTGGTGTTCCTCATCATCCGGCTGCACAACCTGTTCGCGGTCGCCATGTTGACCGGAATTTACAGCCTGATGGCGGCAACCTTCTTCGTTGTCGTCGATGCCGTCGATGTCGCTTTTACCGAAGCCGCGGTCGGCGCCGGTATTTCCACCGTGCTGATGCTGGGCGCGCTGTCGCTGACGGTACGGCGCGAAAACGTGGCGGCGAAAAAACCCTGGCTGCCGCTGCTGGCGGTGACGATAACCGGCGCGGCGCTGATCTACGGCACGCTGGATATGCCCAATTACGGTGATCCCGAAGCACCGATACAAAAGCACGTCGCACCGCGCTACATCGAACGCGCAATGGCCGAAACCAATGTGCCGAACATGGTGACGGCGGTCCTGGCAAGCTATCGCGGCTATGACACCTTGGGCGAGGTCGCGGTCATTTTCACCGCCGGCGTCGGCGTCCTGCTGCTGCTGACGCATGGCGGCCGCCGGCGGCGCGAAGACGACGAGGACACGCCGTGAGCCATCATCTGGTCATCCGGGTCGTCACCAAGCTGCTGATCCCGTTCATTCTCCTGTTCGGGCTCTATGTGCAGTTCCACGGCGATTTCGGTCCCGGCGGTGGCTTCCAGGCTGGGGTGATATTCGCGTCCGCCTTCATCCTTTATGCGCTGGTCTTCGGGTTGGACAATGCAAGGCGGGTTGTGCCCGATACCGCCATCCGCTGCGGCGTGGCGATGGGGCTTTTGATCTACGGCTTCACCGGCGTCGCCGCGTTGTTATTGGGTGGCAATTATCTCGATTATTCGGCCCTGCGGCCCGACCCGGTGGGCGGTCAGCATCTTGGCATCTTCATCATCGAGTTCGGCGTCGGCTTGAGCGTGGCGTCGGTCATGGTGGCGATCTTTTTCGCCTTTGCCGGGCGCGGCCACAAGCTTGACGAGATGGAGGACTGACCGGCGATGGAATGGCCTGGTCTTTATAATTACTGGATTGCGATATTCCTGATGATGGCCGGATTGTACATCGTCATGGCGCACGCCAATCTGGTGAAGAAGATGGTCGGGCTGGTCATCTTCCAGTCTTCGGTCTTCATCTTGTACATCACCATGGGCAAGGTAACGGGCGGCACGGCGCCGATTCTTATTCCTGGCGACGTGGTCTATTCCAACCCGTTGCCCCATGTCCTGATCCTGACCGCCATCGTCGTTGGCGTGGCGACTTTGGCGCTGGGCCTGGCGTTGATCGTGCGGATCATGGAAGCCTATGGCTCGATCGAGGAAGACGACATCGAAGTGCTGGAAAATTCCGCGCCATGATGGCGCATCTTCCGGCCCTGCTGATCGTCGTGCCGCTTCTGTCGGCGCCGATTTGCCTGCTGATCGGTCGCGGCCGCTTCGCCCATGGCGTTGCCCTGGTGGTGAGTTGGGTCACCTTTGTCATGTCGGCATTGCTGTTGAATGAAGTGCGCAACGGCGGTGCAATCAGCTACCATCTCGGCGGCTGGGCACCGCCCTGGGGGATTGAATACCGGGTCGATCCGGTCAACGCCTATGTCCTGCTGATCGTCGCGGCGGTCGGCGCGCTGACGATGTCCTACGCCAAGGCCAGCATCGACCGGGAACTTGGCCAAGGCCGTCAATTTCGATTCTACACCATCTTTCTGCTCTGCCTTGCCGGGTTGCTCGGCGTCACGATCACCGGCGACGCCTTCAATATCTTCGTCTTTTTCGAGATATCCTCGCTGGCGTCCTACGTCATGATCAGCCTCGGGCCGGACCGGCGGGCGCTGACGGCGGCGTTCAATTACCTGATTTTCGGCACCATCGGCGCGACCTTCTTCCTGATCGGCGTCGGGCTGCTGTATCAGATGACCGGGACCCTCAACATTGCCGATCTGGCGAACCGGGTTCCGGCCATGACCGGCAACCGGACGATCCAGGCGGCCTTTATCTTCATGGCCGTCGGGCTGGCGCTCAAGGCGGCGATATTTCCGCTGCATTCCTGGCTGCCCAACGCCTACGCCTTTGCGCCCTCGGTGGTCACCGCGTTCCTGGCCGCGACGGCGACGAAGGTGGCGATCTATGTTTTGATCCGCAGCTATTTCACCATCTTCGGACCGGAATATTCCTTCGGTTCGATGTCGCTTGGCGTGGTGCTGATGGTGCCCGCCATCGCCGCCATGCTGATCGGCTCGACGATCGCGATATTCCAGGACGATATCAAACGGATGCTGGCTTATTCCAGCGTCGCCCAGATCGGCTACATGGTGCTGGGCATCGGTTTCGCCACGGTTCTGGGTGTGACCGGCGGCATGTTGCATCTGTTCAACCATGCGCTGATCAAGACGGCGATGTTCATGGCCATGGGCTGCGTCTTTTACCGCATGGGCAGCGTGCGGATCGAAGCGATGGCGGGGCTCGCCAAGCGTATGCCCTGGACCATGGCGGCGTTTGTCGGCGGCGGCTTGAGCCTGATCGGGGTGCCGTTGACGGCCGGCTTCGTGTCGAAATGGTATCTGTTGCTGGCCGCGCTCGACGCCGGGATGTGGTGGATCGCCGCGTTCATTCTGATCGCCTCGATGTTGGCGATTGTCTATGTCTGGCGGGTTGTCGAGGTGGCGTATTTTTCGCCCTCGCCGGACGGCGCGCCGACCGGGGAAGCGCCGATTTCGATGCTGATCCCGACCTGGTTTCTGGTCCTGGCGAACTTCTATTTCGGCATCGACACAAGGATCAGCGTCGGCGCGGCGACGCAGGCGGCCGAATATCTGCTGGGGGCCGGACGGTGAGTGCTGGAAATCTGATCCTGCTGGCGCTGGCGATCCCGCTGATCGGCGCGGTGTTGATCCTGACGTCCAAGGGGCGGCCGAATCAGCGCGAACTCGTGACCCTGGCGACCGGCGTAGCCATGCTGGCGGTCGTCGTCTCGCTGGTCCCGGACGCTTTCAATGGCGGGCGGCCCGGCGTGA
>Ga0066376_10001859_pt1 | contig 20128 bp, 18 predicted proteins | sample Knorr_S15_td_Bot_FD_77009 | JGI IMG/M metagenome (GOLD analysis project Ga0066376, IMG submission 77009) | Marine microbial communities from Southern Atlantic Ocean transect - Knorr_S15_td_Bottom_ad_5009_LV_A | ecosystem: Environmental > Aquatic > Marine > Oceanic | place: Southern Atlantic...
GTCGGTATGTTGACGAAGTGGTAGAGCCGTTGGGGGCTCTCGAGAGCAAAGTAATGATCTATGTGCCGGCTCAGTTTTACGGGCAACACCGCTATGGGCCCTTCCATGTGATGGCCGACCAGCTTTATCTAGCCTGGCAGCAAAAGCTGTTTCAAGAATTCCCCGATATGATCTTGAAACGACATCCCAAGGAACTCAGACCAAAGCTTTTCCCCTGTAATGCGGTGCGTGTAGTATATGATCTCCTGGAAGAGTGTCTGGATCAGGCAGATATTTTTGTCTTTGACATCTTCTCCGGTGCAATGTGCATCGCTGCTGCAACGTCCAAACCGATCATCTATTTCCACCTTGGACTCCGTAACTTTACTGAAATAGGTGAGCGGGCCATACGCCAGAGATGCATCTGGATTGATGTTGTACCTCCTGGTGAACACGTCGATCTCCGAGGACGGATTGACGCTCAGATGGCCCAGCCCAAGATCAATATTTTGAGCCAGCCATTTTGTCTAGGAGAGGAAAATGGTTCTGTCCGACGAGAACAGACCATCTTTAAAACTGTGTGCGAGATCGTAGGACGATGACAACAGTGCTGGTGTAGGCTCACCACAGGGCGTGCCTGACGGAGAGCTTCTAGAATCGATGGGGATGTGTCGGTAATTGTGGGGAGTGTGTCGCTTTAGATGGCGTCTGGAAGTGCTAGCACGGAGCAGGGCTTTTTCCGGGCTGCCATCATTGGATGTGGTCGGATTGGCGCCGATTGCGCACCGATTGGCTCCGGCTCTTCACGCATTGCAAGCCACGCTGCCGCCTACAGCGCCTGTGAACGCACCAACTTGGTAGCAGTATGTGATTCGGACCCGGAACACCTACAACGCTGTGGAGAACGCTGGGAAGTCCAAAGACTGTTTTGTGACCCTAGAGAGTTGTTTGCTACCGAGCAGATTGACTTGGTAAGTATCTGTACTCCACCTGAAACTCATGTCGAACTGATGGCTGAGGTTTTGCGCTGCGACAGCGTGGCTGGCGTACTTTTGGAGAAGCCGTTAGCCCTGAATCTCAAGGATGCTGATGCAGCCATTGAGCTTGTTGATCATTCGAAAGCCAAGGTCTCTGTCAATTACATACGACGGTTCCCCCCCCTTTACCGCCAGGTGAAGGCGGATCTTGAACAGGGGAAGCTGGGTCCAATACAGCATGTGAATATCTTCTATACGAAAGGGATCCTCAACAATGGCAGCCATGCATTTGACCTTCTGCGGTTTCTATTCGAGGAGCCGAGTAGGGTATCGCTGCTGTCTCCGGCTGGCGAGATGGTGAGTGCTGATCCGACACTTAGTGTGAAGGTGGAGTTCCAAGCTGGTTTTGAGGCCTGGCTGTGTGCCCTCGATGGCGAAGCCTATAATCTATTCGAAGTGGATATCCTCGGCAGCCGGGGTCGTATGCTGTTGCGCGACCAGGGACATATTCTTGATCAGTTCTCGCTGGAGGATACACGGGAGAGACACGGTTTTCAGCAACTTGAACCCGTTCCCCACTCACGTCCAACAGATCTTGCCCATGCTGTACAGTATGCCGTAACAGACCTCATCGACAGTATCGAAAATAGCAATCCACCGGCCTGTACCTTACAGGATGCTCGTGCTGCGCTGGACTTGTCTTTGAAGGTTTTTCGCGAAGCCGAAAACGGATCTTAGTTGCTGAGGGGGAATTCTTAATGCCGAATTCACGACTTGGTCTACTTGGCGGAAAGCCAGTCTCCTCAACACCTTGGCCAATCACCAACACGATCGGAGAAGAGGAGAAGAGAGCAGTCCAGGAAGTGCTTGATTCAGGGAATCTTTCTGGATTCAGAGCTGCAGCTGGGCCTGATTTTCTGGGTGGACCGAGGGTCAGGCAATTGGAAGGTGCTTGGGCGGAGTTTTTCGGGGTCAAACACGCTATCAGTTTTAACTCGCTAACCTCTGGCCTGTTTGCTGCCATGGGCGCCATTGGTGTTGGCCCAGGCGATGAAGTGATCGTTTCCCCCTTTACCATGGTAGCTTCAGCGATCTGTCCATTGATCTATGGTGGAATTCCGGTGTTCGCTGACATTGATCTTGCTACTTATTGTCTTGATCCCGAATCCGTTGAGGCCCGTATCACATCCCGCACCCGTGCGATTATTGTGGTTCATCTCTTTGGCTGTCCGGCCGAAATGGATCGAATTATGGCCATTGCTAAGAAATACGACCTAACGGTGATCGAGGATTGTGCACAGGCGCCCGCCGCTAAGTATAAACGCAAGTATGTGGGGACGATCGGCAGTATAGGCGGGTTTAGTTTAAATTACCATAAGACGATCCATTCGGGTGAAGGCGGCGTACTGGTAACCGACGACGATGAACTGGCCCTCCGCCTGCAGCTCATCCGCAACCATGGAGAAGCATCGGTTGAAGAATTGAAGGTCACCCAACTCGTGAATACGTTTGGCGGGAATTATCGGATGACAGAAGTTGAAGCAGCCATTGCTCACGAGCAGCTTCAGAAACTTGACTGGTTAACGGAGGCCCGGGTTCATCTCGCTTCCTATTTGGACGAACACCTCGCTGACCTTCCGGGTATCACCGCCCAGAAGCTTGCGGACTCTGAAAGCAAGCACGTGTATTACTTTTATCCGATGCGTTACGACGAAGAAGTTTGTGGCTTGTCGAGGGAGACGTTTGTGCGTGCAATTCGGGCTGAAGGCATTGAGCTTCGACAAGGTTATGTTAGACCCATTTACTGGGAGCCACTCTTTCAGAAAAAGATTGCCTTCGACAGGGGATTTCCGTTTGTGTCCGAATGGTACGATGGAGAGATTAATTATGAAAAGGGCCTGTGTCCCGTAGCCGAAGCCGCCCATGAGAGGGAACTGATTTTTGGAGGATTCTGCCGGTGGCCTCTGACGGAGGTACATATGGATGAGGTCGTTCAGGCCTTCAAAAAAGTTGTGAAGTATCGGTCCGAATTGATGGAAGTCGCTCACTGATGGTGATTTCTCACTCAGTCGTTGCAGTGGCACAAGATCCAGGCGGCGCCGCGGCGTTGGCGCCGTTCCTGTTTGTCCTGCAAGATGAAGCGTGCCTAGATCTGACCGTTTATGCCCACCGGCAAAGTCGGGACGTGTTCGCGAGGCAGGGCGTAGATTGTGTTCCTCTCGACCGGTCGCTAGACACAGCCCAGACCGAATGGTCTGAAGTGGCGCGCGGACTGTTGGCGACTCATCAGCCCGACTTGGTGATCACGGGGACGAGTTACGATTCAGGTCCGGAGCAGGCAATCATCCGGGTTACTCGCCAGGAAGGGGTATCTTGCCTGACGGTGTTAGATGCCTGGACAAATTACCGCCACCGGTTTTTGCTGGAAGACGAGATTCATCTGTCTGCTGACGTACTGCCTGACGCGATTGCCGTCATGGATGATTTCGCGGTCAGAGAGATGTTGGAAGAGGGGTTTCCAGAGGTTCGCCTGCAGATCGTGGGTCAGCCGGCATTTGATCGCTTTCTCGAATTGGCCCGCTCAGAGGAGATCAAGCGTGACGTACTAAGGCTACGTCGCCAACTTGGCATACAACCCGGTGAAACACTGGTGGTTTTCTTTTCGCAGCCAATCACCGAGTTGTACGGCCCGCCGGGCAGCCCAACCTACCGAGGTTACGACGAGTGGGATGTGGTATGGGGGTTGTCGGGAGCAATATCCTCACTTGCACGGCAGGACAGTCCAATGAGGTTGGTGATCAGACCGCATCCCAAGGAACCATCCGAAAAATACGCGAGCTTTTCTACGGGCGAAGGATCACCCGCTGTTGCCGTTGAGACAATCGATGTGGACTTATTGACATTGACAGCCGATATAGTAGTTGGGATGAGTTCGGTTGTGCTGGTCAAGGCGTTCCTAACCGGGAAACCCGTTATCAGCGTTCAGCCCAAGCTGGTTGGTGTCGATCCCCTGATACTGGGGCGTGCTGGTTATCTGGAGCCTGTTAAGGACTTGGTGACGCTTCCGCAGGTATTGCGTTCTGCGCTATGCGACGAGGTCCCATCGTGTGAGAACCGACTTCCTGCGTCCTTGACCGATGGTCAATCCGTTTCCCGACTGCGAGCTCTCATGTTGGATTTGCTGACCCTTGGCAAAGGAAGTGATGCCTCGGTGGCGAAGGCGTCCAGGGGTTGTCGGGAGAACTCTTCTTTGTGAGGAATGCCCATGGCTAACCCATTTCTTCTTGGTGAGCATGTCTATCTGCGGGCTTTGCTGGAGACTGATGCTGAAGGTGACTATCCACTCTGGCTGAACGACGAGGAAGTGTGTCGTGGAAACTCTCACCATCGCTTCGCATTTACGCCGGAGTCGGCACGCGATTATATTCGGCGAGCAGGGAGCACTCGAGATGAGCTGATACTGGCAATCGCCCTGCGCGATGATGACCGCCACATTGGGAACATCACCCTCAAGCGCATGGACTTTGTCTCCCGCAGCGCCGAATTCGCAATCATCATAGGTGCGAAGGATTGTTGGGGGAAGGGTCATTCCAAAGAGGCGGCACGATTGCTGCTGGACCACGCCTTTTTCACTCTGAATCTCAATCGAGTGTACTGTGGAACGTTTGAGACCAACGTGGCAATGAAAAAACTAGCGGAATACCTGGCGATGCAGGTTGAGGGACAACGGCGACAAGCGGTCTTCAAGCAAAATCGTTATGTCGACGTGATTGAATATGGTGTTCTCCGACAGGAATATATTGAACGGTTTGGCGGTTCGGAAGAGTAGAGAGAAGCTGAAGACGGTTGCGATTATCGTGGCTCGGATGGAGTCGACCCGACTACCCGGTAAGGCTATGCTGCCCATCCTGGGTAGGCCCATGATCGAGCGAATGATTGAACGGGTGCGTCACTCCAGGTACGTTACTCAGATCATCATCGCAACAACCGAACTCGCCAGTGACGATGTCCTCGCTGCTCTGGCAAAGCGGTTGGGTGTGGAGTGTTTTCGTGGATCAGTTGACGACGTGTTGAAGAGGATCCACGCGGCTGCTGCTACCGTCGATGCAGAACTTTTGGTAGAGCTTTTGGGCGACAATCCCTTGGTTCACTCGGATCTCATTGATGATGTCATCGACTTTTACCACGCAAATCAGTGTGACTATGCAGCGAGCGTAACCACCGAGTACCCCCACGCCGGACCCAAGATCGCGACGTTTCCGATCGGCATCCGTGTTCAGGTATTCACACCAGCTGTGCTCGACCAGTGCCAGCAGCTGGCTAGCACCTCATACCATTTGGAGAATTCGACGACTTACATCTACGAACATCCGGAAAAGTTCAAATTGGGTTACTTTGAGGCTAAAGGGAAGTGGACCGAGTTGAATCGTTCGGAGCTGACCTTCGCTGTCAATTATCAGCAGAACCTTGATCTCGTGTCGCAACTCTTTGAGCTCTGTTATCCGCGAGATGCGAATTTCTCCCTGTCTGCGATGCTGCAAGTCCTCGATGAAACCCCGTGGTTGGCCAGCCTCGCCCGGATCCCATCTGACGGAAATAGACTGTGATTCGAAGGGGGTCTCTAGGATTTCAGGAAATAAGGTGATGAACGCAGTTGCCAGAAGGTGGCATGCTGTGCCAATGCGGGACTGGCCTGCAGAGGCTTTTGAGCAGTTGGGCTTGAGGAATCCCTACGAGCCAGGAAACCTGACGATACGTCGGCAGGCATTGGTCGCTACTCGCAATCTTGGAGGTGCTGTTGTTGAATGCGGAACCTTCCGAGGCCAAGGGCTAGCAACTCTTGCCTGGTTGATGAGAGAGGCGGGGATACACGTTCCGTCTTTGGCTTCGACTCGTTCCAGGGATTCCCACACGCAACGTCCTGCGACATGATTGATGGGACTGTCCCCTCTTCGAGCAACTCGAAGTACTTTGCCGGCACTAGCGAAAACGAAGTGCGGGATTTCTTTAGGACTTTGAGTTTGCATGACCGGATCATGGTGATTCCCGGTTTTTTTGGCAATACACTCCCCAAAAGCCCCGTAAAACTAATTAGTCTGTTGATTCTTGATTGTGACCTATATGAGTCCTATAGAACCTGCTTGGAATACCTTTACCCAAAGGTCCAGGAAGATGGTTGGATTATTCTTGATGAATATTTTTCTCCAAAATATCCTGGGGCGCGCATAGCCGTCGACGAGTTTTTTCTGACAAACCTGAAAAACCCAGACTTGCTAAGCATCTACTTGCAGAGCATCCCTACGAACGCTGGCACATAGTAAAGACCAGATGAACAAGCCTCAAATCACCATATACATTCCGTGCCTTCACTATGGTCACTTCTTGAGCCAGGCTGTTGAGAGTGTACTGGCTCAGAGCCGAACAGATTGGGAACTCATAATCGTGAATGATGGCTCTCGGGATGATACGGCTGAAGTTGCTGCTCGCTTTGAGGCAGCCGATCCTAAGCGGGTTCGGGTGATCACCCATACAGAACCGCGGGGGTTACAGGTTTCTGCCAATGAAGTGCTGCAAGTTGCCAGGGGTCAATATCTTATGCGTTTGGATGCTGATGACTATCTGGATGACAATGCACTTCTGGTTCTAGCTCACTACCTCGACCAGCATCCAGATGTGGCTCTGGTTTACCCGAATTATATCTACGTGGATGAGAAAGGTAACTTCCTGGCCATTGAGCACCGCAAGAAAGTGGGGAAGGAAGCACAATTGCTCGATCTCCCGGCACATGGGGCCTGCACCCTGGTCCGCAAACGGGTTTTTAAGAGTATCGGGGGCTACGATGAAAGCAACGATCGTCAAGATGGTTATGATCTGTGGTTGAAGGTGATCGATCGCTTTCCCGTTGCCAATGTGGCGACCCCCCTTTTTTACTACCGGCAACATAGCAAGTCTTTGACGGGAGATAAGGAGCGATTGTTGGCCGCTCGAGCTCGGATCAAACGCGCCCATGTTCAGCGCAATAGTGGAAAAGTCCAACCACGGATTGTAGCAATCGTGGGGGCTAAGAATACCTATGACCGACTGCAGAACATCGTATTGACCGAACTGGCTGGGCGTCCACTTCTTGATTACACATTGAAGGCGGCATTTGACGTCGAGGGGTTGGAATCCGTTGTCGTAACGACCGATGATCCGCGTGTCGTGGAGTACTCCGAAAAGAAGTATCCGGAGGTGCTGGCTATGTTGCGACCACCGGAGTTCTCAGCCCAAGGTGTCCGCGAGAGCATGGTGATGAGTAGAGTCGTTAGTGATTTGGAACGAGAGGGCTGTTATCCCGATATTATTGTTACCCTTAGTGTCCATTGTCCTTTGCGACAAGGACGCCATATTCAGCAGGCTATTGATACTCTCTTGGTCCACAAGGTGGATAGTGTGGTGAGTGTCTACGAGGACTATGAGCTGCACTACGTCCATTCAACTCACGGCCTGGAATCCCTGAACCCCGCCATGCATCGACAGATTCGAGTTGAGCGTGAAGCCTTGTTCGTCGGCAATGGCGCAGTTCGTGTGTTGTGGCGGGACATTCTAACGGAGACCGATATTGCGGGCAGCAAGGTGGGACACACCGTGATGCCTTACTGGGATAGTCTCCAGATAAAGATGCCTCAGGACGCATGGCTGATTGAGCAGATCCTCATGCGCCGCCAGCGTACCGATGAGTTTCTTCCTGAAGCCTGGCTCATGCCCCATGAATCTTGATTTTTCAGCGTAAAGAATCAGCAGTGAGATGGAAGTGAAGACGGTGTTGGCCCATTGAGCTCCGTGCCCACTTTAGAGGTATGTTAAAGCGTCCGGATGTCAGTAAATCAGTAGTATGGGTTGATGCGCTAAACTTCTTTTCGGGTCTCCGACTATTTCTTTTGGTTGTATCGCGACCCGTGATTTCTGTCCACTACTTGTCGAAGAATCGCCTCGGCGGTGTGTGGTTGGGGATCCTGCGTCGCCTCGGGTTGTGCTCGAATGTGACCGAGTTCACCCCTGATTTTACGAGCCGGGTTCCTGGGGGAGGTGCTGCCTGGGACGACTTGCAGTTGAAGGTCACGACCCATGCTGAAACGGTTGTGGATCAACTGATGGGGGATGGGGTGTTGCTAAGTCGTCTCCTTATTGATGTGAGTCCACAAAGACAGAGGGCCTATCTGCAAAAGAAAGTGCAACAGGAGATATACCAACCACTGATGTTGCTGCTTCAGGCCAGGCAATCGGAAAGCTGGAAGAGTGAGGGACGCCAGTTCCTAGTTCTGGTCAACCTGTCTGATTTGGCCCCTTTGTTACAATCTGTGCTTCATGATGCCCTTCCTGATTCAGCCGGATTGCGATTGATGGGTTATGCGGATTTTAAGTCTTTATTGCTCGTGAGGATTGTACAATTTCTCATTGAGCAGATGCGTAATCTGACCCAGAGGTTGTATGAGAACTGCCTGGTTAGACAAAAAAGGAACTGCCCCAAAACGGTAGCTGTGCAATGCGCACACGGAGTAGATGGCCGGCTCTTACAAACAAATGATCTTTGGTGGTATGCACGAACCGGTCTAAGTCCTGATCGATGTCTGATTTATTTTAATCATCCACGTTTCCCAGCCAATGACGAAGTGATCCGGTCTTTGAAGCAGCAGGGCTATCGCTACCGTATCCTCGGGAGCGGTCATGCAGCGACCGGGTCAACCATTAAAGGTTTTCCGGCGCAAAGGTTCAGCCGCACTATTGCCGATCTTGCATGGCTCGGTGGACTAATTTTGAAGGCTCCCCGGCATGTGGCGCCCCGTTGGCAGATCTCTCGTGGTTTAGCTATAAGGAGGCACCTGAGACGCTGGCAGAGATTGATGGAGGTGGAGAATATCGGAGTGGTTTTCAGTGGTGAGGAGACAAGCATTGATCCTATGTCCCTGGCTGCGGATCTCACAGGGGCCATACGGATAGGTTTTCACTGGAGTATGTTACAGCCCTCGAATGCTCGAGTGCTACCCTTGCATCACGTCTATTTCGTATGGGGATCGCACGCTCGGTCAATCGTGACTGAGAGACTGGGGGGTTGTTCAGAAGTGGTCCTGCAGTCGGGCTGTATCTTCGATGATAAGGATGCTTGCCTGAATTTCCAGGACAACGCTCTACAGCTACGCGACCAGTTTCAATCTGCCGGTGTCAAACACATCATTGGTGTGTTTGACCGATCACTGGGAAGAATGTCCTATTACTCGGAAAGCCGACACCTTCAATTTTATGAAAGTCTTGTAACCTGGGCGGAGTCGAACCCCAAGGTCGGGTTGTTAATAAAACCCAAGCACCCGGAGCCACGTGTTTTTGTTGACGCCCCCCAGCTGGCCTCTCGAGTTCAGGCTCTCGTTTCAGAGGGCCGGGCGGTACTTCTTGAAGGGAGCCGGTCTGTGATTGAAGCTGGGCTGGCCTCGGATGTAGTAGTAGCGTTGGGATACAACTCTGGAGGCATGGTGGCTGCACTCAATGGAGCGCGGACAGTATTTTGGGACCCTACCGAACCCCATGAGGGACCACTTGGAACTTGGTTCCGGAAAATCGGGTGGGACAATCCGGATGTTGTCTTTAGTACTCTTGATCGTTTAATAGACAGTGTGCATTTGTACCTGGATCAGCCGTCTTCCATACCCGGTCTGGGTGACTTATCGCCACGGCTGAACGAGATAGATCCTTTCCGGGACGGTGATTCGGCACTGCGGATAGGATCATTCGTTCGGTGGTTTCTGGAGGGTTTGGATGGCGACCTGAACCGGACCGGGGCTCTGCAACTGGCGAAAAGCAACTATCAGTCTCAATGGGGAACAGAGGATGCATCTTGTCACACTCCTAACCTGGCGGACGAGTTTCGAAAGGTGACCAGCGCAGGTGGAAAGTAGCTCTTTGTGTGGGCTCGACGGATAGAGACGTGGAGGGATCTGGAAAATTGTTGTCATGAGTGACCGCTGTCTGTTTAGCGCTCCCTTCACATTTTTGCCGCCTACTGTGATTGAAGCCTACGAAGAACTCATGACGACGGATTTTCGGGAAATATGGAGTCGGGACGAGTTGGAGCCGGACTCAAGCTTGACGGTGTGGCTCATGAATCCTGGCCAGAACTTCATCATCGATGATGGGGTCCTTGAACTGTACCCGTCCCTCAAGGTTCTCGTAACCCCATCGACGGGCCGAAATCATATTAGTGAGGCTGCCTGCAAGCGGCGTAACCTGCCAGTCTACAGTCTGCTCGATGATCGCGAGACTCTGGATTCCATTACTGCCAGCTCCGAGTTCACCTTTTTGCTCCTGCTAAACGCACTGCGCCGCCTGGATGTCGGCATGGCTGAAGTCTCGGCCGGTCGCTGGCGTCAACGCGAAAGCCTAATGCGAGGACGAGAGTTAGCTGGAAAACAGGTCGGGTTAGTGGGTCTGGGGCGTATTGGGCGCCGGTTGGCACGCTACTGCCGGGCTTTCGATGCCGACGTGGCCTATTACGACCCTTATGTCTTGACAGAGGATCTGCCCGTTTGGTCGCTGGAAGAGATTTTCAGTCAGGCAGATGCGGTATGCATCTGCTGTGCCTTGACCCCGGAAACGACAGGCATGATCAGTGGAGATCTGTTGCGTCGCTTGAAGCCGGAGGCAACTCTCATCAATAGCTCAAGGGGAGAGGTGGTCGTTGAGGCAGACCTCGTTGAAGTTCTTGCCGATCGCTCTGACTTGCGAGTTGGACTTGACGTTTTACCAGGTGAAGTAACCAATACCCACCATGAGTCTCCTCTGCTTGAATTCCATCGAAGTGGTCAAATCGTTGTGACCCCGCATATTGCAGGAGCAAGCGTCGAATCGCAGAGCAAGGCAGCGTTGGGCGCACTGAATATCATTCGAAACCATTTCCGTAGTTCAATAAACGCTAATCTGACCGCTACTTGATTCCCTACGAAATAGTTTCCCATGAAAGCACTGGTTCTTATTCACTATTACAAGGTTTTCAAAGAGCACGCTGGTAAAAAACTACCTACCCTGATCCTCATCGTCGTGTTTACCGGGTTGTTGGAGGGTCTGGGCATCAGTATGTTCATCCCGCTGTTAAGCGAGGGGAACGTGACGTCGGCTGACCAATATGCCGTTTCGGGGATTCTCTATGGCATCTTGTCGTTTTTCGGTATTTCGCCTGATTTCACTCCAGTTCTTTTATTCATTCTAGGCGTGTTTCTTCTCAGAGGTGTATTGCAACTGGGTTCCCAAGCTCTGTCGGCGCACATCACGGCGACCCTGACCAGAAATCTTCGAGAAAATCTTGTCTCGCTCCTGATGAGGACGAACTACCCGAATTTTCTGCGAATGGACACTGGTTTCTTGGCCAATCTTGTGACCAAAGAATCAGATCGAGCGGTTGCTTCCTTCAACCATTATGCGAACACGCTTGCGAGTCTGGTGCATGTGGGCGTGTACGGGGCTGTATGCATGATGATCAGCTGGCGGGTAGCATTCATCTTAGGAGTTCTTGGCTTGGTGACGATCGTGATGCTTGGCTTCGTCCATCGGTTGTCTCACGACTACTCAGTACGCACCACGAAACACAACGCCTCTCTCGAGGAACTGTTGATACAGACGATCCAATTCTTCAAATATCTTAAGGCCACCAACAGTTTCCCTCAACTCAAGAAGAAGTTGGATGCTGAAATCAGAACCCTGGCTGACTTTGTCTTCAGGCTTGGAGTCATCAGTGGTGGCCTGAAGTCAGTCACCGAACCGCTTGGGGTAGTGGTGGTCGTGGCGCTCCTTTATGTAAACGTCTCAATGCTGGGACAGCCCGTCAGTGGTACTCTCCTGATTGTGTTTTTGCTCTATCGTACGATGAATAAGTTCATGTCGGCTCAGAACCTGTGGCAAAAATTTAATAGTGCTGTGGGGGGCCTGGAAGAAATTACCAGGACCTTCAACCGAATGGGTGGTGAAATTGAGGAAGAGGGTCCTCATAAAGTGGCCAACTTCCAAGAAGCGATCGAATTGAAGAACCTGGACTTTTTCTATGAGAGACGCCAAGTTCTCTTCGATATCAATATGTCTTTTCCGAAGAACAAGACCGTTGCGCTCGTTGGTAGAACGGGTTCCGGGAAGTCGACCATTGCTAATCTGATCATGGGAGTTGAGCCACCTGCTTCCGGGAAGATCCTTTTCGACGGAATCAGTTACCATGGCCTGAATAAGGCCAGCCTGCGGAAGCTCCTTGGCTATGTGACACAGGAGAGCGTCCTTTTTAATGACTCGATTGCCAACAACATTTCGTTCTGGTCCTGTAGCGATGCCGACCCCGAGTGCCTGTGGAAGGTCACGGCGGCGGCTAGGGCTGTGCACTGTGACGAGTTTATAGAGAAGACTGACCATGGATACCTGACCCTTTTAGGGGATTGGGGAAGCACAATTTCCGGCGGGCAGCGCCAGCAGATCTGCATCGCCAGGGAGTTGTTCAAAGAACCGGAGATCCTCATTCTGGATGAAGCCATGAGTGCCTTGGATGCGCATTCGGAATCGCTCATCCAGAAAAGCCTCGCTGAGTTGCAGGGGAGCAGAACGATCATTATCATTACCCATCGGTTGGCGACGGTGAAGGCATGTGACTACGTGTATGTCCTGGACGAAGGCCGAATCGTCGAGGAAGGGACCTACCAATACCTTTCCCAAAAAGGGGACTCCCGATTTTTCGAGTTGGCTCGGCTTCAGAGCCTGTGATACTCATGGATCCCGAGCGAACCCTGGCCTACCGATAAAATGACCCAGTATGGACTCCGCGATCAGGGCAGAGTTCAGCTATTGCGGATGATCCTTGTGATGCCCACCCGTTCACCCGGAAGCTAATGAAGGAATCGGAAATCCGGCCACAAGCGCTATTCGATGAATACTTGGCCTTGGCTCGCAAGGACCTTGAGCAGTTCTTTTCTGACAAATCCTCTTTTGTGGAGGTTCCCTGCCCTGCATGTGGAAGCGACTGCTCCGAGTCAGGGCTCGAGAAACTGGGTTTCAAATATCGAAGTTGCTCGGAATGTCAGTCACTTTATGTCTCTCCTCGGCCTCCCACCCATCTGATCGAAACGTACTATCGGGAAGGAGAAGCGGTGAAATTCTGGGCCACCGACTTCTTCAAACAAACAGCTGAGGCTAGACGTGAGCAAATCTTTCGACCTCGGGCAAGAGTGGTGGCTGAGTGGGTGGGTCGCTGTGGTCTGTCTGCTGATGTCTTCGTGGATGTGGGCAGTGGGTACGGCATTTTCCTAGAGGAAGTCGCACGGTTAGGGTTATTTGAAGAGGTTTGGGGCATTGAACCTGCGCCGAATCTAGCGGCTGTTTGTCGGGATAAAGGTTTTTCCATCCTAGAAAAACCTGCGGAATCTATAAAGTCGGACGAGCTGCAAGGGGCTTTTGCCACCGCTTTCGAGGTTCTGGAACACCTGTTTGATCCAGCGCTGTTTTTGCAAAGTGTGGCCAATTTCCTCAAGCCTGGGGGGATGTTCCTTTTTACCACCCTAACCGTGACAGGATTCGATATTCAGGTGCTGTGGGAGCACGCCAAGGCAGTTCATCCCCCTCATCACCTCAATCTGATCTCCGTTCAAGGGATGGCTCAGCTTGTGGAGCGCTGCGGTTGGCACCTGCTGGAACTCAGCACACCGGGAGAACTTGATGTGGACATCGTACGAAATACCTTGTTAGAAAACCCGGATATTCATCTTCCGCGTTTTGTTAGGCAGATTGTAAGTCACCCTGATGAGCAGGTGAGGAACGCATTCCAGAAGTTTCTGGAAATGAACCGACTCAGTTCTCACATTCGGGTTGTGAGTAGGGCATGAGCAGAGCGGTAAGGTTCTTGAAGATGGGTTTGAAACGGAGACTTCCACCGGAACTATGGCACCGACTTGTGCGTGTCAAGGGCTGGGTCGTAAACATTTCGTCAACGTCATTAGTAAGTGTCATCTCATCGTTTTTGAAGCTGCTGCCAGTTCCATTGAGAATCGCTCTCAGAAATGAGATGGGTGTCATTCGGAAATTGGACTACGAACGTCATGCGATCTATCTTCACGTGGATTCCAGGGTCGAGTACCAGGTCCGGATTAATTCCGGTCAAAGAGAACCAGAGACGATTGCCTGGATCGATAATTCTGCAAGAGAGGGTGATGTGCTGTTTGACATAGGTGCAAACGTAGGGGCCTACGCTTTGGTTGCGGCCAAGTCGGCCAATGGAAAGATTAAGGTCTATGCTTTTGAGCCGGCATTCCCAACTTTCCATCAGCTAAGCAGGAACATTCTCTTGAATTGTTGTTACGCCAATGTTATCCCCTTGCAGGTGGCGTTGTCTGACACAACGCGTCTCGATTGGTTCAACTACTCGAACCTGTCTCCGGGTAAGGCTCTTCACTCTTTCGGATCAAACGTGGATCAAAAGGGCCAAACTTTCGAACCAATACTGAAGGCGTCAGTTCTCGGGTTTAGGCTTGATGATCTCGTCCGGTACTTTGGAATTGAAGTCCCCAACCTTGTCAAACTTGACGTTGATGGCGCCGAATTGTCGATATTGAGAGGAGCGACTCAAACCCTGGCGGATAGGGCTCTGCGGACCATTTCGGTAGAAATGGAGGAGGATAGCTCTAAGAAGCTTGAGATAGTTGAGCTTTTAAATGAAAATGGGTTTGAGCAAACAACGAAGCACAGATACGTACACGGTCGAGTTTCTGGGCGGTTCTCAAAGTTCAATAACTGCATCTTTGTCAGAACCTAACTGAGATCGACCTCAGGTCTTTAAGCTGACTGAGATAAACTGAAGGCGAGGGATTTCCAATTGACATCCTTTCGGGTATTGGAGATGGGGTTGATCTACTAGGCGGTAAGCAGTTTTGAAAAAAAATCCTCTGAAGCAGGCACTTTCCAAAAATAGGCAGACGTATGGTTCCTGGGTCACTCTAGCCCACCCTCTGATTCCAGAGATTTTGGCTCCTGCGGGCTTTGATTGGCTGGTCGTGGATATGGAGCATAGCTCAATAGGGTTGCCTGAACTGCTGCCGCTGATCATCTCGATAGAAGCAAACGATATAGTGCCTTTGGTACGGGTTGGAGAGAAGAATCCGAACCTGATAAAAAGAGTTATGGATGCGGGAGCTTATGGAGTCATCGTTCCCGATGTTCGAACAGGACAAGAAGCCAAAGCGGCGGTGAATGCCGTCAGATACCCGCCCCAGGGGACGCGGGGCGTCGGATTGTATCGAGCCCATAAATACGGCCGAATGTTTGAAGCCTACAAGAAATGGCTGGTGGAAGAAAGCATCGTGATCATTCAGATTGAACATATCGATGCGGTCAAGGAGATCGATAAGATACTGGAAACGGAGGGACTTGATGCTTTTATGGTGGGTCCTTATGACTTGTCGGCATCCTTGGGAAAACCTGGCGTATTTGACGATTCTGAAGTCGTTGGTGCTTTAGAAAAGCTGATGGAGGCTTCTATTCGTCACGGGATTTCTGCTGGCTTCCACTCTGCTTCCTCGAATCCTGACGAAGCTAGAAAACTTCGAGAACAAGGCTATACGTTTCTGGGATTCGGTGTGGACACGATTTTTCTTGGAGATGCAGTATGCGATGCTCTATCGGCTCTGAGAGATCATTGAGCAGATGAGAATTGTCGCAATCATTCCGGCCCGTATGGCAGCGAGTCGCTTTCCGGGGAAACCTCTAACCACTATTCTAGGCTTACCCATGATCGAGCACGTACGTCGGCGGGTGGCTTTATGTCCTCTCATCGACGATGCTGTTGTAGCGACCTGTGATGATGAGATCAAGAACGTCGTCGAAGAAACAGGCGGCACAGTAGTCATGACTTCAGATCGCCACACGCGCTGTACGGACCGGGTTGCCGAGGCTGCCGCGAGCATAGATGCAGAGGTGGTGGTGAATATCCAGGGAGACGAACCCCTGGTCGTTCCCAGGATGTTGGAAGAGGTTCTAAGCCCCATACTTGACGATTCGTCACTTCCTGCGACGAATCTGGTGATGAGGATCGTCGATCGAGAAGAGTTTCTCGATCCCAATGTCCCCAAAGTGGTCACCAATTTGGTCGGCGATTTGCTCTATATATCCCGGGAACCCATCCCATCCCAAAAAATGACAGAAGACAGCGACTACCTTAAATTAAAGCAACTCGGAATTATCGCATTTCGGAGCGATTTTCTTCAGGTCTTCGCAGGCCTGGAACCGAGCCCTTTGGAGCAGATTGAAGCGGTGGATATGATGCGCGCAGTGGAGCATGGATACAGGGTCCGAATGGTGGAAACGACCGGTCCAATGATCGGAGTCGATGTGCCTCGGGACGTTGAGCGGATCGAGAAGATTATGGCCTCCGATCCGCTGGTTGAACAATATATTAACGGATGACTCTCCCACCGAGCCGATTGAGATGAAGTCAGACCAACTCAGAGTGGGTATTGCTGGCTATGGGGTGGTGGGCGAGCGGAGACATCACTTTATCGACTCTCATCCCAGGTTAAGAATAGTCGCAGTCTGCGATCAAAAGTTTTCGGAACGGGAACTCGTTTTAGATAACATTTGTTGTTGTACTCATTATCGTGGACTGCTGGAGGAGAGACTGGATGTCTTGTTTGTCTGTTTGCCCAATTACCTGGCGGCTGAGGTTACGGTTGCCGGTTTGGAGAGGGGGCTACACGTATTTTGCGAAAAACCACCGGGACGAGACGTCTGTGATATTCAACGGGTGATTGAGGTTGAAAAAAAACATCCCGGGTTGTTGTTGAAGTACGGCTTCAATCATCGCTACCACGACTCTGTCCGTGAAGCTTTACGTCTGGTTAGATCCGGTGAGATGGGAGAGGTCCTTAACCTGAGAGGGGTCTATGGCAAGAGTAAGATTATCCCATTCTCGGGGGGCTGGCGTGCCCAGCGGAAATACGCCGGCGGGGGCATTTTACTGGATCAGGGAATTCACATGGTTGACCTGATGGGGCTTTTCTGTGATGAGTTCGTGGAGGTCAAGAGCTATGTGTCCAATAGTTACTGGAAGCATGATGTGGAAGACAATGTCTGCGCAATAATGCGGGATCGCAAGGGTAGAATTGCCATGCTCCATTCCAGCGCTACCCAATGGCAACACCGCTTTGCATTGGATATTGCTTTGACCGAGGGTTATCTGGAATTGCGTGGACTTCTATCCGGATCAAAGAGTTATGGCGAAGAAAAACTGATCATTGGTAAACGGAATGATTCGGATGAAGGTGCGGTACGTGAAGAGACCGTAACCTATCTTGAGGACAACTCCTGGCGTGACGAGATCAACGAGTTTGCCGACGCAATCGTCAATGGACGACCGATAGATTCGGGTCATAGTACGGACGCTCTTGCCACTATGAAACTGGTTTTTCGAATCTATTGTGCTGACCCTGAGTGGCGAGAAACCTACCAGATTCCCTCTCCTGTTTGACTACAATCAAGGGTAGCGCACGATCATCTTGCCATTAGAAGAAGATTGAATAAATGAGGGTAAAGTGAGCCTTAGGGTAGGCACAAAAGTTCTGATTGGTCCCTCTTCTTTCGCTGCCTTGGACCAGACTCCCATGCAACGTCTGCTTGAGTGTGGTTGTGAGGTAATTCCTAATCCATTCAAACGCAAACTCACTAAGCCGGAGTTGCTGGAACTCTTGAGTGTCGATGTGAAGGGCTTGATTGCCGGATTGGAACCTCTGGGCAGAGATGTACTGAAGCAATCCAGTCTCAGAGCCATTTCTCGCTGTGGAGTGGGCATGTCCAATGTTGATCTAAAAGCTGCAAAGGATCTAGGGATAGCTGTATTCAATACTCCGTCAGGTCCGACCACCGCAGTGGCTGAGCTGACGCTGGCCGTACTACTCGCACTACTCAGAAGGGTACCCCAGGTCCACATGGCGCTCCAGAAGGGAAAGTGGGAGAAGTATATCGGCACCGAGTTACGAGGCAAAGACGTGGCCGTAATTGGCTTTGGGCGCATTGGCCAAAGGGTTGCACACCTATTATCGGCATTTGGAGCCCGGGTGATGGGAGTAGACCCGCTTTTCTCAGGGGAGATTGAGGGAGTGCATATGGTCAATCTGGAAAGCGCACTCAATCGTGCGGATATTATAACGTTGCATTGTAGTGGCGAGAATTGTGTCATCGGCGAATCGGAACTTGGCATGACGAAAAGGGGCGTATTTCTCCTGAATGCGGCCAGGGGTGGCGTGATTGATGAGCAAGCACTTATGCGAGCTTTAGATGACGGCCGGGTAGCCGGGGCTTGGCTCGATAGCTTTTCCCGTGAGCCCTATATGGGCCCTTTGCAGAACTACGAACAGGTGATCTTGACGCCCCATATGGGTTCGTACACGCGAGAATGCCGCAAGCAGATGGAACTCGAAGCTGTAACTAATTTGATCAAGGCCTTGGAGCGGTGTCAACAGGACTCGAATGAAAATTGATTTTAAGGGGCAAGTAGTATTGGTCACTGGTGCCACTCGGGGTATCGGCAAAGCTCTTGCTGACGATTTTGCTGAGTTGGATGCAGAGCTGATTCTTACCGGTACCCATCCGGAACAAATCGAACAGCTGAACCGCAGGGATCCGGTGAAGAGGAAATACTACTGTGTGGATTTTACCGATTCGAATTCTACCGAGGCATTTGTGGAGGAGTTGGGCAGATATGGCAAGATTGATGTCTGCATAAATAACGCAGGCACCAACAAGATCGACTACCTTGACGATACACGCTTGGAAGATTGGGACGATATCCTGGCAGTTAATCTGAGAGCCCCTTTTATCATCACTAGAGCTGTAAGTAAGATCATGAAGAAGAACGGCTATGGCCGAATCGTCAATATCGCTTCCATCTTCGGCGTCGTCAGTCGTGAAAAGAGATCTATCTACTCCTCCAGCAAATTCGGCCTGAGAGGACTGACGGTTGCTTCCTCCAACGAACTGGCCCAATACAACATCCTGGTCAACTCAATTTCGCCAGGCTTTGTGCTGACTGAGCTCACGAAGCGGATGTTGAGTGATGAGGAGATGGCGGAACTCGTGACCCAAATTCCCTCTCGGCGAATGGCCACGCCAGAGGAAATTTCCAAGGTGGTACTTTTTATCTCCAGCCCGTTGAATACTTATCTGACCGGACAAAACATCGTTGTAGACGGAGGCTTTGTCAATGTCTGAGAGTTTTGTGGTGAAGTCTGGCTTTGGAGACTATCAGGTCAACTTTGCCAATGATTTTGCCGCCAGCCTCCCTCCACAAGTTGAAACCTCCTTTTTCATTGTAGACCACAATGTCATGGAGATCTATCGGGCACAAATCGAAGCGGTGCTGCCGGTGCATCGTATTCTCGTGGTTGAGGCCACGGAACTACATAAGACTATCGAGCACTGTCACTTCATCATCAAAACCCTGGTAGATAAGGGAATCAAGAGAAATCATAAGCTCGTCGCTGTCGGTGGGGGTATTATCCAGGATATTACCGGTTTCATCGCTTCCATCCTCTTTCGTGGTATTGACTGGAATTTTTACCCGACTACCCTCCTCGCCCAATCGGATAGCTGCATTGGTGGGAAAAGCTCCATAAATGTGGAGGGGTATAAGAACCTGGTGGGAACTTTTTGGCCGCCAAGGCAGGTTTTTGTCGATACCCAGTTTTTAGACACCTTGCCGCGGGAAGAGATCAAATCGGGTATAGGAGAAATTCTTCATTTTTATCTGATTGATGGCAGCTCGTTGACCCATAGATTAGTAGACGATTATGAGGAATTTCTTGAAGCCCCAAGAGCTCAGATTGAGCACATTCGGGCAAGTTTGGATATTAAGAGAAAAGTAATCGAGATTGACGAGCTGGATCAAAATGAGAGAAAGATTTTCAATTACGGACATACCTTCGGGCATGCCATCGAAACCGCGAGCGATTACACCGTCAGACATGGACAGGCGGTGACCATGGGGATGGATATTGCCAACTACGTCTCTCTTGAGCTTGGATATCTTGACAAGGGTTCCTTCGACCTCATGCGGCAAACTCTTGCAAAAAATATGCCCTCGTATCAATTGGAACAAGCTCAGATGGATCGCTATTTCAGAGCGCTCACAA
>Ga0066376_10001861_pt1 | contig 20120 bp, 17 predicted proteins | sample Knorr_S15_td_Bot_FD_77009 | JGI IMG/M metagenome (GOLD analysis project Ga0066376, IMG submission 77009) | Marine microbial communities from Southern Atlantic Ocean transect - Knorr_S15_td_Bottom_ad_5009_LV_A | ecosystem: Environmental > Aquatic > Marine > Oceanic | place: Southern Atlantic...
CGGCGCCGACCCAGGTGGACGGCCTGATGGTGCCGGCAGTCGCGGAAGCAGAGGAGAGAGTCGTCCCGCACCAGGGTCACGCTGATAGGGCCGCCGATCAACGCCTGGCGCACGTGTTCGGGCACCTTCTTGAGGACCTTCCAGAACAGGAGCACCAGGGGATGGCCCGAGTGCAGCTTGGGCAGCCGCTGGTCTTCGGGAAAATGGGGCAGGCGCGTCTGCTGTCCGAAGAGGATAGACTTCCCAGCCGTGGCAATCGCCCCGTTGACCTCGTCGTGGGCGACGTCTCCGTCGTAGATCCCGAGGTTGACCGCCTGGTTGCTTGTGCCGGTATCCATATTGAGTCTTGAATATAACTTCGGGGAAATTGCCTGTCATTAGCGTTCGATCGGGCCGCCGTGGCGGCGGACATGGAATTTTCCGGGAGATCTTGTCTATGCGCTCGACGCCGTTATTTTCCTGGACGGAGCCAGTTCTACAGACGCCGACGGCGATCTCCTCTCCTACCTGTGGGAGCTCGTATCCGGCCCTGGGACCGTGGTCTTCTCCGACTCCAGCGCCGTCCAGCCGAGCCTGACGGTCACAGCAACGGGACAGTATGGCTTTCGACTGACCGTGAGCGATCAGACCCTCTCCAACAGCGACGAAGTCACTGTTGTCGTCTCCGCTGCCGACAATGTGCGGCCCCCCAGGCGTCAGCCGGCAGTGACCGCGAGGTATCCCTTGGCGCGGTCGTGGTTCTCGACGGTACGGGCAGCAGCGATCCGGACGGCGACGACGACGCGCTGATCTTTCACTGGTCCGTGGGTCGCACCCCAGGCCAGGCCGTGGTATTGACCGACTCCACCACGGCCACCCCCAGCTTCACACCTGGTGAGTTGGGAGAATACGTCCTGGGACTGATCGTCGAGGACGGTGTGTCCACCAGCATTCAGAATATAGTCACCATCACGGTAGTGGCTCAGGACTTCAACACGAGCGCCGGCATGATCGAAATCCCGGCGGGGAGCTTTTCGATGGGATCAGCGGTCGGAAATGTCGATGAGCGCCCGGTCCACACCGTCGACCTGAGCACGTTCTGGTTCGACTCCCTGGAGGTTACAACGGAGATATATTCGAAAGTTGTGGATGGGCGATGGAAGGGGGAGAGGATGGACGCAGATTTCCCTGGGGAGACGACGATCCCAGTCTCCTGCTCCTCAGCGACCCCACCCTTCTGCTGCTCAACCACGCCGACATCATCGGCACCACCGCGCCTGTGGGCATGCACCCCGACGGCGTCAGCTTCTACGGAATTCACAATATGTCCGGTAATGTCATGGAGTGGACGGCCGATATATTCGACGCCCAGTATTACGCGGAAAGCCCGGAAAAAGACCCCCAGGGGCCGGCTGAAGGTCCTTCTGGACAGGAAAACCCCAACAGGGTCGTGCGGGGCGGCCATTGGCAGGTAGGCTTTCCCGGCGCGGTCACCGCGACCGTGCGAAACAACACAGTGGCGACTCTGGGAGTCTCGACCTTAGGCTTCCGCTGCGCCCGTACCGATCCGCCGTAGAACGATACCTCATGTTGACCCTCAACCGTTAGATACCGCTTGCAGTTGGAGCCCGAAATGAGCGAAACGAAAATCCTCGTCGTAGATGACGAAACGCAGGTGAGAAACCTGCTAGTCTCAGTGATAGAACGCGACGGTCACGTCGTCCTGGCCGCCGGCGATGCGGGCAAGGCACTCGAGATCCTGGGCAGGAACCACATCGATCTCATCCTGCTCGACCTGCACATGCCCGGCCCTGCTGACGGAGAAGACCTCCTCTTCCTGCTTCGCGATCGAGGCGACGACGTGCCCATCATCATCGTCTCCGGTTATGTCGACGACGAAGTCACAGTCAATCTTCCCGACTGCGTGCATGCCGTCTTGAAGAAGCCGATTCGAATCGAAAAATTAATGGATACCGTAACGCAGGTTCTGGCCAGTTGAATCAGCTCCGCCGATTCTGATCCAACCTCAGCAGCGCTGGCAACAAAGAGTCCTCGACCACGCGGTCCCAGCTCATGTGCGACGCCGTGGCGTAGCCGTCCTTGAGCAGCCGCTCAGCGGCGGCGTCGGTATCCGGCAAGCGCAGAAGCAGCTCCCGCGCGACCCGCTGGCTCGTCACCTCCTCAGCCCGGCGGCACTCCTGAGAGCCGATCTTCCGAGCTCCGACCAGATCGACATCGATGTCGAGCGCGGTGTAGGCGGCTCGAATGAAACCTGGCTCCGAGCCCGGTGATCCCGCGGCGGCGACAGCGCCAGCTCCGCTTGCTCCCCCTCTCGCCTCTAACGCTCCCGCCAGAAAACCCAGACAGCCGCAAGCATCGCTGATGACGCTGATACTGCCGAAGGTCAGCGGCTCCACCTGAGCGATACCGAAGGGCTCGTAGATCGACTGACCGAATTCGACATCACATCCCCTGCGCAAATCCTGAAAGGTCATGTCCGCTGGCATCGACTCTCCGCAGCTGCGACGATCCCAACCGAATTGATTCACGAACAAGACCTTCAACGCCCGCGCTCGCGCATTGTAGGCCCGGACGAGTTCGTCGAAGACCAGTTCGCCCGGAGACAGATCCGGGTAGCCCTCCCGATGAACCAGGGGCCATTGGTAGTTCTCGACCATCCCGGCAATACTGCCCGGATCGCGCTGCCCGAGATCTGTTCCGAGGACGATGAGCACAGCGCTGCGCCCCTGTTCAAAAAGCGCTCGGTCGAGATGCTGGCACACCATCAGATCCCGCCACAGCGCTTTACTCGCTACCAGGCGGGACACATGCGAGAACACGTAGTCTGGCCGGAAGTGGAAGAGAGCCTCGGCGAAGGCGGCCAACTTGCGGCGAGAGTCCCTCTTGTCTCGAAGGCCGATCTCGACGGCGTGCACCCCATTGTATACCAGGTCAGGGACGCGCTGGTCGAACTCCGAGCCGATAAACCGCAATTCCTCCGCCACCCAGTCACCCACCGCGAAAACACCGTCGCAGTGCCAGGCCCGACGCACCAGGGCGTGCTTGAAAAAATCGTCCTGGCTGCCAAAAATATCATCCACGCCCATGCCGGCCGCTCGCCCAGCGCGCAGCACGTTGTAAAACATGACATCGTGGCCGGGGCTCTCCTCGACCAGCCGCCGTACTGTGGCTGCTTCGTGGGCGTAGAATACGGTGACCACCCTAGGGTCGCTGTCCAGAATAGCCTTGAAGGCGGTGCCCAGGCCCATGAATTCGTGGGCCATGATGTACAGGCGCGAGTCAGTATCACCCAGTAGAGCCAGTACGGCTTCGTATCCGGGCTCGGCCAGACGCATATACTGCTCGTATTCCCAGTCTCCCTCGTAGCGACTGGAAGGCAGACCGAACCTCTCATAAAGCTTCTGCTTGAACCCATCGAGTCCGTGAGGGGCGCTGTTCACGTCGACCAGCAGAACCTCTGTCTCGGTGCCTTCCTCCGCACCGCCATCGCCGCCCACTCGGCGGCGGCCATAGACTAACCGCACCCCTCGGCTCACCTCTATCCGGTAGAGAGCGGTCCCGATTTGTGCCGACCAGATAGCGCGCCAGTTGTCGTACAACACCGTGCCATCCGGCCCCAGGGGCTCGCTGCTGTAGGGATCGGGCAGCGGCCCCAGGAGGATCGTGCGGTCGATCGCCCCGGCGTACACAGAGGAGGTGATCAATCCCTGCAGCACGGCGCCGATGCCGCCTACTTTCTGAACCGCCTCGTGGGTGACGTGGACGATGGCTGTCACTCCCTTACCCCCCTGGTAACTTGAGCCTCCGGCTCGGCGCGCGGTGGCCGCCGTTGGCTCCGAAGCCCGGAAAACAGACAGCTAAGGCTAACAAATACAAGGAGAAACGACAACCAGCCCGAGTTTATAATGATGTGTCCCCGGTCACATGTTCTCCCATTGCCCCTGCCGACCTTCTTAAGTACTTTTTGCTTTGTGATTGCGGCGGGGCATCTCCCAACTCCCCGCCTTCTCCCGCACCGGAGCGCCGCCATGCCTGTCGTGTCCGCCCACATTCCCGAATTGGCCGGAGCCCCGCGCCAGAGCCCATGAGGTGGCACCTTGACCATCGGCGAGGGCGAGCTGACGTTGGCCGGCGCCGAGGAGATCGCTGAGCATGCTCGGCTTTGCGGCGGTCATCATCGCCCTCGGATTTGTTCTGGTCAAATTCCTCGCCACGGTGCACATGCGACGTCTTAAACAACAGCACCTGCGGACGCGCGCGGACCTGCAGAAGATCACCCAGCGCCTCACTTCCGTCGAGGGCAGCCTCCAGGTTGAGCGCGCTACCCAGGCATCGAACAAACGCAAAATAGTCGCCGCCGCCCGCTTCAAAGAGAGTATGCACCAACGCCTGCTCGTGGAACTGCCCGATCGGCTGCAAGACTGTCTCAGCCTCTGCATCGACCACAACCCGGTGCCCGAATCCACCGGCACCAGGCTTTTCGACGAGCTCAACCTCGGGGATATGATCGCCGAGTCACTTAACGATCTGTCCGTTGCCGTCTTTGCGTTTCCCACCGACGACGCCGCCGCCAACGCTATCGTCAAAGGTGAGTTCATTCAGGCAGTGGAGAAGGCAGACGTGTCCTATTCCGCCGGTAGCTCGGGTAACCGCGATACGGCCGGCACAGGACGGCCAGCCGGTTTGGACTTCGTCATCTGCGCCTTCGACAGCCCCGCCGCCGCCCTCGACATGCTCTGTCAGTTCATAGAAAGTTTGAACGACGAGCGCGTAACCCAGGTTCGTGGCGCCCTGATTTCCGGCCTCAGCGGGTCTGGCGGCGACGACCGCGAAGGTCTTATCGGCCGTTCCGCCAGAGCTCTGGACCAGTGCCAGGAGCTGGCCGGGGCTGCCCCCCCGCTACGCTTTTCCTCAATGAGATAGCTTACGAGAAATTGAAGGACCGCCCGAACGTGAGCTCCTTTAACGCCGCGGACAAACTCTTCGCCTTCTCCTGGGAGGGGCCAGCTGACAAAGAAGCGCGACCACCATCCGAAAAAAACGCCCCGGCTCCGTCCGTGACCCCCGTGGCTGCCACCGAGGACGCTGCGCAGCTGGCTGAGGATCGCGGCGACGATTCGACGAAAACGGAGTGCGAGACATGATCGACGGATTTTACCTCATCGTCGTAGTCGCCTTTGCGACCGCGACCGTCTTCACCCTCTTCAACCATCTGATTCGAGGCAACGAGATCAGGGAGGAAACCGTCGAATTGGGCACTAAGCTGAAGCGCGCGACCGAACGAGTGGTCCGTTACCAGAAGGAGTTGGATGAGCTGCGGGCCCGGTCAAGGGCTCTCAGCGAGGAACGGGCCGCCATCGAGGCCCAGGGCAAATGCATGACCGACCTGCTGGAAACATACCAATTGGAAAGGGGCGCGGAGTGAATCACTCGATCGAATCCTCCCAGTCAGAGCCCCTGACGCCACTGCCCGAGGCCGCCATCGTCAAGCTCGCGGAGCAGGCACTCCAGGAGGATCTAGACACCGCTCAGTTGTCTCCCACGGCCGACCTCACCACCGCCTGGACCGTGGGAGAACAGGCCGTCGCCGAGGCTCGCATCATTGCCCGGCAGCCCGGAGTCCTGGCGGGCACCGCAATCGCCGCCGCCGTCTTTCTGCGGCTTGATCCGGAGCTCAGGCTCCGGATCATCGTCGATGACGGCGCCTCGGTTCAGCCACAAGACGTCATCATCAGGCTGAACGGGAAGGCGAATGCCATACTCACTGGCGAGCGCGTCGCCCTCAATTTCATGCAGCGATTGTCGGGCACCGCCACCCTGACCCGCTCCTTCGTAAACGCCGTTGAAGGCACCGGCGCTCGCATTACCGACACCCGCAAGACCACTCCCGGCCTCCGCCTCCTGGAGAAGCACGCCGTTGTGTGCGGCGGCGGTGTCAATCACCGCATGGGTCTGTTCGACGCGGTCCTGATCAAGGAAAATCACGCTGCCGCGGCCGGGGGCGTCGGTCAGGCAGCGCGACAGGCGCGGATGGCAGCTGAGCAGCTGGGACGCGGCGACGTGCCGATAATGGTCGAAGCCGACAGCCTCGATGACGTGCGGGAACTGCTGTCGTTGGCGAGGCTGGAGCGACCCGACCGCATTCTGCTCGACAATATGTCGCCCGATCTCATGCGGCAGGCGCTCCACCTCATACGCGCCGTCGATCCCCCCATCCGGGTCGAGGCCACTGGAAATATCGACCTGAGCACCGTCCGCGGCGTGGCCGACGTCGGCCCGGATCTCATCTCGATCGGCGCGCTCACGCACTCCGCCCCTGCCCTCGACCTCAGCCTGCTCTTTGATTCATCGCTGGGGGCCACTGGCGTTCTCTGACGCGCCCCCAACCGCCATCACCGACGAAGTCTCCTGCTGTGTCTTCACCAGCTTGTAGAAGACTCCCTCCCGCTCCATGAGCTCCTGGTGCGTGCCTACTTCCACGATCTTCCCTTCATCCATGACGACGAGCCGATCGGCGCTGCGAAGAGTGGAGAGACGGTGTGCGATAGCGAAGGTCGTGCGGCCCGAAACCAGTCTCCCGATCGCCTCCTGCAGTTTCATTTCCGTCGGGGTGTCTACCGATGACGTGGCCTCGTCCAGGATCAGAATCTTCGGATCATTGAGAATCGCCCGGGCGATAGAGATCCGCTGCTTCTCACCCCCGGAAAGCTTGTTGCCGCGCTCTCCCACCAGGGTATCGTAGCCATCCGGCTTGGTAACGATGAACTCGTGCGCGTTGGCCGTCCTGGCCGCTTGGACGATCTCGTCGAAAGAGGAGCCGTGTTTGCCATAACTGATGTTCTCGGCGATGGAGCCGTTGAACAGGAAAGACTCTTGCGCCACCATGCCGATCTGGCTGCGCAGATCCTCCAGCTTGATCTTGCGGATGTCCTGCCCATCGATGGCCAGCTCCCCTCGATCGACGTCGTAGAACCGGCAGATCAGATTGATGACCGTGCTTTTGCCGGCGCCCGATTTTCCGACCAGCCCGATCATCTCCCCCGGCTCGACCTCGAAGTCAATCCCCTTGAGAACCGGTTTCCCCGGGTCATAGCCAAAGTCGACTTTCGCAAAGGTCACCCGCCCCTTCAAGTCGGGCATGGGGATGGCGTCGGGATCCTCGAAAGACTCCGGTTGGGCGTCGATGACCTCAAAGATCCTCTCGGCTCCGGCGAAGGCCCTGGTGAGAAAATTGTTGAAATTGCTGAAAAACTGCAGTGGCCTGTAGAGCTGCCAGATGTAGCTGATAAAGGCCATGAGCACGCCGAGGGTCAGCTCGTTGTTGAGGATCTGCCGACCGCCGAAATACCACACCAGGAAAATGCCGAAGCTCATAATGAAATTGAGGATAGCGTAGAAGATGAACCACGTTCTCTCCGCCACGACCACCGCTTCGCGAAGTTCGTCGTTACCCTTGTTGAAGCGGTCCTCCTCCCGCCGTTCCTGCGCGAAGGACTTCACCACCCGGATCCCGGAGATCGACTCGTTCAGGTGGGTGGTGAACCGCGACCACTTAACGTGGTATTTGTTCCACAGACGCCGCAGCGAGTCCCACTTTCTCAGCCCACCGAGGACGATGAAAGGAATCGGCACCAGCACGTACAGGGTCAGCTCCCAATTCATATAGAACAGGAGGCCGAGAATCCCCACCAGCATGAGGCTGTTGTTGAGCACAAAAGGGAGAGCGAAGAGAAGGAACATCTCCAGCCGGTCCGAGTCGTTCATGAACCGGGACATGAGATTGCCCACCTTCCGCTTGTCGTGAAACCTGAGCGGCAGAAACTGCAGGCTGTGATAGAGCTTCGTGCGCACGTCCCGCGCCGTCCACGCCGACAGATCCGCACGCAGCAGACCGTCGGTCAGATCAAGACCCCAGAACAGCAGACGCGATCCGGCCAGCCCCGCCACAAACCACATCAACAGCCCCACTCCCGCCTTCGGTATCAGCACATCGTCGATGATGTACTTCACCAGAAGCGGCGGCACGAGCTCCATACCCGTCATCGCCATCGACACCGCGACGAACACCATCACCCTCTTCCTGTAGGGGGCGAGAAAGGCGGCGATCCGTCGGATGGTGTCCCACTTGGAAATACAGAAGGGACAGATGCCGTCCTTTTCAGGCAGCAGCCGCTCGCAACGCTCGCAGCGGCTCCGCTCCATCTGCGTCGGCAGCGTCAGCTCCTCCCCCTTGGACAGCTGCCTGATCCCGTCCGCCACCTCCGCGAACTTCGCCGTCAAGGTATTGGAATAACAGATACTGATCTGTCCCGCCCCCTCCTTCGCCTCCACCTCCAGACGCCCACCCCCCACCAGCTCCTGGGTGCGCACCTCCCCCACCTGGTCCAACGCCAGCTCCTCTACCGCCCTATCTTCCCCCGCCGGAACCACAAGCACCCGCTGCTGGGTAACCACCAGCCACTGCTCTCCATACCGCTGCTCGTGAGCCATATCCGCAGCTACCTGCATGCGCACGGTCTCACCAGCCGCAAGCCGCCCCCCCACCCTCGCCGCCACCCCAGCGGGCAGCTCCTCGACAAACAGCTCGCTACTACTATGTTCCGCGTGCGCTTCCATCACTCCATCACTCCATCACTCCATCACTCTATCACTCCGTCACTCACTCACTCACTCACCCAAGTTCGCCCGCTCAATCCGGCACCGCGATGACCTCCGCCACCGCTTGTTGCAACTCCACCAACTCGCAAAACACACCATCCATCTCCAGCAGTTCGTCGTGAGTCCCCACCTCTACGATCCGCCCCCCTTCCAGCACTACCAACCTGTTCGCATTTCGCAACGTCGACAACCGGTGAGCGATGGCGAAGGTCGTCCTCCCTTTGACCAGCAGCGCCAGCGACTCCTGAATCTGCTTCTCGGTTTCGACGTCGACCGAGGAAGTGGCCTCATCCAGCACCAGCACTGCCGGGTCGTGCAGAATCGATCGCGCGATCGCCACCCGCTGCCGCTCTCCTCCCGACAGACCCAGCCCGCGCTCGCCGACAAGCGTATCGTAGGCGTCCGGCTTGGCAAGAATGAAACCGTGGGCATTGGCCAGCTTCGCCGCTGCCACGATCTCCTCAAAGGTCGCGCCCGGTTTGCCGTAACTGATGTTGTCGGCAATCGTGCCGCTGAACAGGACCGGCTCCTGCGGCACCACGCCGATCTGCTTCCTCAGGTCCTCAAGTCTGATACGGCGGATATCCACGCCATCGATTTCGATAACGCCGTGGTCGACGTCGTAGAACCGGGACACCAGGTTCACCGTAGTCGTCTTTCCCACTCCAGACTTGCCCACGAGCCCGATCATTTCCCCGGGTTCCACCTCGAGCTCGATCTCCTTCAAAACAGGCTTGCTCTTGTCGTACCCGAAAGTCACGTTCTTGAAGGTCACCCGCCCTTTCATCTCCGGCATTGCCACCGCGTCCGGATCCTCGTAGGCCTCGGCCGGCGTATCGATGACCTCGAAGATCCGCTCGGCCCCTGCAAACGCCCGCGTCATCCAGGAATTGACCTCGGCGAACCACTCCATCGGGCCATACACCAGCCACATATAGGAGTACAGCGCCAACAGCACGCCGATGGTGATCTCATCATCCAGAACCTGAATGCCCCCAACAGTCCAGACGATGATCATGCCGAACCCGGACACCAGTCCCATCGTCGACCACAACACCCACCAATTCCTCGCGGTCCTGCGGCTGATCGCCCCCAGTTCACTATTCTTCTCGTCGAAGGACTCGATCTCGCGCTTTTCCTGGGCGAACGCCTTCACCACCCTGATGCCGTTGAGCGCTTCGCTCAGCCTCCCACCCAGGCCCGACCATCCCCTCCCGTACTTGTGAAAAATCAAGCGCATGCGCTTCCAGAACAAGGCGCTCCACAGCAGCAGCAGGGGCAAGGGCAGAAGGATATAGAGCGTCACCTCCCAGCTCATGGTAAACATGAATCCCAGAATTCCGACGATCATGAGGACGTTGATGATGAGGTAGGGCAGGCCGTCGATGAGGAACTCCTCCAGCATGCTCGAATCTCGCGTAACCCTCGAGATCAGACTCCCCACCTGCCGCTTGTCGTAGAACTGCAGGGAGAGCATCTCCAACCGTCGATAGAGCTGAGCACGTATGTCCGCCGTCACTCGGGCGCTGAGCCAGGTCACAACCCAGCCGTGGACGAGCTCAGCCGTCCAACTCCAAACCCGCACCCCGATCAGTGCCAGGACCAGAAGACCCAGCAGCGTGACCCGCTCGTCCACCGTGGCGGTGCTTCCCTCCGGCGGCAGCAGCACGTCGTCCGCCAGGCGCATCATCACCAGGGGCGGAGCAAGCTCCGCCAGGGTTGTGGCCACCGAACCCAGGGCCAGTATGGCGACTCTCGTCTTGTGGGGCGCCATGTAGGAGACGATCCGCCCCAGCGTGTGCCACCGCCGCACGCAGGCGGGACAGATGCCGTTCTTTTCCGGCAGCAGACGATGGCATTTCTCGCACCGCAATCGGTCCAGCTTCGGGTTGATCAGGAAGGTCTCTCCCTTCCGCAGCTGCTCGAGCCCCCGCGCCACTTCCGAGAATTTGATCGCCATCGAACTCGTATACGGCACCAGCAGCGTCGGTGCTTCCTTCCGGTCCACTTCCAGACGCCCGCCGCCCACCAGCGCCTCGGCGCGTACGGCTGCCACATCCGCCACCAGCACCTCGACCACGTCGTCTGGGCCCGTCCCATCAATTACCAGCACCCGCTGGTCGGTCACCACCACCCAGCGGGTGCCGTAGCGACCGGCCAGATCGAGGTCCGCATACGCGCGGATCAGCACGTCCTCACCAGCCGGAAGGGAGCGTCGGATCCTCTCCTCCGTCTGGTCGTCGATCGGCTCCAGCAGCCTGGGCCTGGAGTTTTCGCCCTCGTTCTCGGTCATACGGGAAGCACCCTCAGCAGGTCATACAAAAAAGGGCCGCCGGAGTGATCTCCCGCGGCCCAAAACAAGCCCAAAAACAAGATCTGATGCCGTGTTCCGTGAATTGACCCCCATCTTAGGCGGTTGCAATACCGCAACCTCCTCCCAGCGGAGGCGGTCAAGATAACCGGCCAAATGGACAATGTCAATTTGCTTCGCCGGTTGAGTCTGTCCGAGTGCCATTCGGGGCTGCGCCCGATCAAAACCGGACGGGTTCATGCCCATAGCCACCTCTCATCAGACAGATCCGGCGACCAACCCGGTGCTACTGGAGCAGCAGCAGTTTCCGCAGCTGCACGGTCTCGCTCGCCCTCAGACGCATGAAATACACGCCAGTGCCCACCCCCCGACCCTCGGCGTCGAGCCCGTCCCAGGCAACCCGATAGGCGCCAGCAGATCTGCTGCCCTGTATCAGCACGCGCACTCGCTGCCCCCGCAGATCGTAGATGGCGAGCTCCACATCGGCCTCTTGAGGCAGCCGAAAAGGAATGGTGGTCCGGGCGTTGAAGGGGTTGGGAAAGTTCTGAGACAGCTCGAAGACTGGCGGCGTTTGCCCCTCTCCTTTATCCTCCACCGCTGCCACCGCTGCTGCCACCGCTGTTTGGGCCGGCGGCAACGGCAAGGTGGCGTAGTATATCGTGCCCGTAGAATTCCTCGGATTGCTCGGCAGCTCGTAGAAGGCGATGTGTGGCTGGCCGGACGGAGCCAGCGCCAACGAGGCGAACTGGCCGAGCGCCATCTCCTCCTGCCTGGGTCCGGTAACGGTCTGTATCAGCCATTCCGACTCATTCCGGGTGGCGTAATGCAGCCCACTTCGATCCGAGAACGCCACCCGTGGCTGGCCCTCACGATCGAGAGCCAGCGAGGTCGTCTTGCGGGCCCCGAGGAAGGAGATTTGCATGTCCGCCACGCCACCTACCCGCTCGACGGTGAACCCCCCGGCCTCGAAATGGGCGTACATCACATTGCCCGATGTGGGCGTCTGCCACTCGAAGTAGGAGATGTGAGGCCGGTCCTGCGCGTCCAGGGCCAGGGAGGCGAACTTCCCCACGTCTCCACTGCTGGCCACCGTCACGATCACCCAGCCGTCGTCGCCCAGGACGGCGTACATCAGGTCGCTGTCCGCGCCGCTCGTGTTCAGATTTGCCTTGCCGCTGTGGTAGACCACGTGGGGGTGCCAAACTCGTATTCGATAGGACCGCTGCCGATCTGGCCGATCGTCCACTTGCCGTCGACACGGTGGTAGTACTCGACACCGGTGACACCGCCGAACTGCGCCGGATCAATGGCGACCAGGTGCACGCTACCGTCCGGCTCGATAGCGAGAGATCCGTCCCAGCCGTCGTGGCCGGAATCGAACAGGGTCTCCTTCTTCCAGTCACCGAGCTCCTTGAAAACATGTACAGCGTCGCCCAAGTCGGCCAGGAATTGCGTTGACTGGTGGTCGTGGTAGTAGATGTGTGGTTGGCCTGCCGCGTCCAGGGCCAGAGCCGGCTTGGTGCCCGTGTCAATCTCCTCGATCACCCTCTCCTGCCCGCCCGCGGCGCCAGCGACAATCCCGAGCCCGGCGCCTAAGGTTAACGCCCTGCGCAATCTATCATGGTAATCGCCCTCGCCGTCAGGCCTCCTGTACGGCCCGAAAGAGTGTGACGCACCTTCGCCGGTGCAGATCGTTGCGTATATCCCTTAAGAAGAAGCCAACCGGAATCCCCAACCGTCAAATCTTCACATTCCCACCACCGCCCCTCAGCGGGTCGCCAGGCCCCAGTCCTCTTCCCATTTCCAGTCCCCAGACCTATAATGGCTACCTGACGGCCTGAAGAGAACCCAGATGCAGACCACCCGCAGAGAATCGCGCTAGCGATTCTCGGATCGAGGCGCCTGACCCACCATTGGGCCCGATCCCTCGATTAGCGCCGGCCGGATCAAGGCGCTCGATCCACCGCTGGTTGAGAATCACCGGGTAGCGCCGGCGAACGGCTCGAGCCGGCGGATCTCCAGCACCTGCTCGGCCACCTCTTCGGCCGAAGCATCTAGCATGCGCTCCCCCTTCTCTGCCGATGCCGGCCGCGGGTCGCCGACGCCGCCGTGTCTGGTGCGCTGATCGAAGCGGTAGTAGGAGGCCACCCCTGACACCCGCATGCCATCGCGCTCGCCATCGGCATCCAGTTTGTCGGTCCGCACCAAGTCGGGGCGCATCGCCATCACCATCGATGTCTCCGTCTCCCCGGCGTGACCAGAGCCTCCCCCGCCCAGTTCCCGAATCGCGTCGAGCTTGTCGCCGCTCGCCCACGCCCAGCGGAAGTAGAATTCGACCTCTCCTTCCGGGTAGCGCTCCATCAGCCGCTGCAGCAGCACTGAAATGCCAGAGCTGTTGCCGCCGTGCGAGTTCTGCAGCAGGATCTTCCGAAAGCCGTTGCCGACCATCGAGGCGACGATGTCCATCATCAACAAAAGGTGGGTCTCCGAAATCGCACTGATCGTTCCCGGGTAGCGAATGTGATGCTGTGAGTATCCGAGCCATTGGACGGGAAGCACCAGCACATCGTCCCGAATGCGTTCGTGCACGCGGCGGGCCACCTCCCCGCCGATCATGCTGTCGGTAAACACGGGGAGGTGAGTGCTGTGTTGCTCGCACGAAGCAATGGGAATCAGCACGACGATGTCGCGCGGCAGGGCGGCGATTTCAGGTGAGGTCATCTCCATCAAGAGCATTGGTGTTCTCCTTGGTTTCTTGGGAAAGTCCGGCCCGCTCTGGCGAGCGGCGCCGCGTCTGCAGCGGTCTCGTCATGACGATCCCCGTGCTGATGCCGACGAGCATGCCGATTGCCAGGGCCTCACCCAGCGTCTTGAACACTTCCATGTCAAAGGAGTAGGTGTCCACAGCGCCGCCGCTCGATATTACATTTTCTTGGCGATGCCGTCCGCCAGCGAGCCCGGTTTGATACCGACGACCAGTACATCCTCCCGTCCCGACCTCGCCGTAATCAGACTGAGGGGAGAAACCCGGTACACCCGAGTCCCGGTGCGCCGCAGTCGATATAGCTCTCCGAGGGTACCCTCCGCCACCGCCGAGTCGGCGAACACGAAGGCCAGTTCCCGCGCCCGACGCACCGCCGACAGTCCCATCACCGTGTCGCCCGATTGACAGCCGATCCCCACCAGCGACGCCAGACCCGACGCTGCCTCCCCCTCCAGCTCAGTCACATCCATGGTAAGTCCGCTGGGCGCGATCCCGAAACCGGCATTGCTCGACGCCGCGAACCCTCACTTGAACGCCGGCTTTACCTGAGCCGAGCCCTTGGCCGCCGAAAGGTTAGCCGCGTGCAGCACACCGATAACGCGTCCCGCCGACTCAGCGGTCACCGCCAGCTTGGCGCGGCCCTGCAAGTGGCGGTACACATTCTGGTAGTAAGCGTCCCAGTTCGACTCGGCGAAGGGCACCTCAGCTGACATCTGGCGACCATTGACGATCCTCTTCACCAGCCACTTGCCGTCCCCCGCTTCAATCGCGCCCTGCTCTCCCAGAATCCGCCACCGGGGCCTTGGGCTCATGGCCAGATTGGAAATCGTCAGGGTCGCCTCGCACCCCCCCTTGAACTTTACGGTGAATTCCGAGTGGTCCTCATTGGTGTAGTGCCTCCACTCCTTGTTCTTGACCTGATAGCCGCTGACCCAGTCGATCTCGGCGGTGACGATGTTGAGAACCCAGTCGGTGAAGTGGGCACCCCAGTCGTAGATGGCCCCGCCGGAGATCTTTCGACTGTTCCGCCACCAGTCCGGCTGCACGCCGTACCCGTTGCCGCCGCATTCGATGCGGAACACCCGCCCAATGATCTTCTCCTTGCGGATCAGGTCGCGCAGCACCATGAAGTCGCCATCCCAGCGCCGGTTGTGAAAACAGGACAGCATCACCTTGCGCCGTTTGGCCAGGGCGATCATGTCCTTCACCTCCGTGCCGGTGAGAGCCATGGGCTTCTCGAGGACCACGCCCACCTTGGCGTCCAGACACTGCAGCGCCAGCGGAGCGTGGGTGTTGTGGGGAGTTATCACCGTCGCCAGATCGAGCTCCGCGTGGCGGAGCATGTCACCCACCCGTTCGTAGACGGTCGCCTCCGGCCACTCCTCAGCCGCCACCTTCCGCCGTTTTGGGTCCAACTCGCAGATCGCGGCGGCCACCATTCCCGCGTTTTTCGACAGAGAAGTGAGATGCGCGTTTCCCATGCTGAAGGCCCCGCCATAGCCAATTACTCCACACCTGAACACCTTCCTCGCCATTGCGACAACTCCTTACAAAGATTTATGTGGCACATGTAGCCAGCAGTTGAGACCCAAGGCTAGGCCAATCCCCCTGGCCTGTCAATCGGCTTTCCACCGGGCGGTAGCAATAAAAGAGCCCTCCAAGAATCCGTCCTCGGAGGGCCGTTGTAACGGCGTCATTAGCGTCGTCGCTACCTGCGATGCCGCCTGCTATTCGGAGGGGTAGGTCAATCCCCACGCGCCGCGGATTCGATCCATGATCCTCACGATCCCCAGGGTCTCATCGAGGGGCATGATCTGACTCTCCAGGGCGTCCTCGCGCAGGCAGCGCCCCACCTCTGCCGCCTCGTAGTTGAATCCATTCCCCTCCAGAGGCAGCTCGACTCCCTCCGTTCTTCCACCAGCCCTGAGAGTGGCGCTCTTGGTGGAGTGAAAGTCCGGATCGATCTCCACGATCCCCTCCGTGCCGATGATGCGGGCCTGGTGCGGCGTCTGCGTGCGGATGGCCGACGACAGCACGGCCAGCTGTCCACCCGCGTACTTTAAGATGAAGGCCGCCTGCTCGTCCACCCCCGACTCACCCAGGTGGGCGGCGCTTTCCACCGATGTCGGATTCGGCCCCAGTACCATCGAGGCCAGAGAGAGGGTGTATACCCCCACGTCCAGCAGGGACCCGCCGCCCAGGTGCAGGTCGAAGAGTCGGCCTTCGGGGGCGAAGTCGGCCCTGAAGCCGAAGTCCGCGGTCACCATCCGGACCTCTCCCACCGCGCCGTCGGCAATCCACCCGCGCACCACACCCATCACGGGCAGGAACCGCGTCCACATGGCCTCCATGAGAAACAGCTCGCGCTGGCGGGCCTCGCCGATAACCTCCTCGGCCTGCGCGGCGTTGAGGGCGAAGGGTTTTTCGCACAGCACCGCCTTGCACCCCCGCAGGCAGAGCAGGCAGTGTTCCCTGTGGAAGGGGTTGGGCGTCGCCACGTACACGACGTCCACGTCCTCATCCTCGGCAAGGCTCTCGTAGTCTGCATGCCGGTGAGGCACGGAGAATTCCTCGGCGAACTCCCGCGCCCCGCCGGCAGAGCGAGAGCCCACGGCGACCAGGTCTGCGTAGTCCAGAGCAGCCAGCCCAAGAGCGAACTTATGGGCGATGGCGCCGGTGCCGAGAATACCCCAGCCGATGCGTCTGCTCATTCGGTCTTTCGCGGGAATCAGGCTAACCGCTGATTCGCGGAGCTCGTTTGGTGGATGCGCCGCGATGCTGATCTCACCCTACTTCGATTCAATCGTCAAGAGTCCTTTTAAACGATCCCGTCTACGCCATCTTGTGTGCGACTCCTGGATCTATCCACAGGATTTCGTGTACGGGCACTAGGGTGTCCCCGTTTTTTCGACATCGTACTTCGACTCGTCAACCGCGTATTTACTCCGAGTGGGCCCACCGTCGAACAGGTTCCTCAGCGCTTCGAGGGAGTCCATCACCGGGACCTCCTCCCTGTCCTCCATCAATACGACTGAATTCCTGCAGATGCCGATGAATTTCATGTTCTTGTCGCGCGCCAGCAGATAGTCCTTCCACGAGTCGCCCACGAAGAGCACGGACTCGGGCGCCAGCCGCTCCTCCGTCAGCCTGGCATCGATCTGTGCGGACTTGTCCTGTCCAGTCCGGTACCCGCTCACCAAGTCCACCCAGACATCCAGCTGCACCCGGCTGGTGTACTCGAGGATGATCTCGTTCCGCGTGCTGCTGCAGACAAACGTCTTCAGCCCCTTGTCCCGCAGGTAGCGCAACACAGGGATCGTGTCCGCAAACAGAGGCTGGCCGTAGATGCCAGCGGCTTTCCGCACCTCGAAGGCCGCGGCCACAGCTGTGTTTTGAGCGTGCCCCGGAAAAATCTCCTGCAGCTGGCTGGCAAAGGTCAGCCCGGAGGTCTCCAAATATCGCCGTCGGGCGAGGGATGTCGCCACCCCGTACTGACCGGCGATCAGCTCCACCGCCAGCTCGGTCAGAAACGGCATGGTGTCGGCCAGGGTACCGTCGAAATCGAAGATAACCGCCTCGATTCCCTCCGCGGACAGGCTCCGCCTCTGCGTCGGGCGCTTGGCCTGCCTGCTGACACTGAGGTACGGTGTCGGTGGCACCCCGCGCTTCCGCGTGACAGCTCCCCCAGCCAGGGGACCTGGCCTGTCCTTGGTCCGAGAGATCGGCTCGCGGCTCAACGCGGCGCGCGTCTGCCACAGCCCCAGCTGCATCTGCCCTGGAGTCCCGCCGTTCCCCGGGAGAATCGAACCCTCGAAGACGAGGCGTCCTGTATCCCCCACCCTCCCCTGGACCGCCGACATCTGGCCCAACTCGGTGCGCCTTTCGGCCGCAACCGTCGCGGCGCCGTTCGCCGGTGCCAAAGCGGGAGACGCTGGCCCGTTGCCAGCCTGGGCCGCCCGCCACGACACCAGCAACCTCCAGCCCACGACCAGGTTAGTATGCCCCGCGACGAGCATCAACCCGGCCAGAGCCGCAAGGGGATGGAAATAGGTGGCCAGGCCGAACCCGAACAGGGTGAACAGCCGCACGTCCCGACCTCTACCCGCGGCGATCCACTTGCCCGCGTATTTGTAGTTGAAGTTGACCACGGACTTTGCCGAGGTGTAGCTCACCATCAGATGTCCCACCATGGCCATGGCGGTGACAATGGCAATCAACAGCGGATCCCAGGTGACACCCAGGAGTTCCTGGTTGCCGAGGTGACGGAAGGCGTAGAAGCCTATCCCGGCGAACATGGCACTGTCCGCGTAGCGGTCGAGCACTGCGTCCAGGTAATCGCCCATCTTAGACTGCAGCTGTTTGAGTCGCGCTATCTCCCCGTCACACCCGTCTAGGATACTGGACAACTGCAGCAGCAGGGCGCCAGCGAGCGCCTTGCCCGCAAAAAAGCACGCAGCGCTGACCAGGGCGACGAGGAAGCTCACCACGGACACCTGGTTCGGGGTGACCGCCGGATAAGACCTGATCAGCAGGGGGGTCAGAAAACCGCTGGAAATTGGCCGGTTCAGGTAGCGCGACACCCATCCATCCGCGGGTTTCGAGGACAGCGAAGCCAGCAGCTCCGACTCGGTCCGGGTAAGTGCTCTGTCGTCGTCTACATCCATCCAGAAACGACCCTGTATGTCAAAGGCCCCCACCCTTCCCTGTTTGGCCAACACTCGGATCGCAGCCGACAGGGAGCCGCCCTCACCCAGGCGGCTGCAAGCATCGATCGCATCGAAAAGGGCCCGCGAACAGAGGAAGATGCCTGTATCATAGGCATCGTACGAATCCATCTCCTTGCCGATTCCGGTGATGCGCCCCCCTTCGACCGTCACCTTGGTCACGTCTTCCACGTCGACCCGGCCGTTCGTGGCCACACCGTAGTCCACGGCCAACCGGACCTCCTCGCCAGACAAGCGCTCATCGCCCAGACGGATCAGGATCTCCGGGTCGAATACGTGGTCTGCCATGAGCAGAAAAAAATCGTCCTCCACGAAATCCCGCGCCCTCAGCACAGAGAGCGCGTTTCCGGCTTCCCAGTCAGCATTGACGACGGGCGTGATACGCACGCCCATCCTCGTGCTGAGGTCAGCGAGAAAGGCACGGACTTCCTCTGCCCTGTACCCAATGACCACGCAGAAATCCGTCAGCCCACTGCTGGCTGCCGTGCGTATAGTGCGTTCGATAAGCGGCATACCGAGCAGCCGGACCAGTGGTTTTGAAGGTCCCCTTTTCGACAATCGCGTACCCCTGCCAGCTGCGATGATGACACATTTCCTCAACAGATTTCGGCTCCTTTCAGATTTTCCTTGAACACTTTCAGATTTTCCTTGAACAGATGGGCGTCAGACTACATATTTAGAAATGGAAAAAGGGGGAGGTACTCCTATCCCCACTTCTTCCACTCAGGTCGTTAGCCCACGCCCCGCCAAGGTAAGCGGCTAACGGCCTTTTTTTGCTATCACTTGACGCCGATCCGCGCTCATCAGCCTCGGAATGTCCGCGACAGCCGACGACAAGGTGGAAAGCGGCGAGCGAATAGAACGAAAAACCGCACGTGCCTCTTTTCGGCAGTGCGGCGTATCAGGAACCAGAGCGGCCCAGCGCCCCCAGGCACGGTCGCTGCGGCCACTGCCGCAGTCTGGCACCCATGGACACTCTAATTAAGACTTCCCGGCCACAGGCCGGATCGCTGTTTATCGGGTACGCTCCGTCATTCAAACGGCGCGACAACGAGGGGCTGAGAGTGCCGTGCGGCCAGTGACTACTGACAAAACAAGCAGAAATCGCCCAGAAATCAGCCGCACGGTTGCGGCCCTATGTTTGTACGCACTGCCGAACTGCCTGTCGCTTGGCGGCACAGGCCCGAACACGAACCTGGATCTGGATTGGGTGGAGAACCAGGATCTAAATTGGGGTGTAAAGGATAGGAAAGCCGCCGCACCGCGTCAAGACCCCACCGTATCCGCAACCGCCGACGATGCCCTGCGCGAGGAGATCAAGACCAATTGCCAGAGGGTAAGCCGCGGGCTCTCTCCAAGGCCACTTGAATGGGATAAATCCGAACTTACTGGACGTCGGAGCGTCCCCTGACGCGCCGTTTCCTGTAGGTCCCCATGATGGAGGGCGACGTCACATTGATATTGCAACCGTCCATTTTGTGTAGTATTTTGCAGGCCTGAGGGAAAAATGAGATACCAACGGATCTGACGGAATGACAAGACAAGATGCGCCCCCATAAATCGACGTTGAACAGACTGGTTGCTGATGTCGTCAAGAGCGTGAATCACCTCAGGATCATCCTCTTTGGCGGGGAGGGCAGGGAGAAGCGGGAGGGCAGAGCGA
>Ga0066376_10001863_pt1 | contig 20104 bp, 19 predicted proteins | sample Knorr_S15_td_Bot_FD_77009 | JGI IMG/M metagenome (GOLD analysis project Ga0066376, IMG submission 77009) | Marine microbial communities from Southern Atlantic Ocean transect - Knorr_S15_td_Bottom_ad_5009_LV_A | ecosystem: Environmental > Aquatic > Marine > Oceanic | place: Southern Atlantic...
GGCAACTGGTACTTGTCAGCCAAGTTGAACACCTCGGGAATAGTCTGGAAGGCATCGAGGGGACTGCTTGGAGCGAGGATGAGTTTCGGGAAGTCGCCTTGACTAGCTCCGAGCACCTGCCACAAATCACCCTGCTCGGTTTTAGTGGGGACGCCAGTTGAAGGCCCAGCGCGCTGCACGTTGACGATCACGATGGGTATCTCCATCATGCCGGCCTCACCTACTCCTTCTGTCATCAATGCAAATCCACCACCAGAGGTGGCGCACATGCTACGGCAGCCAGAGTGGGCTGCACCAACCGTCATACAGATGACACTTATTTCGTCCTCAACCTGCCGCACCATGATGCCAAGTTCGCGAGCGTTGGCCGCCATCCAATGCAAAATGCCTGTTGCCGGGCTCATCGGGTAGGCGCAGTAGAACTTGACACCGGCACCGGCGGCCGCCATCGCGAAGGCCTGATTACCAGCCCACACCGCTAGCGGCGTGGTCGGCTGTGGCGCTTGTAATGCAGCGGGCTTGAAGTTCGTTGCAGAGTGGTCGTAAGCCGCCCTTGCAACTTCTACGTTCGCAGCCATCAATTCCTCACCCTTAGAGGAGAACTGGAAATTGAGTACGTCTTCAAGTGCAGAGAACTCAATGCCAATCAATTGGCAGGCAACCGCGATTGCCACAGTATTTTGCATTAATCTATTTGCACTCTTACCGGCTAATTCACCAACCGGCATCGGACAGAGTTGAACTCCATCCGCCGCCTCACCCGCTTCGATTGTGTCGCTGTTGAAAATGACTGAAGTCCCCGGCCCCAAATGCTCAAGGTGTCGGTTCATAGTATCCTGATTAAGGCAAATAATCAGGTCAATGGTATCGCCATGGGTCCGAATTTCACGATCGCTGCAACGCACGGTCAAGAAAGAGTGACCACCACGAATGATGGATTGGTAGGCGTTGTAAGCGTACATGTGTATGCCCCGTCGGGCGAATAGGCGCGCGAGGATATTTCCGGGAGTTGCGATACCTTGTCCGGCCGCTCCTCCAATGCTAATGACATAATCAAATTCACTCATTTTTCTCACCACTTATTGCTTGCATGCATCATTTGGACCCCGATATACAATGGTCCCTTCAAAGGTCCCGTCGGTCAGGCCATTATATCCATTGCTCTTTACGCTGTGTGCCCGTTCATGTTGTTTCCATCCTGACCACCCACGCGGGCGAATCGCCGTCCTATCATTGACTTATAGCGATTTCACTATAATTTTTAATGGATAACACAAATCTTGATTTTGTTTAATCACTATGCTGTGTTTGAGACAATTCACCAAAACCATCATATTGAATAAAATTTCACCAATATCACGACCATAAGCACACAATCTGTGAGCAGATTTAGACAAACTCAAATCAAAAGCCATCCACTCATTTTGGCGGTGATTTTTCAATATATCTTATTCATGTAAAATCAAAATCTGTTGAGATTTTTTTCAATAGGCCTCTTGCATTTTCAATTCTAGTAGAATCTTTAATACGAATATTAATCATTAATTCTTTCAATGATTGTTGCCATATTGGCATTTGTTCAAGAGAGGCCATTCCAATCATATTATTCGTAATATTTGGATTAGCGAGAACAAGGCTAGAAAGAGAAAATGAATAATCCATCATTCTTTCAAGCAAACGATCTAGATTCGAGTATTCAAAGGCTTGCGTTCTACATAAATCAAGACTTGAAGCAACTTTATGCGAGTCAAGCAATACCCGTACCTGCCGTTCGATAAGATGCTCTTCTTTACTTATTAGCAATTTGTAGAGGAGGTGACCACCTTCCATCCTTGCGAGCATGATCAAGTATGTGCCAATATACTGTTGTTTCCGCCTCTGACTGTATGACTGCGGGCCCTAATCTCCTCCAAGCCCTCCTTGCATTACCCTTGAGAATAGGGATGTTGAGGGCTGGTCCACAAGTGGGTAATCCGCGATGAGTGAGCCATTCCATTTCTATCAAACCAGAATCCGCTATCGCTTTGCGAACCGAATGCCAGTTTTTCCAGCGCCCGGTTTTTGATCTGGTCAACCAACTGGGGTTTATCGAAGAATCCAATTCAAAACCGACTTCAGAGATTATTGGTGCCATCCAAGGCGCGATATAACCCGCTGGTGCTCGAAACCAGGGTCTGAAAGAATCACCAGCAAAGGTGTGAATCTTTTGAATCGCCTCGAGCAATGCTGCTGTAAAGCCCTCCCTATCTTCAGCCCATGCTGACCATGAACGGTGATTTAATCCGTGGCAACCGATGGTGACTTGGGGGTGCTCATCGATTAAGTCACTCAACCAATTATTGAATTCATCATCCTCGAGTTGATCAGCAATAATGAATATCGTCAAGGGAAACCGCGTCATTTCCAACCATTGGCGGAAGGATTTCATCGCTTGTTTCATCTTGATAGATACCCGCTCTGGATAGGGGTGTTTTGAACGCGTTGGGTGGCCCTGATGCTTGGGTAAGTGTCGTAAATCATCACTATCGACGGTCAACCAAACCGGTTTCACTCATCATCACTCCTTCTCAGCTGAATTAGATTGAGTAAATGAGGCACTGTTCTTCCTTTGATTTCGACTCCGATATAGCCCTCTATCGCCAATCCATCCCACTTCTCACACACTCTTTTAGCGGTCGCTATCCCAGCCACATTATGGGGGTGGACCGTTAGTTCGATAAGCGCTTGGTCCATCCTTTGACTTAACCATTTGAAAATCTCATCTACAGCCTTGATAGAGATACCATTTCCCCTTGAACTCTTTCGCACCCAATAGCCAAGATTGTAAGCACTCGCTGCGAGGTGCATATCATTACCTAAACCGATAAAGCCATGGAAAACATTGTCTTTTTTGCTTTGAATCGCCCAAAAGTGAATATCGTCCCAAGTGAGTTCCAATTCTAAATTCATCAATAAATCCGCTATTTGCGGACTGAATTCAATGTCCTCTTTTAACCAAGGAAGTGCTGCAAGTGTTCCTTCAGGGTCTTCATTATGAGCATCGATAACCTGAGGCAGAACCTTTCGAGTCGCTGGATTGAGAACTAATTCCTCATCTATTTCCAGCACGGGTGTATTACTCATAGCTCACCTCATTTCAAAAGATGGGCAACTGCAGTTGCCACGTGCTCGCTTTGTGGTTTGATTCGTTGTGCGACATCGAGCATCGTTCGCATTTGCTCCTCTCTACCGATCTGCTTGAGAACCATTCCGATATGGTATATCAATTCGAGATCTTCGCCAAGATGTGGACCTAAACTATCAAGAATATTACCTGCTTCATCGATTTGATTGCTCTTTGCCGACTCCAAGGCCGAGACCACTTCACGGTGAATATCGCGATTATCCCATTCCTCCTCAGCCGGCCATGGCCAGACGCGTTCATTTTCCGACGAGATTTCCTCTTCGGGCATTGCCGGTGGGCCGACTGGAATAACCACCTCGACCAAATCATCCTCTGCGAGTAACGTATCCTTCTTTGGGGGGCCAGTTGGTATGACTTCCTCTTTATCGATTTCGTCCTCATCTGGAAGTTGTGGTAAATCAATCGTTTCAACCGCGTCACCATCCTCGATACTAGACATCGCTTCAACGTCGATTTCCTCTTCATTTGATGAAGTCTCAATCTCACCACCACCCACGAGTTTTCCACGGCCCATATGTACCGGTTCGGCAACCTCGCCCATGAAATCGTGATCTCCTAAATCGAATCTCTGGTAATCCTTAGTATTTTCCTCGAGCAGTATTTCCTTTTCGATCTCCTCTTCTTGATGTTCGATAATCTGCGAAGATTCCGGTGCTGATTCTGCAACCATATATTCGATACTCTCGACATCGTCTTCGCCGATCTCAACGATTTCATATTGGTCTACCTTTACCGAAACCTCATCCATACTGAGTTGAACCTCCAAGGCCTGACCCTCGTTCCATGAATCATCCTCGTCACTTGTCAACTCAGCAAAAATTCCTCCAGCCATCTCTTGGTCAACCGCTTCCCCTTGCTCACGAGAAGACTTGTTTAACTCGTAATAACACAATACGCAATGCACTACACCATCTTCGTTTTCATGTCCACAATAAGGGCAGGCATTCTCACCCGCTACTTCTTGCTTCTTGTTACGCCTAAACATGACTGCCAACGGGTTTCGGGCTCTGAACTCCGGTTTGATACTTGCCATTCCCCGAGCACAGACAGGAACCTATACCAGAACCGCTTAGCACCCTCATATGAGTAAAAAAGGGCGGGTTAGGCGACTCGATTCCTTTAGCAATAATAATTCGCCACTTCCCCCGGTAGCCCGTCATTATCGTAGCCAAGACCATCTTGACAGATTTATCCGGCTAATCGGCATGGAATTAGAAGATGAAACCGCACAGATCGAGACGCGTTGGAAAACCTGGAATAAAGAGAGACTTATTCGCTCAGGATATGCTATTTTCGACCTTATTGCCAAAAAAGCTGGCACTTTCTTCGATGAACAAATAATTACTTTGAGTGGAAGGGATCGAGGTAGATTACCCCCCCACCGTTTTGGCCATGGTGATATGATCGTATTATCGCGCTCGAGGCCATGGGCAGAAAAAACGACTGAAGGTGTAGTGCTTGACCGCGGACCAACTAGAATCCGAATCGTCGTCAAAGAAACCCCACCTGACCTAAAAAAAGGAGGATGGCGTATCGATAAGGGGGCGAATAGAGTCGCTCATGATAGAATGCAAGAGGCTTTGTTCACATTTCATTCTACCGAGGGTGAAGGAGGTACTGTGCTCAGGGATTTACTGCTTTGCAATATTCATGATCCGGCTTTTTCTGCAACATTACCACCTGAACTAAAAGGCAAAGGCAAGGGCCGAGCAAACCCCCGATTGGACAAATTAGCCCTCGATTCAAGTCAGATGAATGCGGCAGAAAACGCGATTAATAGTCGATTGACTCTGATTCAAGGACCACCTGGGACTGGAAAAACCCACACTGCTGTACAATTGCTCAAGGCATTGGTAGAGATGGGGCGTGGGCCGATTCTCGCCACGGCTGAATCGAATGTCGCAGTTGACAATTTACTCGAGGGATTGCTCGACAATGGGGTTGATGCTGTTCGTATTGGCCGCCCGGTAAAAGTCAGAGAAAAACTTAGAGAAGCAACCCTTGATGCGCAGATGGAGTTGCACCCAGATCAGGCAGATATCGAATTTATTCGCGAAGAGACTCAGGCCATGCGAGCGGGATTACACGATTTGAAGGGCAAAGAGAAAGGTATGGCACACCGCGATATCAGCCGCAATATGAAAGAAATAAAATCCATTCAAAAGAAGATTATCGATGATACGCTTGACCGCGCTGAAATAATCTGCTCGACAAATGTCGGCACTGGCCATCAGTTGCTTGGCGCAAGGAGATTTCCAATCGTCCTAATCGACGAGGCCACACAGGCCAGTGAACCGAGTGCCCTCGTTCCAATCGTGCGCGGTGCTAGACAACTGATAATGGTTGGAGATCACCGCCAATTGCCTCCGACTGTAATCAGCAGAGATGCTGAAGAAGGAGGTTTGAATATCTCCTTATTTGAAAGATTGATTGCAAACGGGCTCTCGACAACAATGCCGACAACCCAATATCGAATGCACCCTGTTATCAGGGAATTTCCCTCATCAAGATTCTATGATAATCGTCTAAACGATGGTTGTAGTAGAGAAGAAAGACCGCCTGTCGCAGGTTTTATTTGGCCGGATTGGGACAAACCTGTAGCGTTTATTCCGGTCAGGGGTAGCGAATCTACCGAGCAGGACGGTTCGTCAAAGACGAATATAGATGAGGCAGCGATGGTTCTCCAGGTGCTAGATGGTTTACTTGCAACCGCTGATATAAGAGCCGAAGATATTGGAATTATTTCGCCATATGCAGGTCAGGTTAGAATGATTGAGGAATTGATAATACAGAGTTCAAACGATTATGACGACTTAGAAGTAAAAACTGTAGACGGGTATCAGGGCCGTGAAAAAGAAATAATCATCATCAGCACTGTAAGGTCGAATGAAGAAGGAAAGGTTGGGTTCTTATCCGATACGCGAAGATTGAATGTTGCGATTACACGGGCTCGTCGCGGATTAATTGTTATTGGCGATGAAAATACATTACGCAGAGATGATAATTGGCGAGCCTGGCTCGATTGGATTTCGGAAAGTGGTTTGATGGCTTGGCATATGATTCGATAACCACTTTGACAAAGGGTAGACAAGAGGCGAGGATATGTCGGCATCTCCACTCTCGATCCATGGCGGCAATCTGGCCAAAGAAGCCGTGGCGTCTTTGACGCCCGAAGGGGTATTACTAGCACCGATTTGGAAACGAGCGGTCGCTTTTATCCTTGACGTTCTCCTCATCAGTATCCTCATTAATCTACTGACTGGAGGCAGGTATTATTCCGTACTGATGAATTGGCAAAACCTCGCTAGTAAATACGCTGCATACTGGTTATTTCACCTGTTATTACACATGGTTATCTATTGGCTTTACTTCAAATATACCGGGCGAAGATTACACCGTAGTCTCGGCCAAAGAGCGATGCGTCTTGCAGTAGTCCACAATGATGCCACCCTTCTCAGTGATGCCCATTGGAATAAGCGAGCCATGAATAAATTGAGATATGTAATTCCGGGGGTTGGACAAATCATTGGCCTGATCGAATTATCAATAGCACTATTCTCTGCAGATCACCTAACACCACTCGACAAAAGTAGCCACACCATCGTCGTAATAGATTATACCCTACCGGGTGAATCTCGCTTTGACCTTGGCTAATCTTGACTGTGGTTGTCTTAAGTACCGTGACCTTTAGTATTGGCACGGCGGTAACCATGTCTCATGCACACTCAAACAAGAGCGGCGTATTAGATGCTTATCTCGTCTCGGTCAAGATGGATATCGATGACGATGATGAAGATATTGTAATCGCCACGATTTGTGTTACCAATGAAGGCGCTACGCCGATCGGAAATCTTGATGTAGCAATTATTACCGACAAAGGGATAAAGCATACTTCGCAAGAGGGTATTACCTCATTAGGACCTGGCGTCGAAAGAAATTGGACCTTTGATTTCCAACAATCTGTCGGCGAATGGACCTTCTCCTTAAAATCGGGAGAAGGGGATTTGAACATCGGCCCATTCGACTGTGAATTTGAATTTCAAGCTCCGAAAGGTAGGAGATTGGGCAATGCCATTGGCTCTTCGTTATTCAGTGGCGCATTCGATGCTGACTTAAGTGATTTTGGCCAAGTTCAAGAAAGAGAACTAATCGATTCATCCCAAGTTGTACTCACATCATACGTCGCTGAAAATATAGAAGGCGGAGGCACAAAACTACTCACCGACTTTAACGAGGATTCAGAAATGGAAAATGAATTATCCAATTCCCTTGAGGAAGTTGAAGATGAAAACCCCTTCTCTCTATCCTCTCCTCCTAGCACACCTCCTCCTTCGCCACCTAAAGGAATGCCTAGCGGACCACCACCGGCTCCCCCACAAGGCAAGCCGACCGGCCTTGTTCCAACCCCGCCTTCAGAACCACCATCTAATCCGCCAAGTGAGCCACTATCGGGACCACCTGCAAACACCCCTCCTACCGGCCCACCTGCTAGTCCTCCTTCTGGCCCTCCGGTCAATCCGCCCTCTGGCCCACCTGCTGGCCCACCTGATAGCACTCCGGTTAATCCGCCCTCTGGCCCACCTACTGGCCCTCCCGCCGGTCCACCAGCAAGCATTGAATGAGGCCTGAGAATGTCTGAGGATTTCATTATGGAGTTGTGTGGCAATAAGGCTGCATGGCAGATAATGCCAGATAATATCTCGTCTATCGACCTTGAGCAAGTTGGCAATAATATCTCAAATTCAGGCTATTCGATTAGCATTAGCAATCGTCTGTGCTGGACGTTTACTGGACCTGCTGACCTAACCCTCTACCCGAGTGGAAAATTATTGGTAAAAACCCAAGACAAAGAACTTGCTCAAAAAATCGCTAAACAACATATTACAGAATGGGTTAGGTGATTGAATGATCCCTGAACGGATCTTCGGATTAATTCGTGATTTACAAGCGGTTGTTTACCCAACTTCAACCCTTCCCGCTTTGGGTTGCTTACCGACAAATTCAGCTCTTGATAATTTATTTAGCATCAAAAAACGACCTAAGGATATGCCGGTAAGTCTAGGTGTTGCATCACTCGATCAAGCTAAATCACTTGTCATGATTCCCGACAAAGCATTATCACTTCAAAAAAACCTTCCCTTGGGCGCTATAACATTGGTTCTTCCTTCATGCGATAGCGATTTAGATTATCGATTGGGCCGAACTCATATCGCTATCCGTGTTTTTTCACATCCGGTTGCCCGTGAACTTGCAAAAAGAGTAGGGCCTATCGTTGCCACCAGTGCAAATATTTCTGGAGAAGAGTCGAAAATTGATTGTAATGATGCGGCCATGAGTTTGTTATTGCCAGAAAAGCACTGCATATCGGGTCTATGCAAGGGTGGTCTAGCGAGTACCTTCATAAAAATTGACAAAAAAGAAGATAATGATGAATGGGTGGCAACTGTTATCAGAGAGGGCATTATACCTATTGAGGACGTGAACGAATGGTGGACGAATCCAACATGAAGTACTGGCGCGATGCAGGACATGTTGCGCGTCGTGCAATCGAAGCTATGAGAGAGGAGATTACCCCCGGTCGTACTTGGAATGAAATCATTGAAACCGCTGAGAGATTCATCCGTCGTAACGGAGGAAAGCCAGCCTTTCCCACGACAATCGCGGTAAATGATATGGCTGCACATTACACTACTGATCATGGTTTGACTAAATTAGAATCATATGATGAGGAGATGATCTTACAAAACGGAGATTTGGTAAAAATTGACATCGGTGTACACATCAACGGTCATATCGGCGATAATGCTCTGACGGTTGAAGTTGGTAATCTCAATAAGCACACCGAGCAAATTCGGGCAGCAAAAGAATCCAGAGATTCTGCAATCGAGATGCTTCATCCAGGTACACCGTGGTGGAAAGTTGGTGCTGCAGCGGCCCAACCGAGTATCGATGCTGGATTTCAACCGATAAGAAACCTCTGTGGACATCAACTAAAACCATGGGAACTTCACGCCGGAGTAAGTATCCCCTCCTATGCTTGCGGCAAGGATAATCCTGGATTTAACGGTGTGGTCGAAGAAGGGGCATGCTATGCCATAGAGCCATTCAATACCACTGGAGACCAAGGTTTGATTGAAAATGTCGGTCAAGCTAATTCTTCCAATATCTACCGCGTAACTGGAAATACCAGTTGGCGCAAAGCCCTATCGAGAAAACAACTCAAGCCCCTGGGTGCACAAATGGCTCGCAATTTTGAAGATAGATATGGCACTCTACCATTTGCTGAAAGGTGGGCCTTCCCAATGCTGGAAAAACCATTCCCCGAAGCTGATGAAGAGAGTAGACAATTGAAATGGAATGCCTTGGTAAAGAAATTAATCAGCATTAGATTCCTTGAAACATATCATGCATTGAGTTGCGCAGATGGTGGGTTGATCGGTCAATTCGAACACACGGTGCACGTGACTTCTGGTGGTCCTGAAATTCTAACCGTACAATAAGACTTATCCCCTTTGCCGAAATAAATATAGGACAACCATTATCTCTCGTCTGGCCCTCGCTAGACACGAACAGGGCTGTAGGTTCTCGTTGAGTGCATCCCATCCCCTCTCCGTTGGCTCTCACCCTGTTCACCTCTATTCCCCTCTGACCGCGAGGTCATTTCTGTCTAAACCAAGTAGTTTTTCTAATTTCTAAAGTTAAAAAAGCATTCATTTTTCTCTCTGACAAGTCCGCAGTATCACATTCAACCGGATACATCCTGATGCATAAGTCGGCACGTATATATAGGACCACATTTGTCAACAAGCCATCCCCTTCGGGGGAGGAGGACAAAAAATATGAAGAACGAAATGAAGAATGAAGAAGCGGTCAGCCCCGTTATTGCTACCATCCTAATGGTTGCAATTACTGTGGTTCTGGCTGGAGTACTGTACGTGTGGGCATCGAGTCTCGCTGGTGACAGTACTGGAGACACACTGGACACCTACGTGTGGAGTGCAACCGACGGAGCAAGTGGCGACACAAGCGTTGCTGTTGGTGAAGCTCTAGTGCGCGTACAGATGGACGGTGGTCAAGAACTGAACTGGGGAGTAGTCGAGATCTCGATTACCGTTAACGGCGAGACCCCTAAGTCATGTGGAACCGATACAACTGGAACTGGCTGCTACTACACCAAGTACCAGGGATCTGGAGATGATGCAGAGTGGTCGACTGGAGAGGGTATTGTTATCCACGAAGGTACTAACGACATCTGTGACGGCGAGGGAGCATGCTTCGTTGAAGTGAACATCGTCAAGAAAGGCGCAGGTAACACCGATGATAAGACCATCGGAACTACCGCTGCTTCTGCTTGAATAGTCGAAACACACTGAATGACAAGTAACGAGTTCAGACTCAAATCGCCCCTCGGAGAACCTCGGTTCTCCGGGGGGCTTTTTTATTTTTAATCTATTTGTTTGCCGATGATAATGCTTGACGCACATCTTCATGCTGAGCCCACATATACAAACTATTTCCGCGTAATGCCTGAAACATCGCTGCATTGAGATGTTCCATCGCCACCAATATAGTTCCTAGATTAGATAATAATGGCACTCTTACCCCAGATCTCATCAATAACCATGAGAGAATACAAAGCCCTTCAAACATCGATAAGACAAGATGAAGGAATAACTCGGTATCTTGGCCCATTCCAACCATTATCACACTGAAGTGGCGAAGAATTACAAAGAGCATTACTATCAACAGCAATAATGGAGAGATTATCATCATCCAGATTTGCATTCTTAATATTGCAGCAAATCGGCCTAATTTTGTATCGAATAACTTTTCGCGTTTTGCTAATAGATGACGTATTAATCCCTGTGCTCTCCTCACCTTTTGTCGGCGTTGACCCACTCTAGTCGAAGGCATGTAATCTGTGAATTTAAGTTCCGGGTCTTGAATCGCTCGGAATCCCGCAAGTCGAACAGCGGTTGCTATTTGCGCATCGTCAGCATTTGACATAATGTTCAGATCTGTGGATTTGACTAAATTTGAGCGCCAAACCAATAACGACCCTTCGAGAAATGGAGTACTATCATGGCAAGATTCACCATAACGAAGCGCTGAAAATAATTCTCTATGGCTTGTTTCACCTGAAAGATTACCACTTCTATTAGGAGTCGCGCCAACCGCACCAATCATTTCATTTGCGAACCAACATCTCGCTCTGGACAATGCTTGTTTGGCAAATAATGCATCCGCATCTGTCATGGCTATCAAACCTTCAAATTCAGAAAGATGATCCAGTGCCTTTGCAACAGCAGCGGTTTTTCCTTCTCTCGAGTCTAGGACAATTATTTCACTAGAAATAAATGAAGTAGGGTTTTCTTTCAACCATTTATTAGCTAATTCAATGGTATTGTCCGTCGAAGCTGAATCTATCAATAAAAGGGTGGTTTTTACCTCTTGTTTTGCAAGATTAGCCAATTTTAATTCTATCACTTTTGCTTCATTCCACACCGGAAGTAATACCATGATTGGTAAATCGACTTTATCCGTAGGAATCTCAAGTGGTTTTTTACTCCAGCGCCAGATATTCAAGCGGTGAATTACAAATGGTGCAAGGACGAGCCCAAACCCTGCTAACTCAGCAAAGGCCAACCCCAGCGCCATCATGGCCCGCTTATCGCCCTACCCCTATTGATGATGATGATAGATTGATGAAGTACCAAGGCTATTGTGCTCGCACATTCTGGGACTCAACATGGCAAAGGTACTCCACGTCGGGCCGTATCAAAGCCCAGGTGGGATGGCAACGGTGATGAGGTTGCTAAATGCCCATCCACCCGAAGGATGGCAATCCGAATTACTATCAACACATTCACAAAAAGGGATTTGGTCAAAATTATCTTCTTGGTTAGGTGCTAGGCGCTATCTAAAACGATTTTCGGCTGATTTCGATATCGTGCACATTCATTGTGCTGCAGATTTTTCATTTCGTAGAAAAATAAATCTTGCAGTAATAGCTCAAAAAAAGGGAGTTGCGGTTGTTTTTCACATCCATTCAGGAAGATTTGATTCGTGGATTATGGGCCGAGAAAAACGGGTTAAGAGGTATTTAAGGCCATATTCCATCGTGGTATTATCGGAAGGATGGAAAGAAAAACTCAATCCGTTAATAGGAGAGGTAAATGTGGTAATCAACCCTGTAGATCCCAATATTCAAAATTTGAACAAAGAACGAGATAAAAATTCGATGTTGTTATTGGGCAGGCCTGACCCTGTAAAAGGACATCGTTTCGCCTTTGAATTGGCTAGAAAAATGCGTGATGAGGGGTGGATTCTCAAGGCGACAGGAAGTGAACACCAAGAAGAGAATATCGAAGGACTAGGCTGGATTAGTGAGGATTTAAAGTTTGAATTATTGGCTAAAGCAACCGTATTGCTGGTCCCCTCTTCTCATGAAGGACAACCGATGGTAATCCTTGAAGCGATGGCTGCTGGCTGCCCTATTATCGCTTCCGATAAAGTACCTGACCTGCCGAGTATTATCTCCAAGGCCGAATTTGAAAATATTGATGATTGGCATACTGCGTTGCTAGATTTGCAACCACAGTCGATGACTGATGCTATCGCTAACCACTCGATGGAGAAGGTCTCTGCTTCTTGGGGGCTACTCTATGATGGAATCAAAATAGACCGCTAAATGCCGCCAAGAATTTTTCCTTTTCATTTGCTGATGTTCTTTCCAATTTTACTCTTTCCTGTTTAAGAGAGATCAATGCATCCTTCAGTGCCTCGGCGTCAGCCCATGCTACTGTTTGGCCTAGATTTTCTCTAGTGCAAATATCTCCCATCAAACAATTTGAATTGACGATACTTGGAATCCCGTGTGCTGCAGCATCAAACATTTTTACCGGCAATGCGCCTTGTTCAATATTTCCACGCATCGGGTTGTACATTGCAAACATCACATTGACACCTGCCAATATTTCGCCGATTTCATTTTGATCAAATCGCCCTTTAATCTCAACATCAATCTCCCCTAAATCCTGAACTTTTTCCAATAATGACTCTATTTCCTGATATTTTGTTCCCTCTCCAGCGATTAAGATAGAAGGTCTGCTACTTTTGGGAATAAGCATGATGGCCAATAATAATAATTCGATGGACTTCAAATCACGTAATCTACCGATATGGGCAACCCTCCACCCGGGTTCTTGAGACAAAGGTAATGGAAACATTGCAGCCGGTCTATTTTCTACGACGATGGATTTGAGTCCTCTTGCTGATAGCCACTGCTTGAATCCAGGGTGGTCATGATCTTCACCCGCTCCACTACTAGTGATGATTTGATCTGCTAATCGGGCCCTTCTCAACATTTGTTTGAGCATTATTCGACTAAGCATTTTCCGAAGAATGGAATTTGGAGCAGGCATTAATATCCAGGTATGAGCAAGATCATGCATATCGAAAATAAGAGGGACTGAGTGGCGATTTTTTATAGAAATTCCAACCTTTAATGTATCAGCATCATGGCAATAAACAAAATCTGGGGGGGATTCGATTAGCATTGAAATTACTTTTTTGCGAAATTTTCTCAAGCCAAATGCAGTTTTTATCATTCCCCCATAGGGTATATCTCCTAAATGATAACGAATTATTGTAAATCCATTTCTCTCTGCGGATTTCGGTAAGGATTGAGAGCGATCAAATGCATGAATCATCACTTCATGTCCCTCTTTTGCAAGCCATTTAGCGGACCTTTCGACCCGGGGGTCTGGAGCGCAAGCATTGGTGACAATCATTGCAATTATTGCCATAATTTCCCCTCCGGTATTACTCATCAATTGTAGAAATAATCAACTCTTCAAGAATATTTACCGATTTTGACCAGTCGAGATCCTTTTTAGCCTTTTTTCTAGCTTTAATCTGTAATTCACGTACTGTTTCAGAATCTAGTCCTTGTAACCAAGTTATTGTATTAGAGATGAAATCTGTCTCCTCGAATAATGTTACAAATCCATCCATATCACTGACTCGATGACCGGAATGGTCGATTCCGACTACAATGAGTCCACTAGCGAGGTATTCGGAGAGTTTTAACGGACTTGCGAGATTCCAAACTCTATGTTTTGGCATCGGTAAAAGCCCCATATCATAACTTCCAAGCCTATTTGCAAGGTCTTTTTGCTCAAGCCGAGGTGTGACCTCAAGCCCATCCATCTGCATTTTACTTAGCTCATCAAGGCAATCGCCTTGGCCATGAAGATGAAGTTGGATGTCAAGACCGACGGATTGCGCTTGTGTCAATAGTGAAGGAAGGTTCATTATTGCTCGATTTTTATCTAGGCTCCCGTGATATACCAGATGAAGTGTTGTATTCTTTTTGCGTGGATAGAATAATTCACAGTCCACTCCTGCTTGCATAACCTCTATTTTTGAGGCTTTTGTGGTTGTATTTTCTATTACGAAGTTCTTATGAGCAAGTGACACAGTTGTTCCATATCGTGCTTTATTCCATGCCTTCTTCCAATACGGCCATTGCATACGCGCTAAGATTCCTCTATACGCTGGCGGTCCTCTATCGATAAGAATTGTTTTTTTAGTGAATTTTTTCATCAATGAGGCCAATGGCCAATCGACAAGAATTACATCTACGCTTTCAATTTCAGCAATACGGCGAGCCAATGCACGCCGAATACTGAAAGCCTGAAAACCTCTTATTTTACTACGTGAAACCTCAACGTGATCAAAATGTATACCCTTCACTTCACCGGGCGAATACATGATTACCTCGTGACCTTTTGACACAAGACCATTAGCAAGATTAATTTGAGTTGTAGAGCAAAGATCTTTGCCCAATACCCGGGATGAGAGCCATGTAATCTTTACCACAATCTCACCTAATACAGACACCACAGGTGGACATAGCACCATCGCCCCAACTATCCCCACCTCTTCCCGTTGAACATACCTTCGCTAAATCTTGCCAACGGATTGAAGAATGATTGACCCCGACCTTGTGGCCATGGGCTGGAGCAAGGACTTCGCATCTAGAGCGAATTCATGTGATTTAACGATTGGAGTTATCGGCCTTGGCTACGTTGGCCTACCGACAATCATAGGCTTTCATGATGCCGGATTTGAAGTGTGGGGTGTCGATATTTCACAACGCACTGTCGATACAATCCTCAGGGGTGAAAATCCAACTGGAGATCCTGATGTAAATGATATCATTCCTTCACCTGATAGCGAGAGATGGAATATCACCACCTCTACCGAGGATGCAGTAGCCCATTGTGATGTATTGATCGTCACGGTACCAACTCCGGTGACCAAGGACCTCAAACCTGATTTGACCTATGTTCGGATGGCAGGGCGTTCAATTTTCGGCGCAATTGAAAAGGGTTCGCGCACGGTTGTTATTCTTGAATCTACAGTTTATCCAGGAGTTACCGCACAAACATGGTTACCTGAAATCGAGAGGGCAAAAATCGAAATTGGCATCGATGTTGAAATCGCCTATTGTCCAGAGAGGTTTAATCCAGGAGATGCTGCTCACGGAGTCAGAAATGTGGCTCGTGTTATCGGTTGTGCAAATCCAGAAGTAGGTAAGAGTTTGATTGCACTATATTCCAAACTCACTTCAGAAGATGTGAGTTTTGTCGGAAAAATCGAAGTTGCTGAAGCGGCAAAGGTAATTGAAAATGTGCAAAGAGATATCAATATCGCTCTTGTGAATGAGCTTGCCAGAATTTTTCCAGAATTAGGCATTGATGTTGAAGATGTTCTTTCAGCAGCAGCGACTAAATGGAATTTCCATCGCTATACCCCTGGGGTAGGTGTTGGAGGACATTGTATCCCGGTCGACCCCTATTATATGATTCAAAGAGCGGCTGATGTAGGCGTACCTACTGAATTGATTACCGCAGCAAGATCGGTTAATCGAACCATGCCAATTCACGTTGCTGGAGTTCTCAATGAGCTTCTTTATCGAGCAGGTGTTCCTTCAGGAGAGGGGAAAATTCTCCTCTTGGGGTGGTCCTATAAGGCTGAAGTAGGTGACCCGCGAGAAACTCCAGCTGAGCCATTATTTGAAGCGCTACAAAGCAAAAACATCAGTGTTGCATCTTGGGATCCCCATCTTGTGGAAAGTGATTTCCCTGAAGGTGTCGAGGTGATTACTGACATCGATTCTGCCGAAGGATTTGATGTGGTAGTTCTGGTTACAGCTCACAAAGCATGCTTAGAAATAGACTATGAAAAATTAGCATCTAGGATGCGAAATGCGATATTCTATGATGGGCGAAGGGTGATGGACCTTGATTCACTACAAGAGATGGGTTGGCAAATCCATGCTGTGGGTAGACCTCTCTAATTAGCAACTGATGAAAACACAGAAAGGCAGTATTTCCAAAATGAACACCTACCATTTAAGACCTGTAGATAATTGAATCATTTTTCCGGGGTTAAAGTATTGTACCATCCTCGAAATGTCAGCAACTGAAGTGTGGATATCTCCTGACCTTACTTGGCTAAATGTCGGTTCACACATTATTGGATTAATCTTATTTAATGCTCTCAGGAGATCCAATAAACTTGTGCGTTGACCTGAAGCAATATTTACTTCACTTGGTAAATCTTCGGCTTCGATTGCTAATTCTATTATTCTAACCAAATCAGAAACATGGACGAAGTCTCTTACCTGGCTGCCATCGCCAAATACTTTGGGAGATTGATTCGAAGTAATTGCTTTCTTGAATGCGGGAATTACCGCTGCATATCCGCCACTAATCGATTGACCTGGGCCATAAATGTTGAAAAACCGCATTGAACAGGTTTTCATTCCAGAATTACGTACCATCTCCTCTCCGCTTATTTTTGATTCAGCATAAGGCGATTGGGGGAGCATTGGTGCTGATTCGGTAATTGGCATTTCTTCTGCATCGCCATATACAGCAGCACTTGATGCGAAAATAAATCGTGTAGCCCCTGCTATCTTTGCGGCTTCGATGACTTTCGAGGTTCCTTCGACATTTATCGAAATAGTCTCTGCTGGGTATTCCATTGATTGAGCTACGGATATTTGTGCAGCTAAATGAACAACAGCGTCAATCTCTGGAAATACAATATCTTCACGTATATCAGAAGTAATAACTTTCCAAGGCTGGGGGGATGAATCTTTGATATCCAAAGAGAAAACAACATGGCCCATCTTATGCAATAATTTGCAAAGATGACCACCGATAAAACCAGAACCACCGGTAACTAGAACTTTTGCCACGTATATGGCTACGGTTACGGATTAACATAACTTTGGTAATCTCTTAGATTTCAATTTCGGCTATTGTCGTACACTTTGTATTTCTAACTACCTGAAGAGTATCACACACAACTATCAAGTCAGTAATCTGTGAGCCTATACTCATGGCTAAGGATAGTCTTGAATTCACTAAAGATGAAATCCAAGGTGATAGTGAGGATATCTTGGCGATTCATACTGCTACCAAACGCCGAGAGGAATTACTCAAAAGAGAATTAGGACGCATTAGATCAAGTCTATCGTTTAGGCTTGGGTTACACCTGACAAAAGCAATACGTCATCCTTGGCGTTTACTCATTCTACCCTTCACATTACCTTACCTCATGTTCATACTTGGTTTAGAACTGCTTGGCCTCAGATCTGCGCCAATTACTGGCTCAATTATCGAACAAGAATCCACTCCCAGGAATTGTATCATATTCTTTCCTACCAACGGCGTGGGTTTTGGCCATTTTACTCGCCTTTTTGCTGTTGCTCGACGCTACAGAAAACAAAATCCAAATTGCGAAATTATATTCTTTACCACAATGCCGACCCTTCACTTACTGTATTCGGAAGGATTTCCAACATATCATTTGGTTGGTGCAAAGAAATTCAAGGGACTGGGAACTGGGGCTTGGAATACAATGATGGAAGAAATGCTAACTCTAGTTATCGACACTCATCGCCCGCAAACTTTCGTTTTTGATGGTGCATTTCCCTATCGGGGAATGCTAAATACTATTCGAAATAAATCTGCGATTAATAAAGTCTGGGTACGAAGAGGAGCTTTTCGTTCCGGGGCCAATATTCCAGTGGATAGTATCGAACATTTTGATTTAATTGTACATCCTAAAGACGCTGTTCCATTGGATTCAAGTGAAATTGAACACGATGTTAATATTCTCAATGTTGAACCGATGACTCTTATTGACAAGGAGGAGATGTGGAGTAGAGAATCGGCTAGACGTCGCTTAGGATTGCCCCTTGAATCGATTACAGTATATGTGCAACTTGGAGCTGGACAAATCAATGATATCGATTCGGATGTTAGATCGATTGTAAATGCATTACTGGAGCATGAAAAAGTACATATCGTCCTAGGTGAATCAATGCTAGGCGAGAGATTCAATATAGATTTAGATCGAGTACACTTGCTTCGTGATTATCCCAATACACTTTTCGCAAAAGCATTTGATGCATCTGTACAAGCAGGAGGGTACAACTCATTCCATGAGATGCGTATTCTTGGAATTCCTACTCTTTTTGTTCCAAATGTCAACACCGGAATGGACGATCAAAAAGCACGATGCGAAGTTGCTCAACATGAAGGATGGGGATCTGTTCTTTACAAGCCAACTACGAAATCTATCGCCGAAGAAATCAACTTACTGCTAGCCCGTATTGGTAGTAATTACCAGCACGAGGATACAGAAAACGGGGCTGTAACTCTTGCTAATCACTTGGCTCAAGATCTTGAGATTTGAGAAATTTGTGAAAACGCTTCATTGAATTTGATTCGGATAACCACTCTCGGATATCGAGTTCTAGTAAATTTTCAATTTCTATTTCACTCATCTGTTCAAGATAATCATTCAACTTTTGTTCAACATGCTCTCTGTGTGACTCATGAACATGTTCTAAAGCAGGGGGGTACCATCGGGTTAAATGGTCTAAATCCCGTTCCATACCCTCTAAACGCCCACGTAATAAATCTGAGTTTTTGCCTGTTACATTCTGACCTGAAAGCGCCCATGAAAGAACGTTTTCATGGGAAATAAGGCGTTTTGATAATTTGAGACGGACTTCTTTGACCTTCAGCCATTTTTTCATTATTTCCTCATCAATTACCTCGTTTCGTAACCGGCTTTCAACCAATGATTTTCTAAAGCATTTCCAGCAATTACCGCATGGATTCGGCCATTTTCCGCGAATACAAGAATATGATACTTGGCTATAAGGAGAGGCTTCAACAATCATTGAAGTTCCAACTTCACTTACGCCTGCAACAGGAAGGGTCATGAATAAACCTGCTCCCTTGAATGCATTACCCCAAAGCCTATGATGGCTTGAATCTGCATAAGTTCTTGCGATATCATGGCCGATTCGGTAAGCGGATTCCATCACTGTGCCAAAAGCCACTGATGAATGCCCAAGAATACTGGCGATAGCAATTGCTGGGATTCCTGCGGCAATATCTACTGGGAAACCCAAAGGATTTCGAATGTATTCAACGTCACAATTGATTCGATATACATCATATCCCTGCTTTTCAACAAAGTCCATTACCGCCAATGATGCTGACTTATCATATAGCGAACGAACTCCGAATCTTTTTGGACGATTTAAAAACACAATAGCAGAGTCTTTAGGAAGAAGACAAAGAACTGCTGTAGAATCTATTCCGCCTGAAAATGAAAGGGTTGCTTTGCCTTCATTATTTGCAGCATAAACCTTAGCATCTATTGCTGTCGGCACTAAGATAAATCGACGAAGTGCATGGAAACCATCCATGAATTTTTCACTGACTTTGATTGGTAATATTAGCACCTCTTTGGTGAAAGGAAATGCAGCAAGTATGGCAATAAGTGCAAGATGATCACAGTGAATATCTTCTGCTTTCATATGCC
>Ga0066376_10001864_pt1 | contig 20092 bp, 24 predicted proteins | sample Knorr_S15_td_Bot_FD_77009 | JGI IMG/M metagenome (GOLD analysis project Ga0066376, IMG submission 77009) | Marine microbial communities from Southern Atlantic Ocean transect - Knorr_S15_td_Bottom_ad_5009_LV_A | ecosystem: Environmental > Aquatic > Marine > Oceanic | place: Southern Atlantic...
GCGCCGTCGTTGATGCCGCTGGCGTTGCCGGCGGTCACCGTGCCGTCCTTGGCAAAGGCGGGCCGCAGGGCTTGCAGGCTCTCGAAGCTGGTGCCGTGACGGGGATATTCGTCCGTATCCACCACGGTCTCGCCCTTGCGCGATTTGATGGTCACGGCGACCACTTCATCATTCAGGCGGCCGTCCTTCTGGGCGGCTTCCGCCTTGGCTTGCGAGGCGGCGGCGAAAGTGTCCTGGTCTTCACGGGTGATCTGCCATTGCTCGGCGACATTCTCGGCGGTGGTGCCCATGTGATAGTCGTTGAAGGCATCCCACAGACCGTCGACGATCATGGTGTCGGCCATGCCCGCCGGGCCGAGTTTGGTGCCATTGCGCAAATGCAGGCAATGGGGCGCCTGGCTCATGCTCTCCTGTCCGCCGGCGACTACGATGGTGCTATCGCCATTGGCAATCGCCTGGTGGCCGAGAGCGACCGCGCGCAGGCCGGAGCCGCAAAGCTGGTTGACCCCCCAGGCCGGAGCCTCGACGGGAATGCCGGCGCCAATGGCCGCCTGGCGTGCCGGGTTCTGGCCCTGACCGGCGGTGAGAATTTGGCCCAGGATGACTTCCGACACATCGCCCGCCGCAACGCCCGCGCGATTGAGCGCCTCGGCGATGGCGACGGCTCCCAGGGCGTCGGCGGCAAGTGAACTCAAACCGCCGTTGAAGGCGCCAACGGGCGTGCGCGCGATGCTGGCGATGACGACGGGGTTGTTCTGCTCGGTCATGGCTGTCTCTCTATCCTGATGAAGGTATTTGATGGCATGTATTTGGATGCCAATTTAATGCAAATATGTTGCGCTGCAATAGGAATCACACCGATTTTAACCATAAAGTGAGCGGCTTCCACAGGGCCTCGCGTGCCCGTCGACCGACAACCATACCGATATGACCCGCCGCCGGCGTCAATCTGGCGGCCGAGTGCATGCTGTCGGCCAGGGCCAGAGCCGATGCCGGCGGTACGATGCGGTCGCTGCGGGGCAGGGCGATCAGGCAGGGCAGGTCCAGCGTCTCGGGCCGTATCGCCTGGCCGCCAATGCACCATTCGCCGCGCGCCGGTTGGTTCTCCGCGTACCATCCAATCAGACAGTCGCGGGCGACGGTAGCGGTCAGCGCCACCCCATCGTTGAGCCAATCTTCAAGGGCGACGAAATCCTCGGTTTCGTTGCTCTTGGGATCGCGCGTCCCGAGCCGACGGAATTTATTTGCCACCATGGTCGGATCGGACCAGGTGAACAGCGCCTGCAAGGCATCGATCGGCAGTTCCCCAAGGGTCGTCAGCAGGCCATCGATCGGCGCCGCCAGGGCGTCGAGCAGGCGGCCGTGAGCATCTGCGGCGGCATGAAAATCCCAGGGCGTCGCCAGCAGGGCCAGGGCGCGAACCTGGCCTGGGCGGCGCTGGGCCAGGGCCAGGGCCAGCAGCCCGCCCATGCAGTAGCCCGCCACGATGACCGGCCCACCGCAACGCTCGACAGCCGCGTCGAGAGCCGCTTCCAGGCGCCCGGCGGTGTACTCGGTGAGGCCGTATTCACGCTCCTCCACGCCGGGGTGGCCCCAATCCATGAGCAGAGGGCGAATGCCGTGATCGGCGAGATAGCGCATCATGCTGCGGCGTCGGGACAGATCGAGAATGTAATAGCGGTTGACCAGAGAGGGCACGAACAAGACCGGCACGCAGCTCTCGCGGTCACGCCGTCTGGCGCCGTGATCAAGCAGCCTGGACGATCCGTCGCGCCAGATCACCTTTGGGTCCCGCAACGCCCGCTTATAGGGGTGGCGGCGATAGACCTCGATGCCGGTGAGCATGGCGTCGAGCCGCCGCCGGCCTTCCTCAGCCAGGCAGTTTGTTAGGCTATCATCCGGCGCGCTTGCGAGGTCGGCGGCGAGGCTTGCCGCCCGTGTTGCCAGGGCCGGGCTCCAAGGCAGAGAGCCGCTTTTCGCAGTCGGCAAGGCGGCGAGAGAGCTCGTCCAGACGGTCATCGCCCGCGCCAGATGAAGCGGCAGCGGGCGCGGCCCCGTGCGCGGCCCCGTGCGCGGCCCCAGATGCCATGGCGGCAAAGATATCGGCGAAGGCTGTTGGGTCATTGATCGTTTCTCCGTCCTTCGACTTCCCGGCCTTCGACTTCCCGGCCTTCGACTTCCCGGCCGGCGCTAACCCCGGACCGCCCGGCGCTGCGAGAAACCGGGAAAGCCATTCGGCCAGCGCCGGATCGGCCACAGACGCCGCGACCTGATCCTGCCAGAGGTCGAGAAATCGCTTGGCCAGGGCTTCGAGGTCGGGGGCGTCTTCGGACATGGCGGCAGTATACGATAGCTTCGTTGCATCGCAAGGTTTGCGGTGCAACAGGAGCTATTGTAGAGTACCGCCTGTTCGCAGGTGCGAAAGAGTCAAATTAGGGGTCTGATAGCAGCGTATGTCCGAAAAACCAGCCTCCGGGGACGAACCCGTCACCATAAAGAAATACGCCAACCGGCGGCTGTATAACACCGCCGTCAGCAGCTATGTCACCCTGGATAACCTTGCCCAGATGGTGAAGGAAGGCGTCGATTTTGTGGCCTATGACGCTAAAACCGGTGCCGACATCACGCGCTCCGTGCTGACCCAGATCATCGTCGAGGAAGAAGGCAAGGGCGACAGCCTGTTGCCGATCAGCTTCCTGCGCCAGCTGATTGGGTTTTACGGCGACAGCCTTGGCGGCGTGGTGCCGCAATATCTCGAAATCAGCATGGAGACCTTCGCGCGCAACCAGGAGAAGATGCGCGAACAAATCAACAGCTCCGTGGGCAATCTTGCGCCGTTCAAGCAGTTCGAGGAAATGGGCCAAGCCAATATGAAGATGTTCCAGAGCGCGATGGAAATGTTCACGCCTTTCGCTGGCGCCGCCAGGGACGGCGAGGACAACGCGCCGACGCCCGAAGGACCTGTAGAGTCTGATGAGTCCGCCGACGATTCCATTGCCGACCTCAAGTCAAAGCTCGACGCCATGCAGTCCCAACTCAATAAACTTGTCAAGAAATAAGGTTTAGCGGCGCTCAGGGAATTATGGCGGCGAAGGCCGTTCCTTGCTCGGGTGAACCATGGCGATGCCGGCGAACATCACGGCGAGCGCCGCCCAGACCCAGGCGCTGTGCGCCTCGCCGAATATCACGATGCCCCACAGCACGCCCGATATAGTGACCGCATAGCCCATTTGGGCGGCGAACAGCGGGCCGGTCATGACGATCAGCTCGAGAAACAGCACATACCCGACAATATTGATCAGGCTCAGGGTGGGAATCCACCACAGGGGCAGGGCTATGAGTACATCGAACGGCACCCATGCATCGTTCACCCAAACCAGGGGCAGCAGGATCAGGCTGGCGACGCCCATCATGCCGCCGAGCAGGACGAAGGGATTGCTCTTGGGCGGCCGGCGGATGGCTATATAGATGTTCTCGACGGAATAGGACAAGGGCGCGATCAGGGCGAGCATCGCCCAGAGCGCCATCGAGGGGTCGGGCAGGCTGGTGTCGGGAATCAGGATCATCAGGACCGCGGCGAATCCGAGCCCGGTCCCGGCGACGCGGAGCGCCTCTAGGCGTTCGACGCCGAACAACAAGGCCAAGGCGTAGGACATCAGCGGCACCAGAGAGACGATGATTGCCAGGATTCCCGCCGGCATTTGCGCCGCCACGTAGAACAGCACGCTCGACGGCAGCGCCGTGCCCACGATTCCGGCGATAAAATAGACCTGTACATAGTCCCGCGCCAGGGGAACGCCGCCATGGCGGATCACGCTATAGGGCAGCAGGAACGCGGCGCCGGTCAAACTGGTCAGCAGGGCCAGCCCGAAGGGATGAACGCCCGACTCGGTGATCAGCTTGGCAAGCGTAAAGGTGCCGCCCCATATGACTCCGCCGATGATCACCATGGCCGTCGCCAGGATCAGAGTCTGCTTCCCGCCACCAATAGTGGGCTTAACCATGCGAGGCGTTCCCGGCCTCGGCGAGATAGGCGTCGAGGCGGGCGATCAACGCCTGCTTATCCGCCTCATCGAGGAAGGCAGCCTCGAAGCTGTTGCGCGCGAGCTGGATGAAATCATCGCGGGTGAGGTCAAGCGCTTCATGCAGGGCGCGGTAATTGTCATTCACATAGCCGCCGAAATAGGCGGGGTCGTCGGAATTGACCGTCACCATCAGGCCCTTGGCGATCATCTCAACCAAGGGATGCGCCGCCATATCCGCCACCACGCGGAGCTTGAGGTTCGATAAGGGGCAGACGGTCAGGGGTATACGCAGGGCTGCCAGCCGCGCCACCAGGGCATCGTCTTCAAGCGCCCGGACGCCGTGATCGATGCGCGACACCGCAAGCTCGTCGAGCGCCTGGCGCACATAGTCGGCGGGGCCCTCCTCGCCGGCGTGGGCAACGGCGAGAAAGCCCTCGCGGCGCGCCCGCTCGAAGACCCTTTTGAACTTGTCCGGCGGATGACCGGCCTCGGAGGAATCGAGGCCCACGGCGATGATGCGGTCCTTGTGGTCAAGCGCCATATCGAGGGTCGCCTGGGCGTCGTCTTCGTCGAGATGGCGCAGGAAACAGAGGATCAGCCGGGAGGATATGCCGAGCTTGGCGGCCCCGTCCGCCAAAGCGCCATGGATGCCGTCGATGACGGTCTCGAAGGCGACGCCGCGCACCGTGTGGGTCTGCGGATCGAAGAAAATCTCCGTATGCAGAACATTGTCGCTGTGCACGCGCTTGAGATAGGCCCAGGTCAGATCGTAAAAATCCTGCTCGGTGAGCAGCACCCCGGCACCTTTGTAATAGATGTCGAGGAAGTCCTGGAGGTTGCTGAAATCATAGGCAGCAACCAGGTCCTCGACCGACTCATAGGGCAGCGCCACGCCGTTGCGCTGAGCCAGGGCAAACATCAATTCGGGCTCGAGCGAGCCTTCGATATGGATATGAAGCTCGGCCTTGGGCAGCCCATCGATGAAGCGGGTCGTCGGATCCATGCGCGGAGCGGTCCTCACAATCAGGGGAGGGTGGCGGCGTTTATCGTCGCAGCAAAAATTCTTGCAGCAAATCTCTGTCACAACACCGTGTTTGGCAAGCCTTGCTGCGCTCGGGGAAGCCGAAAAATACGGTAGGTTGGCAGACGGGCCGCTTTTTGCCTGATACACTTCTGGCCATGGATCAAGCCTTTCTCGACGCGCTGAAAGACGACACCGAGGCGCTTCGCGGTGTCGGTCTTTATAAAGACGAGTGCATTATCGCCTCGCCCCAGGCAGCGGATATTTCCTTGGCCGGCGGGGCTTCGGTGATCAACTTCTGCGCCAACAATTATCTCGGCCTGTCGAACCATCCCGCACTCATCGAGGCCGCCAAGGCGGGCCTGGACGCCCATGGCTTCGGTCTGTCGTCGGTGCGCTTCATCTGTGGTACGCAGACCATTCACAAGACCCTGGAGACGCGGATCAGCGACTTCCTCGGAACCGGGGACACGATCCTCTATTCCTCCTGTTTCGACGCCAACACCGGCCTGTTCGAGACCATCCTCGGGCCGGAGGATGCGGTGATCAGCGACGCGCTGAACCACGCATCCGTGATTGACGGCATCCGCTTGTGCAAGGCGCGCCGCCTGCGCTACGCCAACAACGACATGGCCGAGCTGGAAAGCCGGCTGATCGAGGCCAAGGACTGCCGCCGCCGCCTGATCGCCACCGACGGGGTGTTCTCCATGGACGGCGTTATCGCCGACCTTGCCGCGATCTGCGATCTCGCCGAGCGTCATGCCGCCCTGGTGATGGTCGATGATTCCCACGCCGTCGGCTTCATGGGGGCGGGCGGGCTGCAGGGTGGCGGATCGGGTCGATATCTACACCGGCACCCTGGGCAAGGCCCTGGGCGGCGCCTCGGGGGGCTATACATCGGGGCGGGCTGAAATCATCGCCTGGCTGCGCCAGCGCTCCCGGCCCTATCAGTTTTCAAACAGCCTGGCGCCGGCCATTGCCAGCGCCACAATCCGGGCGCTCGATCTGCTGGCCACGAGTGGCGATTCGACGGGCGGCGATCTGCGCCGCACCCTGCATGATAACAGCGGCTATTTCCGCGCCGGCCTCAAAGACCTTGGCTTCACCCTGGTTCCCGGCGAACATCCGATCATCCCGGTGATGCTGGGCGATGCCGCCCTGGCCGCGACCATGGCGGCGCAATTGCTCGATCAGGGCATCTATGTGGTAGGCTTCTCTTATCCGGTGGTTCCACAAGGCCAGGCGCGCATCCGCACCCAGGTCTCGGCGGCTCATAGCCGCGACCATCTCGACCGCGCGCTCGCTGCCTTCCATGCGGTCGGCCACAGCCTCGGTGTCATATGAAAGCCCTGGTCAAGGCCAAGCCGGAGCCCGGCATCTGGATGGAGGATGCCGCCCTGCCCGCCGTCGGCCATAACGACGTGCTGGTCAAGATCAATAAGACGGCGATCTGCGGCACCGACGTGCATATCTACAATTGGGACGAATGGGCGCAAGCCACCATCCCGGTGCCGATGATCGTGGGTCATGAGTTCGTCGGCGAAATCGCCGAGATCGGCATGGAAGTCGCCGGCCTGCACGTCGGCGACCGGGTCTCCGGCGAGGGCCATGTGACCTGTGGCCATTGCCGCAACTGCCGCGCCGGGCGCCGTCATCTGTGCCGCAACACCATCGGCGTCGGCGTCGACAGGCCGGGCTGTTTCGCCGAGTACCTCGCCATCCCGGCGGTCAACGTCTTCCCTCTGGCCGACGATATCAGCGACGACATCGCCGCCATCCTCGATCCCCTGGGCAATGCCACCCGTACCGCCCTGTCGTTCGATCTGGTGGGCAAGGACGTGCTGATCACCGGCGCCGGACCGATCGGCGTCATGGCGGCGGCGATCTGCCGTCATGTCGGCGCGCGCTTCGTGGCGGTCACCGACGTCAACGACTATCGCCTTGAGCTGGCCTCAAGGATGGGTGCTTCGCGGGTGATCAATGTGGAGAGCAAAACCATCGGCGAGGCCATGGAAGACCTCGGCATGGTCGAAGGCTTCGATGTCGGCCTGGAAATGTCGGGCAACATCCAGGCTTTCAGCGCCATGATGGAAACCATGAACAACGGCGGGCGGATCGCCATCCTCGGCATCATGCCCGGCGATGCGGCGATTGATTGGACTCAGATCGTCTTCAAGGGCCTGACCCTGAAGGGCATCTACGGCCGCGAGATGTTCGAGACCTGGTACAAGATGTCGACCATGCTGCAAAGCGGCCTCGACATCACCCCCATCCTCACCCATCATTTCCCCGTGGACGACTTCCAGGCGGGCTTCGACGTCATGCGTTCGGGCCATTCCGGCAAGGTGATATTGAATTGGGGATGATGGCTTTACCGCCTCCCTTTGGGATGGCTAAATGAAATGAATTCAATTCGGGAGATAACACTATGGGTCGGCTATACGAAAATATTCTGGAAACCATTGGCAATACGCCTGTCGTCAAGATCGGCGCGCTGGCGCCGGAGGGTATCAATCTTTACGTCAAGATCGAGGCGTTCAATCCGCTGGGTTCGGTGAAAGACCGCCTGGCGCTTGGGGTGATCGAGGCGGGCGAAGCATCGGGCGAGCTTAAGCCCGGCCAGACGGTGATCGAGGCGACCAGCGGCAATACCGGCATCGGGCTTGCCATGGTCTGCGCCCAGAAAGGCTATCCCCTGGTGGTCACCATGGCCGAGAGCTTTAGCGTGGAGCGCCGCAAATTGATGCGCTTCCTGGGCGCCAAGGTGGTGCTCACGCCGGCCGCGGAAAAAGGCACCGGCATGGTCGCCAAGGCCAATGAACTCGCTGCCAAGCATGGCTGGTTTCTCACCCGCCAGTTCGAGAACGAGGCCAACGCCGATATGCATTCACGCACCACGGCGCGGGAAATTATCGATGATTTCGCCGGCCAGAAACTCGATTACTGGGTCACCGGGTTTGGCACCGGCGGCACGCTCAAGGGTGTCGGGCGAGTGCTCGCCAAGGAAAGCCCGGACACCAAGATCATCGTCTGCGAACCGGCAATCGCAGCGATGCTGACCAGCGGCACTGCTCAGGAGCGCAACGCAGACGGTTCTCCGGCGGCGACCCATCCGTCCTTCACGCCGCATCCGTTGCAGGGCTGGACTCCCGATTTCATCCCCAAGCTGACCAGCGATGCCGTCGATATGGGGTTGATCGACAGGCTGCTGACGATACCGCCGCCCGATGCCATGCGTTTGAGCCAGGAGCTGGCGTCCAAGGAAGGCATTTTTGTCGGCATCACCGCAGGCGCCACCTTCGCCGGCGCACTTGAGGTCTGCAAGGACGCGGCCCCGGGGTCGAACGTGCTCTGCATGCTGCCCGACACCGGCGAGCGTTATCTCAGCACACCTCTGTTCGCCGACGTTGCCGTCGATATGACAGAGGCCGAGGTCGAGCTTTCACATTCGACCCCAAACTATCATCTGGCCGCGGCCGATTAGAGCAGCCGCTGCGGCTTGAATGCCGAATAGGGGGACAGCTTATTTAATTTTCTAAGCTGTCCCCTAGCTTTCAGTCTTCGTTCTCGTCGTCGTGCTCCTGGCTTTTAAATTGTTCATGGTCCTGCATCATGCTGTTGCAAGTTTTCATCATCTCGTTCATCTGATCCATCATGTGGCCTCCCATCTTCTGGCCGGCGCCTTGGGTGGCCGGGGCGCTCTCGTGGGCATAAACGAGTGGCGCGGCCAACAGACCGGCGGCCAGAACAGCCGTGGAAATGTTCAATTTCATGACAATGTTCCTAATCCAACGGGGTTGAGGCGGCCCTAACCGACCGCTTCAAATGAGTTGGGGATTCCCCCTGGTGGAAGGTCAAGATCCGGGCGGGGAAAAACTCTGTATCAGTCTGTGCTGTCGAACAGGGTTTCGAGGATCGGACAGTCGGGCACCGTGCCGCTGGCGCAGCGGTCTATCATGGCGGAGAGGACCGCTTCCATGCGCGCCAGGTCGGACAATCGCCCGCGCACCGAACCGAGCTGGATGCTCGCCAGGGCGGCGACTTCAGCGCAGGAGGTTTCAGCTTCGTCGGCCAGGGCCAGTAAATCGCGGATTTGATCGAGGGTGAAGCCGAGTTCGCGGGCGCGGCGCACGAAGTTGAGCCGCTTCACCCCGGCCTCGTCATAGACCCGGTGGCCGCCGGTGGTTCTCGGCGGGGCCGCCAGCAGGCCGCTACGTTCATAAAAGCGGATGGTCTCGATATTGACCCCGGAGCCGCGCGCCGCGGCACCGATGGAAAAGCTGCCGCGAGGATGATTTGGCATGATGAAATACCCTCTTGAATCTGTAGTCGCTACAGGTTGTATGGTACCGCCATGGTAATGAATGAGGCAAACCCGTTATGAGCGGTATGCTCGAAATCCAATTGCCTTCGGGGGCAGTCTTCCCCGACTGGTCGTGCGTCACCTCTCCCGTTGCGCGGGCAACGCTTGACGCCGTCTTCGAGATCGAACAGGTCGAGCGGCGCTGGGCCGGGCTTGACGGCGATGGTGAAAGGGTGCGGCGCGCCGTGCTCGAGGCCTATCTCAAAGCTGGCCGCGCGCCGTCGGTCGCAGACCTCGGCGATGCCACCGGATTGGACAACGGCAGCCTGCTAGGTCTTCTCGCGGACCTGGCGCGTCGCGATATCGTTGTCGCAAATGACGATACTATGATCGCCGGGGCCTACCCCTTCGTCGAGCGTTCAAGAGGTCATCGCCTGGTCATTGCCGGGGTCGAGATCAACGCCATGTGCGCCATCGACGCTCTTGGCGCCGGGGCCATGTGCGGCGAAGACGCAGTGATCGATTCGGCTTGCGCCTAGTGCGGCGACGCCATCCATGTGGAGACCCGCGACCGCGGCGCGGGCTTGGCGGTCGTCACACCGGCTGACGCGGTGGTGCGCGTGGGTATCGAACATGCCAACAACTGCTCCGCTGACTCACTCTGCCGTGTCATGTCGTATTTCTGCTCGGATGATCATCTTGATAGCTGGCGTGAAGCCAACCACGCCCATGGTGGGGGCTTCCGCCTCGCCATGGATGAAGCCCTGCAGGTCGGCAAGGCCATATTCGCACCCATGCTGAAGGAGCCTTGCCCATGAAAGATAAAAATCTATTACGCACCGGCATCATAGGGACGGTACTCGCGGCGATCTGCTGCTTCACCCCGGCGCTGGTCATCCTGGTGAGCGCGGTCGGCCTGTCAGCGGTGATCGGCTATCTCGATTTTGTGTTGTTACCGTCACTCGGCTTCTTTCTGGCGTTGATCGCCTACGCGGTCTATCGCATGAAGTCTGGCGATGGGAAGGCCGCGTCATGATCGAAGCCATCCTCACCTCGACGCTGACCTGCCCCGAATGCGGTCATGTGAAGACCGAGACCATGCCGACAGACGCCTGCCAGTTCTTCTATGACTGCGAGGGCTGCAAGGCGGTGTTGAAGCCCTTGAGCGGCGATTGCTGTGTGTTCTGTTCCTATGGCGATGTCGCCTGCCCGCCGGTGCAGATCAACAATCGCTGTAGTGCTTAACCATCACCCACAAAAGGAGAAAACTCATGGCATCCACACGACAGATTGAAATTTTCAGCGCCGGCTGCCCGGTCTGCGAAGGCTTGATTGCCAGGGTCCGCGAGATGGCCTGCCCGTCTTGTGAGATCACCGTGCTCGACATGAGCGACGCAGACGTCGCCGCCCGCGCGACCAGTCTCGGTATCGCCTCCCTGCCGGCGGTGGCGATCGACGGCGCCCTGGCCGATTGCGGCGCCGGTCGCGGGCCTGACGATGCCGCCCTGCGCGCCGCCGGTCTGGGCCAGCCGCTGCCATAACGCCCAGCCGGCAAATTCGCCGCCGCGGTATGGTGTCCGTTGCGTTTCAGCATAACGGTAGTAATATAAAAATTTTACAACTATTACGGATAAATAGCTAATCATAGAATAAAGCTAATGCTTCTCAATTTTAACTCGCAACCAATATGAATCGATTGTCAGGCTGAACGTAATTACGAAATACTCGATGCCTTTACAGAGGCTTTTTAGCTTGCCATTCTGCTTTTAAAGGCGAGGCGCTATTGAGAGTTTTAATTTTCTTTTCTCTTAAAATTCTTTGTGCCTCAAAAAATGAAGCAAATATGCGCATCGGCAAAATATCCGGGACGTATGCATAAGGGATCGTGAGGCTGGGTTGACTAATTTGGACTTCGGATTGGCGGTTCGCGCCTGTGCGGAATTTGTGGAGTCGACATGGAAGTCCATGGAGTCCAGTCGATGAGCAATAAACGCCTGCTTGTCGTCGATGACAACAAACCCTTTCTCGAATTCGTACGCAAAGTCGCGGTCGACCTCGGCTATGATGTCGAATTGTCGTCGAACGGCGCCAATTTCAAAAAAATATACGAAGAATTCCATCCCCATTCTGTGATTGTCGACCTCATCATGCCGGATATCGACGGCATGGAGATCATCCAGTGGCTGGCCAACCAGGAGAATTCGGCCCAGACAGTGCAGGTTATCGTCGTGACCGGCTCCTCGCCCGAATATGCTGATCTTGCCAAGATGCTGGGAGAGGGCAAAGGGCTCACCGCCGTAAAAACCCTCACCAAGCCGATCAAAGCCAACACCCTTCGCGATGCTCTGTCGGGCGAAGCGCAAGATATGATCAAGGCCAAATAACAGCAGCCGGCTATGGGCCTGCTGTCAGCGGCCTCCCAACGAATTACAACTGCTCTAAGCCGCGTTTGAGATCATCGGCGATGTCATTGATATCCTCGATCCCCACCGATAGCCGCAACATACCGTCACCGATGCCGATATCCGCGCGTTCCTCGGGCTTGAGCCGTTGGTGGGTGGTGGTTGCCGGATGGGGAATTAAGGACTTGGTGTCGCCCAGGTTGTTCGAAATATCGATCATCTCAAGTGCGTTGAGAAAGCGGAACGCCGCTGCTTGCCCGCCGGGCAGGTCGAACGCCACGATACTGCCGCCATGTGACATTTGCCGCAGGGCCAGCGCGTGCTGGGGATGGCTCTCAAGGCTGGGATGCAGAACCCGGTCAACGGCGCCATGGGCCTCCAGCCGCCGGGCAATGTTGAGCGCGTTCTCGGCCATACGCTCGACCCGAAGATCGAGGGTCTCTAAGCCCTTCAGCATGACCCAGGCGTTGAACGGGCTGAGGCTGGGCCCGGTATGGCGCATGAGGGGCATTAACTCATCTTTGTAATAAGCCGCAGGCCCCAGGATCGCGCCGCCGAGACAGCGGCCCTGGCCGTCGATATGTTTGGTCGCCGAATAGACCACGATATCGGCGCCGAGCGGCAGGCAGCGCTGCAGGATGGGCGTCGCAAAGACATTGTCGACCACCAGCCGGGCACCCGCCTCATGGGTGATTTCTGCGACGGCGGCAATATCGATAAGCTCGGTAGTCGGGTTGGCCGGGGTCTCGAGAAACACCGCTTTCGTCTCGGGGCGCATGGCGGCGCGCCAGGCTGCTTCGTCCGTGCCATCGACGAAGCTGGTGGCGATGCCGTAGCGCGGCAGAAGTTCCGCAATGATATATTGGCAGGACCCAAACAGCGCCCGCGAGGACACCAGATGATCGCCGGCGCGCAGCAGACTCATCAGCGCGGTATTGACCGCCGCCATGCCGGTTGCCGTAGCGAAGCAGGTGTCGCTGCCTTCGAGCAGGGCCATGCGTTGCTCGAACATAGACACTGTGGGATTGCCGTAGCGCGAATAGATGAAGCCGTCATCCTCGCCCTTGAATCGGGCGGTCGCCGTCTCTGGGCTGTCATAGACGAAGCCGGAATTGAGAAACAGCGCCTCGCTGGTCTCGCCGAATTCCGTGCGCTGTATGCCGCCGCGCACCAGGCGGGTGCGGGGTCTCCAAGTTTCTTCTTTTGTCCGTTGTTGATCAGTCATCACCATCTCCCGGAGGGGGAGGATCCAGGCCCGGAGATGGCGAAAAAAAAGACCGCCACAGCTGGGCTGAGGCGATCCGCCTCCTCTTTAGCTGTATTTATAATGCGCCCGCAAGCTGAAGCTCAAATCGGCGCTGTGAGGGCGGCACTCTATCCGCATCACGCCCCCTGTCAAGGGGTGAATTATGAACGCGTACTTCTTCTAGAATAGGCCGACAATCTTGCCGTCGTCGTCGACCGAGATTGAATTGGCCGCGGGCACGCGCGGCAGGCCCGGCATGGTCATGATATCGCCGCAGACCACGACCAAGAATTCGGCGCCGGCCGAGAGCCGGACCTCGCGGATCGGCACCGCGAAATCAACCGGCGCTCCCTTGAGGCTGGGGTCCGCCGAAAAACTGTATTGGGTCTTCGCCATACAGACCGGATAATGACCGAAGCCGGTGTCCTGGAGATGGGCGATCTGGTCATACACCCGCTTTTCGGCGACCACAACGTCGGCGCCATAGACAGACTCAGCGACAGTGCGGATTTTGTCCCACAGGGGCATATCGTCCGGGTAGAGAAGTTTGAAATTCGACGGCTTCTCTTCGATGGTGCGGATCACGCCATGGGCCAGATCGAGAGCGCCCTCGCCGCCGTTGCCCCAATGATCGGACGAAATCGCCTCGATGCCGATCGCCTTACAGCGTTCGATGACTGTATCGACCTCAGCCTGGGTATCGGCGCTGAAGGTATTGATCGCAACCAGGGCCGGCACACCGAACTGGGCGATATTTTGAACATGCTTTTCCAGGTTCGCCATGCCCGCTTCCAGCGCCGCGATATTCTCGATCTTGAGGTCTTCCTTAGGTGCCCCGCCGTGCATCTTGAGGGCACGGATGGTCGCCACCAGCACGACGCAATCGGGCTTGAGTCCCGCCTTGCGGCATTTGATGTCGAAGAACTTCTCGGCGCCGAGATCAGCGCCGAAGCCGGCCTCGGTGACTACATAGTCGCAGAGCTTGAGCGCCGTCGTCGTCGCCAGCACCGAATTACAGCCATGGGCGATATTGGCAAACGGACCGCCGTGGATGAACGCCGGATTATGTTCCAGGGTCTGCACCAGATTGGGTGCGAGAGCATCCTTGAGCAGCGCCGCCATGGGACCTTGGCCCTTGAGCTGGTGAGCGCGAATCGGGGTGCGCTCGCGGGTTTGACCGACGATAATATTGCCCAGACGAGTCTGTAAATCCTTGAGATCGCGCGCCAGACAGAAGATCGCCATGACCTCCGAGGCGACGGTAATGTCGAAACCGTCCTCGCGTGGAAAACCATTCGACACGCCGCCCAGGGAATTGCTGATCTGGCGAAGCGCGCGGTCGTTCATGTCGAGGGCGCGGCGCCAGGAGATGCGCCGTTGATCGAAGCCGAGTTCGTTGCCCCAGTAGATATGATTGTCAATCAGGGCCGCCAGTAGATTGTTGGCCGTGGTGATGGCGTGGATATCGCCGGTAAAATGAAGGTTGATATCCTCCATGGGCACGACCTGGGCATAGCCGCCGCCGGCGGCGCCGCCCTTGACCCCGAAGCAAGGCCCGAGACTGGGCTCTCTAAGGCAGATCATGGCTTTCTTGCCGGCCTTGTTGAGACCATCGCCGAGACCGACGCTGGTCGTCGTCTTGCCTTCGCCGGCCGGGGTCGGTGTTATCGCGGTGACCAGGATCAGCTTGCCGTCGGGTTTCCCAGCGAGGGATTTGATGTAATCAAGAGATATCTTGGCCTTGTAATGGCCATAGGGTTCGAGATGAGCGGCCTCGATTCCCAGCGCCTCGGCGGCTATTTCGCCGATCGGACGCATGACCGCCGCCTGGGCGATCTCGATATCGGATTTCGGATTTGTATGTTGGTCGTCTGACATTATTTAACCCCTGTCCCCGAGACGGAAGCGACATTTCGTTCCGATAAATTGACGTTCCCATGGCCGCGAAAAACCTGTTACCGGGTGCGGATCAAGGGCGGCGAAACCCTAGCCGCTTGATCATGACGGGGCAACTGATTTTCATCACGTTCCCGATGAACTTTACGTCATCGTGTCAGCGGCCTCGTGTGCCTCGCGCAGCGCCACAACCACATCGCCGATTGGCGCATCGAAAGCGCCGCCCGGGGCCACCAGACGATGCGGCCTGACCAGAGGGTTGGTGGGCTTCTTCTCGAGGCCGGCGAGGAAGTCCCCGCCGTCGATAAGATCGATCTGGATCAGCAGGCGAAGGCGGATGCCGACCACATGAATTCCCTCTATATGGCGCCACGGGACCTTGGGCAGACCCCAATCGCGAAACCAGACGCCTTCGCCGTCAATGGTCAACACGGCCTTCCCGTGGCTAGTGCTGCGCAGTACATGGAAGAGAAACCCGGCGGCAATCGCCAGGGCGAAGCTACCAATCATCACCCCATCGGGCAGCGCGGGCCCGGCCGCCAGCAGGGCAATCACCCCGACCACCGCCAACAGGCCGGTGATAATCAACCCATGGCGGCGCTTGCTCGGCGAACCGGCGAAAGATATCTGCTGTGAAAGCTCGGCCATGGTGCTTCCAGAAAAGAGGAAATAAAATAGAAAACGGGCGCCGAGTTTCTACTCGGCGCCCGAATTCATAACAGCTTGTTCGTGGTGCTGTCAGTCACCATCGATAGCTTTTTTGATGGTTTCCGAATCTCCGAATTTCTGAATCTGTTCGGCGTATTCGGCGTTCTCGTGCTTAACCTGCCAAACATGCCAGGCGATCCAAAGGGCGATGGCGATCCAGACCATGGCGACCTCGCTACCGACCCACGGGTAGATTACCGTGACATCGGCCAAGTCGACGGCCCACGTATCGATTGGTGTTGTTGACATAATTTATCTCCTGTCAGCTGTGGGCTTCGCGGACGCCGGCAAGCACGTCTTGACGCGCCTGTTCGGCTTCCTGGTTGGAATGGAAATCGAGACCGAGAAGTTCGACTTCCTTGGGTATCCGCAACAGATTCATTCCGTGGAGTATCTTCGCCAGAATATACGCGGGAATGAAACCCAAAACCCAGAACATAATGACGGCGCCGAGGAACTGGCCGATCGGGTTGATTGCGGCAAAGCCTTCATAGGGTGAAGACGGATGGCCCCACAACACGAAACCGGCAATGACGACACCGATGAACCCGGCATAGCCATGCACCGCGACCGCGCCGACGGCGTCATCGACCTTGAACTTCCGCTCGACCCAGAAATGCAGCTTGTACATCAAATAGGTGCCGATGCCGCCGATGATCAGGGCCTGGATCGGGTGGTAAAGATCGTTACCCGCCGAGGCCGTGATGATGCCGGCGAGGCCACCCGAATAGGTCCAGAAGGCATCGCCCTTGGACACCATGTAGCCCACCATCATGCCGCCCGAGAGCGACATCAGGAAGTTAACCGTGATGGCGCCAAGCGTCGTTGGCGTCAGGTAGATCGTTGTCGCGGTTTGGGTTGTGCCGGTGATCAAACCGTCGATGTAGCCAGTGGTCGCGAGCGGTACGTTGCAGGCCACGTAGAAGCCCCAGAAGCCGGTATAGATCAGGAACAGCCCGATGCAGACCAGCCAGGCGTTATGCGGCTGAATGTCGCGCGGCGTCCCGTCGGCGGCGAACTTGCCGAGCCTGGGGCCGAGCACGACCAAAATGCCGAGGGCGGTGCCGCCGGCGATCGCATGGATAACGCCCGACGCATAGGCGTCGTGATAGCCCAGTAATTCGACCATCCAGCCGCCGTAGCTCCAGCCCCAGGCGGCGTCGATCGACCAGGTGACCGAGCCGATGAGGATGGCAAAGAGCCAAAACGCGAACGAGCGAATTCGCTCGATGACCGCGCCCGAGACGATCGAGGCGGCGGTCCAGGCAAACAGCAGGAAGGCCGCCCAGAACACGCCGCTGATGCGGTCGTCGAGGCGTGGACCCATGCCCTCGCTCCACGGCGTATAGCCTGAGGCAAAATCAACCGGATGGCCGATGCCACCGGTAATGCCTGGGCCACCCGCGAAGGCCCAATAAATCCACCAGCCGAAGAAGAACCAGGTGATGGTGACCAACGGGATCAGCATCGAGTTCTTCATCAGGGTGTGCATGTGATTCTTGCGCCGGCTCGCACCTACTTCGTACATACAAAAGCCGACGTGGATCAGGAACATCAAGGCGACCGTGATCCAATAATAGAACTCCGTGAAGACTATCGTTAGTGCTCCAATATCCGTATCCATTTTCATTCCCCGTGCTTGGTTAGCCGGCACAAAGAGACGCCCCGCCCGGCGGCCTTCGTGATAAAAAATAATCTTATCCCCACCTTGAGATGAAGATCTCAAGAACTTGGGGATTGTCGGTTGGAATGGATTCACGTTACAATGGGTCAAACGAGATAACCCAGACGGGGTAGTTGTGGTAATTAAAAAAATCAACGTTTGAAATAACGCAAAAGGATCAATTGCTTGGGGAGGGGCGCCCGGCAAGGCGTCAGGGGAATATGCGTATTCTAGTCGCCGACGAGCAGGATTTATTTCGCGCTGGCTTACTTCATGTGGTGGGCGAAGTGGTAGATGACCCCCAAATCTATGAGGCCGTTTCCTACCAGGAAGCCCTGAGACGGGCTCGAAACAACGCTCCATTCGATCTCATACTTCTCGGCCTGACCATGCCGGACGGCACCATGTACGGCGCCTTCAGAGGCGTTGCTGCCCTCGGGGAAATTTGTCCCGAAGCGTCGATCGTGGTTCTGTCGGCGTCGGAAGACCCGTCCGATGTGGACCGCGCCCTGGCTCAGGGGGCGCGTGGTTATGTGCTGAAATCGGCCCGCGCCGAGGTCCTGCATCATGTCCTCTCGCTGGTCTTGGCCGGCGAGATTTATGTGCCGCCCATCGTCATGGCCCAGCGCTTCGGCCAGACCCCGGAAAAGTCTTCGACGTTCAGCAAGCTCACCCCGCGCGAGAGGCAAGTCCTGGAACATCTGGTCGACGGTCTCTCCAACAAGGCCATCGCCCAGGCGCTTTCCATCGGCGAAGGCACGGTGAAGGTCCATCTCAAGGCGGTGCTGCGCAAGCTCAACGTCGCCAACCGCACCCAGGCCGCGACCCTGGCCCTCAGGCTCGGCCTCTCCCACCATTCTTGGCCGCCGGCCGGCGCGGTCTCGCCCTAAATGTGCGCCCGGTAAATGCGCGACGGCTTCATCGGTTGGCAATGCCGTATTCGCCAGCATGCCTTTCGCACCCAGGGTGGGCGGCCCTCGCCCGGCATGCGCCCCCGGGTGCTGGACGCCGATGGCGGTGAAATATCGCCCGGGGTGACGGTTCTGCTGATCGAGGAAGAGCCGGCGGACACCATCGCCCAGTTCCGCTATTTGGCGCGCAAGACCCATGATCCCGCGGCCCGCCATGAGTCAGCGGTCACGCTATTGTCGTCGGCCCATTATCAAACCACGCGGAATTTTTCCGACCGGCTGACCGCTCTGTTCTCAATCGATAGTACTGTTGCAGCGGGGCTGCTTGCGGCTGGCGCCTGCCTACTTGAGTTCGACCAGTTCAGCCAGCACTATTCCCTGCCCTGCGCGGTCTCCGCCTTGGACCAGGACGACCCGGCCTTCCAGGCGAGCTATTGGCACATCAGCCTGTTCAATCCGTCCTTGCCCGGCAAGGTGCAAATCCTCGCCTTCACCCCCGACTGGACGCGGGCGGCGGACTAGAACTTCTTGTAGGCGTCCTTGAGGGCGACCAGGGGGTGGGTTGGCGACATCTGGAAGCGGATCAGCAATTCCCGGGCGATCATGTCGCGGTCCTGCTGGTTGTCGGGCAGGGTCATGTCCTCATGCACGGTGACCCAGCCGTTGATGTTGCGGTCGAACACCGCCGGGCGGCCTTCCTCGTAGCCCATATGCACGTCCTCAAGCCAGTTCAGGTCGTCCCAGCCCATGATCTCCAGATATTGTTTCAGGAAGGGCGTGAGCCGCGAATAATCCGGCAGCAGGTTGATGTCGTAGCGATAGCCGATGTGCTGGCCGATTTCCTGCTCGCGGTCCGAATCGATGCCGTCCGAGGTCAGGAAGCGATCGATATCCTTGTCTTCGCTCATGATCGCTCTCCTAATAGCGGTTCATGTCGGGCTGGCCGACGGTATGTTGGGTGCCGGCGAGCGGCACCATGGCCATGGCCGATGCTTCCATGGTCAGGGCGGCGAGATCCTCGGGCTCCAGGGAATGCACGTCGGTCTTGCCGCAGGCCCGGGCCATCATCTGGCACTCGATGGTCAGGGTATGGAGGAAGTTATAGACCCGCTCGGCGGCCTCGTCCGGATCGAGCCGGGCGCGTAAGACAGGGTCCTGCGTCGCCACGCCGACCGGGCAGCGTCCCGTGTGGCAATGGTAGCAATAGCCCGCTTCGACGCCGATTTCCTTGGGGAAGTCGGCCTCGGGGATGTCCTTGTTGCAGTTCAGCGCCATCATCGCCGAGGTGCCGATGGCGACCGCGTCGGCGCCGAGCGCCAGGGCCTTGGCCAGGTCGCCGCCGTTGCGCACGCCGCCGGCGTAGATCAGGGTGATATCGTCCGCCTTGCCGAGTTCGTCGATGGCCTTCCTGGCTTGCCGAATAGCGGCGATGCCGGGAACCCCGGTCTCCTCGGTGGCGAGATGCGGACCGGCGCCGGTCGAGCCTTCCATGGCGTCGATATAGATCGAATCCGGATTGCATTTCACCGCCATGCGCACATCGTCGAACACCCGGGCCGAGCCAAGCTTGAGCTGGATCGGAATTTCGCCGTTGGTGGCCTCGCGGATTTCCTCGATCTTGAGCGACAGATCGTCGGGCCCGAGCCAGTCCGGATGGCGCGCCGGCGAGCGTTGATCGATGCCGGCGGGCAGGGAGCGCATCTCGGCCACCTGGTCGGTCACCTTCTGGCCCATGAGATGGCCGCCGAGGCCGACCTTGCAGCCCTGGCCGATGAAGAATTCGCAGCCGTCCGCCAATTGCAGATGATGCGGGTTGAAGCCGTAGCGCGACTGGATGCACTGATAGAACCATTTCGACGAATAGCGCCGCTCGTCGGGGATCATGCCGCCCTCGCCCGAGCAGGTCGCCGTGCCCGC
>Ga0066376_10001866_pt1 | contig 20074 bp, 19 predicted proteins | sample Knorr_S15_td_Bot_FD_77009 | JGI IMG/M metagenome (GOLD analysis project Ga0066376, IMG submission 77009) | Marine microbial communities from Southern Atlantic Ocean transect - Knorr_S15_td_Bottom_ad_5009_LV_A | ecosystem: Environmental > Aquatic > Marine > Oceanic | place: Southern Atlantic...
ACTAGCGCCCGATCGTCCGAGTGTTACAAAATGGGTGTACTGTTTCCGGAATTCCCGCAGGGGAGCACGACGACCGGGCACGCGCCAACCCGGAGCGTCAGGCGCGTCATCTCGACGATCGTGTCGTGGGAGCGGCGTTTCGTTATGTACTGCGCTCAGCCGATAGCGAGGGCCGGACCTCGGGCGCAACCAGAGGTATGCTTGCTACACCCGAGTGACACCGATACGACCGTAGTTTGAGGCGATCCGGGCAGCCCGTGCACCGGCCGGGATGCGTTGAGTCGGTCTTGAGTTTTTCGGTTTGGCGGTGAGGCCGGGGCCATGGTCGATCGCCCGCGCGCGACCGAGGAGGTGTTGCCGCAAGCGGCCGACCTACGGCAGGGCCACGTGCAGGTGGTCAGCCGTCCCCACGTGCCGGCTCGCCCTCAATCCCATAAGTAGAAAAGACCCCTGCCGCAGCCAGTCGCGCATCTCGCCGGTAGCGGATACGCGGATATCGACGGCGCGGGCGTATCCCTGGTCGTCGGGGAAGTGGCGTGATCCTCCTGCAGCCACAGCAGGCAGTCCCATTTCCTCATACTCTCCGGGTGCTCGCGACACATCGGTGAGCACTAGATCTCGCTCTCCCAGCCACGAGATCCACAGAGCCAGCCGCAGCGTGGGATGGAGCTGGTTCCACTCCTCCTGCACCAGGGCGCTCTTGAAATTCCGCTCGGGAAATCTGGTGGCCCCGAGGCACCCCACCGTGAGGACGATGACGGGAATGGCCACCATGAGGACGGCCGCCCGCCGGGGCGAGCGCATGCGGAACCCCACCAGCAGCGTCAGGAAAAGCAACAGCCCGCCGGCGATCAACCCGCCGGCGAGAGCCATCCAATCGACCTGCGGATACCGGGAGAGGATCACCAGCTGCACCCGGACCGTGGCCAGGACCGAGGCGGCAATACCTGTGCCGAACCACAATACGGTGGGAAACATGTCAGTAGCCCTGTGACACAGTCAGTAACCCGGCAACACGTCGATAGCGCGAAACATGTCAGTAAACCGGATTGCGTCAGTAGCCACGGGTGGCGGTTCCAGCCGCCCGCCGTCCGCCGAACCAGCGCCAACCTAGATAAAGCAGTCCCCCGACGAGAGCGCCTTTTATCAGGATGCCCATCAACCCCAGAGCACCCACCAGGAGCTCACCCAGGAGCGGCAGCGACAGTACCGTGCCGGCCACCATCAGGAACGCGCCGGCCACCTTCGCCCAGCCGGACGGGTGATGGAGCCACCGCCAACCCCAGAAGGTCAGCCCACAGACGACGGCTGCTTTCACCATCAGCCAGAGGAGCCCGGCCAGGCCCGCGGCGATGCCGGCCAGCATGCCCACAGCAAGGGCGACGCCGACCACTAGCAGAAATATTCCTGCAATCTTCAGCAACATGGTATTCCCCTCCAAGTCGTTCATAGCCCGTTTGACGAGGTCTCGATTCAGCTGCCCGACTCCGCCGCGCTCTCGTCCCGCTCCGCCTTCTGTCCTACCTTTGCCCGCAGTTTCTCAAGCTCGTCCGCCACCCGACGCTGTGTCTCCAGATCCTGGAGCTTGCGGTCGGCCGCGCCGGAGGTTCCTTCCAGCTCGCGGCGCACCTCGGCCTCGGCTTGACTGGCCGCGTCGCTGAATTCGATCTGCTGCTTCAGCCGCTCGAATTCCCCCTCGTGCTCCGCGATTCGCTGCTCGAGCTGTCCAAAGCTGGCAAACGGATCGGCTGCCATCGTCGATGAGGATTTGCCATTCAGACCCCTGGCCCGGGCCGCCTGACAGCGTGCGACGAGCGTGCCCTGCCGGTTCCGGGCGTCCTGTAATTTCGCCCTGAGCGACTGCAGATTGTCGCGCAGCTCGTCTGCCGTGCGGCGGCTCTCATCCAGCGCGGAGCCCACATCCTCAGTCGTGCGGGCGCACTGGGTCTTCCTCTCCAGATAGAGGCGACCCAGTTCGTCGTCACCCGCCGCCACCGCCCGCTCCGCTTTCTGCTGGAATTCCGCTGCTTTGGCCGTGTTGTCGGCGTGCTCGCGCTCGAGTCGCCGCTGATTGGCAACCGCGGTACACATAGTCGCCACGGCCACATCTACGGCCTCATCCATGTCGCGGATCATCTGGCGCACCATCTTTTCGGGATCCTCGATCTGGTCGAGCAGTTCGTTGACATTGGACCTCACGATGCCGGCTATTCGGTCGATCGTCGCTTTGACCATGGCTCTTTTCTCCTTCGCTCGTTTCCCATTCACTCTGTCTCTACCTCGCTCCGTCGTCTGGCAAGAATGCAATGACCGTGCCAGTCGTGGATACCATGCTCAATACATCACGTAAGAGGCGTATTTACATGTAGTTAAGCCGCACACGGCCCAGACCCGATTCGAGCCCCGAAGAGGCCGTGACCGCCAATCTGGTGGCGGCATTCGCCACCAGATCAGCCCTGGGGGTGGGGCCATTGGTAGTCAGCCGCTCGAGCGTGCGGCGATAGCAGGTGTACCCTGAGAAGGCACATTGGCCCGCACGCGGGTATTGCCGTAGGTGGCCAGAACGATCGTCTCCACGCCACTGCGGCGCGCGGCTGCTATGATCGGCGCATAGCTGGCCAGCACCAGATCGCGATACACCTCCGGTGACAGCAGGGGGCGATCGCAACCCCCGATGGGTTCACTGAACAGGACGCAGTCAACCTCCACCTACCGCAGCACGCGATCCGCCATTTCGCGCCACAAACTCGCCGTGCAGCCGCATAACGGCACCCACTACCACGGGGTCGTCTTTCGCCAGCCAGAGTACTTCCTCGAACTGACTCCAGCCCCCACCCCATGGTCAGGGAAGAACCCTCGGTGGATCGACAGCGCCAGCGCGTGCTCCCGTTTTCCAGCGCTCGACTGCGCCTGCCAGTGACCGGGGAGGCGATCGGAGTCGTCCCGGAGGCCCTCTTCCAGATACGGCACGCGATCGGGGCTGCCATACGCCATAGTTTCGGCAAACCGTCGGCGTCCGTTCACCGTAGTCGGCCTGGTGGGGAGGCTATCTCGTATCTTCGAAAGGACCGGACACCAACGGCGCTTCGGCCACCGGGTACAACGTAGCGATGTCCCTGATTACACCCTTGAAAAGCAGTCCGAGCAGCATTGCGACGATGACGATGAGATAGACTCGACCAAAGTCGAATGCTTCACGACGTATCTGTCCGGGTCTGGGCAGGTGCATGGGGACCTCACAGGCTTGGTTGGATGGCCTGGAGGATACATCAGTATCCGTGCCACACCTGTCCCGGAGGGACGTGGGTGGGGCGATGGGACGACGCCATGAGTCCTAACGGGATAGACCTGCAGCCGAACCCGTGGGGGATTCTTCAGAAAAGCGGTGCGGGTGACCTATCTATAGCGACACACCTATCGCGCGGCACTCGTGAACGATCCGCCGGCGTTTCGCGTAGGGGGTCTCCACGCCGAACTTCCAACAGAGCCTGCCGAAGCTTCGCAAAGTGATTCCCAACGCACTGCACGCATCCTGGTTGCTCTTATACATGCGGGCTACCCGCACAATGGTGTCCTTATTAAAGCCGCGATTCATGCCAGCCCTCCTCTGAATTATCAGGTTGCTATGAATAGCAAGGTGCGTGCCCGTCCGCCGCAGGGGGATCACTGTCGAATTTCGGCGCTTCCCGCCATCCCACTGGCGAGTGCCGCCCGCTGCAATCCCCCTGCGCCGCCCCCACCGTAGAGAACCGGCCCACCACCACCTCAAGCTCGCACGCATCCCGTAAGTACACGCCGATACCCGTCCCTCAGCAGAACCCCCAAAACGGCCGGTCCTCGGATCCGGCGCTCGGCCGCGCCGTCGGGGTACAATCACCGGAAAGCGCCGGCAGTCAGCGCGTAGACCCCGGCACAGTGCACCAGCTGGCTGATCGCGACGCGCTCGTCGTCCGAGTGAGCGGTCTGGTGGGCGGGTCCGTAATAGACGGTGGTCACGCCGCCGTCGTTGGCGTACAGATTAGCGTCACCCACCAGGCCCATGCCGATGACCTCCGCCCTCGATCCACTGACGATCTGAGCCGCCGCGCACAGCGATTCCACCACCGGGTGATCGGCCGGCGTTTCGAAGGGCTCGCGCTCATTGCTCAAGGTCACTTCGAACGACAGCCCCGAGCGCTCACCCAGCTGAGCGCATACCTGCTCGAGCTCCGCCCGGACCTCCGCACACACCACCCCAGGCGTCCAGCGGCGCGTCCCCGTTACCTCGAACTTGACCGGCAGGCGGTTGAACCAGTCGCCGGCCCTGACCATGCCGACATTCAACTGCTGTCGGCCACACAGGGGATGGCTGGGGAGCGCCTCAAATTCCCGCTCCATGCGGGAGAACTCCGCCAGCAGCTCTCCAAGCCAGCGCACCGGGTTCTCCTCATACGGAACCTTGATCGTGTGAATGGCGCCGCGGTCACTGGTTGCGGTGATCTCGAACATGGCCGATCCCAGACTGGCCGCCCAGACCGCGCAGGGCCCTTCGACGATGACGATGGCGGCGGCGGCAATCTTCCCCGAATCCAGATGCTCGATCAGCCTCCGCGGCCCCTCCTTCTTACCTACGGGGGTCTCGTGTCCGACCACTCCGGTGAGCCAGAGGTCGCCACGCAGTTCTACCCCGGCCCGGCGCAGGGCGGACGCCGCGTGCACCATGGCCACGAGACCACCCTTCATATCCTCCGTTCCCCGACCCGTGATCCAGTCGCCCTCGTGCCCCGGCGGCGTGGAGGCCCCCACCGGAATCGTGTCCGTGTGACCGTTGAAAAGGAGCGCCGGAGCCGACGTATCGGTACCTGAGATCCTGGTGTACACGTTCGGACGCCCTGGTTCTACTTCGTCGAGCTCGACGTCAAACCCCTCCCTCTTGAGCAGGTCGGCGAGAAAGAGGCTCCCCTCTCCTTCGGCCCCGGTCTCACTGGTCACCTCGACGAATGCCAGGGTGTCCCGCGCAATCGCCTCCGCATCGATCAGCTCCAACACTTCCGCGTGCTTCACCTCACCACCTCTCTGTTATCCTCCAGATAGCGCTGCTCCAGTAAGTCGCTCCCCTTCACCAGCCTGCGGTACCACTGTAGACGCAGGCCCCGCTTCTCCTCGTCGGACAGCCCCCAGGACGCCGATGAGGCTCTGATCCGGCGCGTCAGCTCGCGCAGGATCAGGGCGGCGCTCACCGAAATATTGAAGCTCTGGGTGAACCCGAACATGGGAATCCGCATGTGTTGCTCCACCTCGTCTCGTACCGCCTTTGTCAGCCCCTGCTCTTCGTTGCCAAAAAAGACCGCCAGGGGGGTGTCCACACCGATATCGTCCACATCTGACACCGTGCTCTCCTCGTCGGGTGAGGCCGCCACCAGCCGGTACCCCGCCGCGCGCAACTCACGGCAACAGTGGCCCACGCTCTGGCCCTCACTCGCCCGGTAGCGGATCAGATCCAGCCAGGACGCCGCGCCCAGGACTACATCCCGAGAGACGGTGTAGGCATTCCGATCCTCGACGATGTGCACATCCTGGATGCCGAAGCACTCGCACGAGCGCAGCACGGCGCTGGCGTTATGAGGCTGGTAGATGTCCTCCAGAACGATCGTAAGATAGCGCGTCCTGAGCTCCAGCACGCGGTCGATCCTCGCCCGGCGATCCGCGGTGAGGAAGGACCCCAGGAATTCGGTGCGACCGCCCATCGCCTCCTCATCCACCATGCCGCTGATGCTCCCCGCTTCCGTACCCGCCCGGGTGGGTCCGTTGCCACTCCCAGGCACTGTGCACGATCCCCTCCAGATCCGCGCGCCTCGGCTCCCACCCCAGCACGCGACGGGCGCGCTCGGCCTGCGCCACCAGGTGGGAGGCGTCTCCTTCGCGCCGGCCCGCCATCTGCACGTCGACATCGCGCGCCGTCACTTGCCGCACCGTGTCCACTACCTGGAGGACGGAGTATCCCGTCCCCGTGCCCAGATTCAGAAAGTCGCTGTCCCTACCGGCGGCCAGGTGATCGAGGGCGAGGACGTGAGCGCTGCCCAGATCGGCCACGTGTATGTAGTCTCGCACCGGGGTGCCGTCCACGGTCGGATAATCGTCGCCAAAGACCTTGAGGTGGGGTCGCTTGCCGAGGGCGACTTCCAGGCAGAGGGGAATCAGATGGGTCTCGGGGTCGTGGTCCTCCCCGCAGCGCTGGGTAGCCCCTGAGGCGTTGAAGTATCTCAGCGCCACGAAACGGAAACCGTAGGCTGAATCGAAGCTCTCCAGGATGCGCTCGACGAAGTACTTCCCCCACCCATACGGATTTTGTGGCCGCTGGGGATGCGTCTCGTCGAGAGGCGTGCGCTCGGGCTCGCCGTAGGTGGCGCACGTCGACGAGAACACCAGGCGGCGCACCCCCGCCTCTACCAGGGCCTCGAACAGGGCGATGCTCTGGGCGACGTTGTTCCGGTAGTACTGTGCCGGCTCCTGCACCGACTCCCCCACATAGGTCAGGGCGGCGAAATGGACACACGCCTCCAGTTCGTGCTCGGCGGCCAGACGCTCGATGACGGTTCGGTCGCCGACGTCGCCCTGGTAGAAGGGGACCTCCGCCGGGATGGCGCCCCGGTGGCCCCGACTCAGGTTGTCGACCACCACCACCTCCGTGCCGGCGTCGTGCAGAAGCTCTACGGTCGCGCTGCCGATGTAGCCGCAGCCACCCGTTACTAAAACCGCCATCCTCCCTCCTCATTCCCCTGGATATGCGTAGGACTTGAGATTATGCTATGTAAGCAGGCAGACGCGTTCTCCTAGTACTGCTTACGAGATCGTCAACTGGATCGCACCCGAGAGCGAGACGGCAACTCCCATGTGCGGACGCTTCACTCTCCATCACTCCACCGAAGATGTGGCCGAACGCTTCGCCGTGGAGCAGACCCTCCTCGAGTTGACCCCGCGGTACAACATTGCCCCTTCCCAGCCGGTCCCCGTCATCATCCAGCGCGACAGCAGGCTGATGCGTGAGCACGCGTGGGGACTGGTCCCGTTCTGGGCCAAGGATCCGGCTATAGGCAACCGCATGATAAACGCCCGCGCCGAGTCCCTGGCGGACAAACCCACCTTCAAACGGGCGTTCTCCGTGCGGCGTTGCCTGATCCCGGCCAGCGGTTATTACGAGTGGAAGAAGGCCGATGGTGGCAGAATCCCTCACTATATTCAGACCGCCGACAGGCAGCCTTTCGCTATGGCGGGGCTCTACGAGAAGTGGACCGATCCCGATGGTCTTCCCCTGCGGACCTGCGCCGTCATCACCACCGAGCCCAACGAGCAGGCCGCGGCGGTTCACAACCGCATGCCCGCCATCCTCACCCGCGATGCGGAGGAGATCTGGCTTGACCCGGAGAGCCGCGCCGAAGCGCTCCTCGCCCTCCTTCGTCCCTTTCCGGGGGAGCTGGCCGTCCACGCTGTCTCCCGCCTGGTCAACAAGGCCACTACCGACGAGGCCGCCTGCATTGAGCCTGTCGCCGAGCCCCAGGGGGACCCCCAGTTGGGCCTGCCACTGTAATCGGCCAGCTCCTGGCTCGCCGGATGCTCAGGAATCCTCCTCCATCGTCGAGGGATTCACCGCCGGGTCGATTCTCAGCCAGCGGATGATCTCCATGAGCTTGGGCGGTTTGCCCGTCATCAGAATACCGATTCGGAAAACCCTTGCCGCTCCCACCATGGTCAGGTAGATGGCCCCTATCAGCAGCAGCGTGGTGGCGACGTACTCCCACAGTTCCGGCGGACCTGCCGCTCGATTCATCATCACGAAGGGAGTGAAAGGGGGGATAAATGACATGACTCGGGCGAACAGCCCGTTGGGGTCCTGGCTTACCGGAACCATGGCGAAAATAGGGATCATCATGGGAATCATGATCGGCATCATGAGACCCTGGGCATCTTTGATGCTCGTGCACACGGATCCCACACCCACCAGCAGCGAGGCGTAAAGCAGATACCCCAGCACGAAATAGACCATGAAAGCCAGAAGAAAGCCCGGATCCGCAATGATCTGACCGATGAAGCCGAGAGAGGGAGCCCCGACCAGGATGGGAACGGCGATTACAGCCAGGAAGATAAAGACCGCCCACGACCCCACCACCGTTAGCCCCGCCGCCGCCACGCCGGCTACCTTGCCGGCCATGAGCTCGAAATGCGACACCGAAGACACCAGCACTTCCATAATGCGCGCGGATTTTTCCTCGATAGTACTGGTCAGCAGCATCTGCGCCCCGGTGAAGATCGATATCCACAGCAAGTAGGTGAATGCGGTCGGTGCCCATTGACGAGCTGTGTCCTCTGCTTCGACTTCCTCCTCCGTCCCCTCATCACCCACTTTCCGGGCCTCGAACCGCAGCGGCTCCTGAATCCACCGCGCTACTGAGGCGTCGATACTCTCGCTGGCTATACGGTGCTCGCGCACCACACCGCTGGCCAGGCCTCGGAGCCAGTTGACCAGCTTCCTGTCGGTCAGGTTGTTGGAGACGTATTTGCTTCCCTCCGAGCCCGCCACCGGGTCCTGCCCGATGACGAAGTAGGCGAAGAGCTGTTCGTCGGCGACCATGCGATTGAGTTCTTCCGCGGAGCGCCTTTCCTCAGGCACTTCAACCACCAGGAATTGTCTCCGTGCCAGGTCGATATCCAGATCGGACATATCGTCGATCGGCGTGTCTCGCCACCAGGCGAAAAGTTGGTCTCCATTTCCCGAGGCCAGAAATTCAGCCGCGTCCGTTTCCGGGTCCCACAGAGCTTCCTGGCCGGCACGGGTGGCGCTGCCTGATCGCTGTCCGCCGAGCCTGCTGACAAAGGCGTCCTGGCTGTCTTCGCCCAGGGCCATCCAGGCCAGCGTCAGCCGCCGCACCACCTCCGGCAGGCGGTCGAACGCCTCCCCACCTTTCTTTCTCTTATCGCGGCTGGCCAAGATGACATTCCGCACATCCTCCAGGTAGATACGCGTCTCGATCTCCTGCCACAGAAAGCCCGACTGATCGATCACCGCGTACTTGCGCACATCCTTGGTCTTGTCCAACAGCATCGGTATGCCAATAGCCAGCGAGATGATGACGGGAAACGCCAGGATCCCCAGCCAGAAGGCCTTTGTGCGCACGGTCTCCACATATTCGTGGCGGGCTACCAGGAAAGCCTTATTCATGATCTTTTCCCTCCCCCTGCATTTCACCAACACCGGCCGTATCCCCTGCGGCGGCCTTCGCCCCTCCCACCGCGCGGATGAAAATCTCGTGGAGAGACAGCTCTCGCAGGTCGAATCGGCGAACCCGCACTCCGGCGGCCACGAGGGCGGCGAGCACCGCCTGGGGATCGGCGTCCTCTTCCATGAACAACTCCGCCTGCTTGCCGGAGTCGTTTACGCGGGCCACGCCGGGCAGGCCATGCAGAAAGTCGCCGTCCCCATCGTAGTCCAGACGGATCTCCTTGCCGGCTCTCGACCGGACGTCCGACAGCTCGCCATCCAGTACCTTCCTGCCGTCGTTGATGAGCAGGACGCGGTCGCAGATCTGCTCCGCCTGCTCCATAATGTGGGTGGAGAAGATGACGCTCCCGCCCTCCCGTTTCAGCTGCAGGATCATGTCGCGCATGAGATCGCGGTTGATCGGATCCAGGCCGGAAAAGGGCTCGTCGAGAATGATCAGCTCCGGCTCGTGAATCAGCGTGGCCAGAATCTGCGCCTTCTGGGCCATCCCCTTGGAGAGGGCCTGGCACTTCTTGTCCGCCCACTCCCCCAGACCGTACTGTTCCAGCAGATCCAGCGCTCTCTTCCGGGCCGACCCACTCGACATTCCCTTCAGCTGACCAAAATAGGCCATCAGGTCTACCACGCGCATCTTCTCGTACAGCCCCCGCTCCTCGGGTAGGTAGCCGATGCGCTCCTTGACGGACGCCGGATCGCTCTGACCCAGGACCGAAATTCGGCCTGCGTCGGGATAGAAGATGCCCAGCACCATGCGCAGGGTGGTGGTTTTCCCCGCCCCATTGGGACCAAGGAAACCGTAGATACACCCGCAGGGGACCTTCAGAGACAGCCCGTCTACCGCCACCTTGGCGCCGAAACTCTTAACCACATTTTCCAGCTCTATGGCATTCTCCATCTTTCCCCCCTGTTTTCCCTCACCGCACTCTCGCTCTCTACCAGCAACGGAACCACCGTCCCACAGACAGGCACTCTCTCCGCAAAGCTTAGGTCAGGTCAGTCACACCGGTGGAGAAGGACGAAGTCCTTCTCTAATCCGGCGCATGACCCACCGACGGGTCAGTATCTCCGCTAGGCGCCGGCAAGATCCCCGAGCACCTTCACCAGCCCCGTCATCCGCCTCTCCAACTCCTGGTAAGCCGCATCGGCTTGGTCGAGCTCACCTTTCTTGCCCATCAGCTCCAACTGCTGCGCGGCATCGCGTGCCGGGTCGGCCGCGAAATTGGCGACCGCCCCCTTGAGGGCGTGGGCGGAGCGCTGGACCTTCTCGGCGTCGCCGGCTGAAATCGCCTCCTCTATCTCCGTCATCTGTTGCCCGCAGCCCTGCAGAAAGACATCCGCGACCTCTTTGAGCAGGTCCGCGTCGTCGCCCATGTGGCTCATCGCCGTATCGTAGTCCATGACAATTGATCTGTCTGAAGATCCGTCACCGGGAGGCAGCTCCGTCTCCGCGACTGCGGCGTCTGCCACGCCGCCGCAGATCTTGTCGATGAGCCTGAAAAGTTCCTCCGTCTTCAAGGGCTTGGTGGTGTACTCGTCCATCCCCGCCGCCAGGCAGCGTCGTCGATCCTCGGGCGCGGCGTAGGCGGTCATGGCGATGATGGACGTATGGCCGCCGCCAGCTTCTGGTTCACCGGGTTGTCCTCTGCCAGCAGTATGCTCAGCTGGTGGCGCCGCTCGTGCAGGTAGTGGCGGGTCACCAGAACTCCCTTCTGCCACGCTGGCGAACACACCAGCCGCAGCGCCTCCTGCAGATCCAGGCTGCTGGCCGACTCGGTCAGATAGACGTCGATTCCCGCTTCCCGGCAGCGGCGTCCATCGCCTCGATGGCCGCCGCGGCTCACCAGGACTATGGTGCTCTCCCCCGCTCGCTGGATCCTCACCGCCACGGCGAGGCCTTCGGACACAGGCATTTCCAGTATCACCAGTTGGCGTGGAGCATCCGTCGGCTCGCCGAGTTCGGCCAGGGCCGCGTCTGCGTCTTCCACGACCGAAGCCTTCAGCCCCCAGAAGAGCAGGTCTGCCACGAGGCCAGCATGCCCACCTTCTTCGCCCTCCACCACCAGAGCGGGTACGCCTGCCAGCACCCCCTCTTCTTCCAGCGCCGACGCCAGCCTGCCTGTCCGACCCGCGAGCCATCCGCACGGTAAAGTGAAAGGTACTGCCTTCGCCCTCCTGGCTCTCCACCCAGATCTTGCCGTGCATCATCGCCACCAACTGGGTGCAGATAGACAGCCCCAGACGAGTACCGCCAAATCTCCGCGTGGTGGAGCCATCTGCCTGGGTAAAGGATTCGAAGATTTTCCCCTGCTGTTCGACTGGAATGCCCATCCCGGTGTCGCTCACGCTGAGGTGGAGAACTACCTCGCCGGCCTGCTCGCTCTCCAACTCGGCCAGGATCCTCACCCCGCCCTCGCTGGTGAACTTGATGGCGTTGGTCACCAGGTTGGTGATTATCTGGCGAAAGCGGGTCGGATCGCCGTGCAGCGCGTTGGGGACCTCGGGGGCGATATCGGTGGTTAGCTCCAGGCCCTCCTGACGCGCTCTAATCGCCAGCGGCATCAGCGTACTGTCCAGGCACTGCCCGAGAGAGAAGTCGATGCATTCGAGCTCGAGACGACCCGCTTCGATTTTAGACGTATCGAGAATGTCATTGATGATCTCGAGCAGGGAATCCGCCGAGTTTTTCACCGCTTCGAGGTACTCGCGCTGCTCGGCCGTCAGATCGGAAGCGAGGGCGAGCTCGGTCATGCCGATGATGCCGTTCATCGGGGTGCGGATTTCGTGGCTCATGTTAGCGAGAAATTCGCTCTTTGTACGGGAGGTCGCCTCGGCCGTATCGCGCGCCTGGCGGAGAGCGTCTTCAGTCTCCTTCCTGGCGGAGATATCGCGCAGCACCAGGACAAAACGCATGCCCTCGTCAGACGGGAGATTCCCCACGGTGACGCTGAGGGGGAACTCCTCCCCTGAACGCCGCTGACCCTCGATTTCGTATTGCCTCGACGGCTCGGAGTTCTCGCCTTCTGGCTCGTCCAGGCCAAGAGAGAGGTCGTCCATGCCCAGAGCATTGATCGGCAGCTTGTCGTACGAGGGCAGCAGCGTGCCCACATGGCTGCCCACGGCCTCCTCGGAGGAATGTCCGAACATCGCCGCCGCGGCCGGGTTGTAGAGCTCGATCAGTCCCAGTTCGTCCAGCGTGACGACGCCATCGGCCGCGGTGTGCAGGATGCCGTGGACGTAGGCCTCCTGGGTAAAGGCCGCGCTGATGACTTCGTTGACGCTGGCCGCCAGAACACCCACCTCATCGACAGATTCCACCCGAGCCAACTGCCCCCATTCGGCTTGGGCTTGCGTCGAGAGAGAAATGCGCAGCCGGGTCAGCGGGCCGGTCACCTGCCGTCGAATCAGCCACCATCCTGCTCCCGACATCGCCAACACAACGGCAGCCAGACCGGCGGCCATCGGCGGTCCGGCAGCGGGTGAGTCCAGCGGCCAGACGACAGTCAGCGCCACCACCGCGACGACCGCACCTATAGCAGCGGCTGGAAGCAGCACCTTGACCGCCAACCCTTTTCGCTTCGCTGCCATCTCTGTCCTGATGTTTTCCTCGTTCGTTATTTGGCGACGGCCCCCAGTTGGTGGCCCGGCTTTGCAAAGGGCCATTTTAGCCTTCGGCAAGATAGGTCCCAAACGTCTTCGGGCAAATTGGGCTTCATCCTCACTCGCCTCCGGGCCTGGCGCCTGCGCTGACCCAGGTTGCCTGGGCCCGGGTGCCTAGGTCCGAGTGCCTGCCCCCCGGAGCCTGCATCCCGCGGTGCCTGCCCCCGAGCTTACATCCCGCATTGACACGAAACCACTACTGCAAATATCCTTCTGTATAGTGAATCTACTCAGCTCTCTGCGAAAAAGGTGGCGTCAGCAGCCAGCGTCCGCACCTCAGTTGCGCATGCGGTTTGCGCAGAGCGCACCGCCCCCTCTCGAAGCTCTCGAAACCCCTTACAGCCTGAGGCGACATCGGGTGGGTGACGAAAGGGGATGGTTGACGCTCCTGAACGGCGGTGGCGAGCTCGGACACTGGACTCTCGAGCGACTTGGCGCGGAGTGCTCCTCCTTTCTCGTGGCGAATACGCAGTATTTCGTTCTCTGCGACGGGGAGATCGTCTCAGGCGCCGGGGTCTATGAACGCTCGTCGGCGTGCTGGGAGATCGGCTGGGTCGCAACCAGTCCGGATCATCGAGGGCGTAATCTGGCCCGGCATGTCTGTGTCGCTGCCGTAGGGGCCGCCCTCGAGTTGCCGCCGCGACCGATCTGGCTCGTCACCGACGATTTCCGCAGCCACGCGATCAAGCTCTATCTCCGCCTGGGCTTCCGTCCGGACTGCCATCACCACTCTCACCCCAACCGCTGGCGCATCCGCATCGAGCAATTCGGACCCGAGTACGCCGAGTACCTCGACGCCGACGTCTGAGACCATCCGCCCGCCGACCGCCACTGTATCCTGATGGATCCGACTGAACCTGCCCCCGAGGGCGTTACACCGTCGAGCGATCCAGGGTTGTGTGACCGCTGCAGCCACGTGCGCCTGGTGCGGACGAGGAGAGGCGGCAAGTTCTACATGTGCGAGCTGTCCACGCGGGATGATCACTTCCCCCGCTATCCTTCGCTGCCCGTTACCAGGTGCGACGGCTTTCAGCAGATACCGTCAGCGGGGGACCCGTGTCGGCGGCAGTGACTCTCCCCTGAAATCCGTGCATCCGGAGCTGGTCACTCAATCGCCTGCGGTCTGGTCGCTGCCGCGATCGGTACCCCGGACAAGGGGCCGAAGATAGCCGCTCCACTCAGAGGCGTCAAAACGATCGGTCCCGGTGGCGCTTGCGCTCTCGACCGCGAATCCCCTTAATGTGGAGTAGGCGAGTTCTGCGCATATCACCCTCACCTGTCACTGTCACCTGGCACCTGGCACCTGGCACCTGGCCCATTGCACATCATGAGCTTCTTCCCCTACATCGAAGTCAAAGGCAGCTCCTACGAAATGGGCTACCAGCACGGTGCCCAGACATCCTCCCTGGTGCACAAGTACCTGGTGTGGATAGAGAAGATGACGTCGAAGAGTCGCGACCTCCTCGCCGCCAATGCCGTCGCCTTTCTGCCCTATATGGAAAGGCTCAGCCCGCGTTTCGTCGAAGAGGTAAGGGGACTGGCCGATGGCGCCGGTATCTCATTCGAGGAGGCGCTGCTGGCCCAGTGCCGCGGAGAGGCGGCTCGAGCTTCCGCCTCCGAGGGATGTACCGCCTTCGCCCTCACCGGTGAAGCCACCGAGGGAGGACACCCGCTGGCGGGCCAGAATCAGGACCTGACCGCCGAGTTCGGCGACCTGGGCATCGTCCTTCACGTAAAACCGGACGACGACCGACCCCGGGCGATCATCTTCACTTTTGCGGGTCAGCTCGGATATATGGGGATGAATCAGCGCGGCGTCGCCCACTTCGCCAACGGTCTGGGCGACTTCGAGTGGCGTCCCGGGCTGCCCCACTACCCGCTCAAGCGCTTCCTGCTCGAGCTACCCGACGTCGCCTGTTGTCTGCGCGCCCTCGAGGAACACCGGACCTGCTCCGCCGGGAACATGGTGTTCTGCGACGGCGATGGCGCCGTCGCCGATGTCGAGATTCGGCCCGAGGGGATCGCCGTGTACCGGGATCAACACCCCGACTGTCGGCTGCACACCAACCACTACCTCACACCCGAATTCGCCCCTTACGAGACTCACGCCACGGTCGATTCCCGCCTCCGGCTGGAACGCCTGCGACACCTGGTTGATGAGCGCTGGGGGGAGATTACCGCGGATGTGATGAAAGACCTTCTCGCCGATCATCACGGCGATCCGGCAGCTATCTGCCGTCATGGCGCGAAAGGATGGCATTCGGTGGCTGGATACATCGCCGAGCCCGCCGCCGGCCTCTTTCACGTGCGCCGCGGCCATGGCTGCACCGGCACTTGGACGGCCTACGAAGTATAGTGGCCCGATCAGCGATCTCTACCAGCACTGCGGCGATCTCTACCAGCCCTGCGAGCGACCTTACGAGCACTGCTCGACGACGGTTTTGATCTCGGTTACCACTTCAGTTGCAAGGGTGTCTTTCAAATCCTCCAGCTGAGTTTCTGAGATTTTGAGTCTGGCCAGAACTCGGGGGTCGTAGCGCCCTTCCTCCCCCGGCATGCACCCGAGCCCCAGATCGTTGGCCAGATTATTGGCCAAGTGAACCAGACAGATGAGATTGTCCGGATTCTCGCCCGGGTCGTGGTGCGTGCCCACGGGCGGCCACGATCTCCTGACCCATGTCGGCATTCAGCAGCAGAAGCCTGCCCACTCTCTCGTGGTCGGCCACGTCGCCCAGCTCCGCCTCCGCCTGCCTGAAGCTGTAATTTCTATCCTTCCTGAGGGCCTGAACTCGATTCACCCAGTCCCAGAAGAAGAAGCCGAGTACAAGCTTACCCACATCGTGAAGAAGCGCTCCGATCCAGTACTCGTTGAACTCCAGCACGCCGTCGATTTTCACGAGCTTGCCCGTGTAAAACTGTCGGCGATGATGGCGCTACCTACCGAGTGCTCCCAGAACCGCTTCAGGTCAAAGTCGCTCTCCTCCGGCCTCACCAGACTGTTGATCATCTTTACCTGCTGGGCTATGGCCCCGACCTTCTTCAGTCCCAGGCGAGTGATGACTTCCTGCAATGTCCGCTTGCCGGCTCTGCCCGCCGTTCCCATGAACACCGGCGATCTCATCACCTGGAGCAACTTCATGACGATGGCGGGATCGGTACACAGGACTTTGTCCAGCTGCTCAGCGGTAGTCTGGGGATCGCTCACCATGCGCATGATGCGCATGATGATCTCGGGTAAGGTCGGCAGCGTGTTGAGATTGCGCAGACGCCGCTCCACCCGTTGCTGAACCACGGGATAGGGCGTGTCGGCCATATCCTGAAAGAGATTGCCGATTCCCAGCTCCTCGAGAGGACGGCCCACCATGTGCTGCAGCGATGCCCCCGCGCGACTGAAGGCCTTCTCCCAGGCGCAGAAGTGGACCCCTTTCATGCCGCCGCAGGCCATGCGCTGTATTCCCAGCTTCTTCGTGGGCATGATGAGAAACAGCGGCACCTTGCCCTGAAGGCTGAGTGCCCGAATCGTAATCTCGCTGCTGATCTCCGTGCTCTGGATGACGCAGACACAGCGGATTCACTCGCCGTTCTCGTTCAGCAGAGAGGAGGCCTTGGCGACGTTGGGCGCCACCATGATGGCCATTCCGTACTGGTAGTTCATCAGCAGATTCAGATACTTGGCCAGAACCTGCTGCACCTGTCCCTGCTCGAGTAAGATCAGCCCGAATTCTTGAGCATTCATCAATTCTTCGTCGTCCCTATTTTCTTGTTTTTTATCAGTTTGAGCCATTATTCACACCCGACGCGCGGCTCGGACTCGCGCGGTTCGCACCACGGCAATACTGTAAAAATACCAGATCACCTGCTCGGCGCAATCGCCCCCCGAGCCCGCATCGTGTCCGCCCCATCGGTTGATAGCTTCGCTGGTGGGGCACAGCTTAGTCAAGGAGCTGGCTCGCGCGCGCTCCTGCGCTTTCGTAGTTTCGCCATCGCGCTGAGCGCCTGCCGCGTACCGCTTCACCCACCCGTGCATCCGCGGCCAACCGGTAACGGTTGTCCGCTCCTTTGCAACAAGCATCCTCGACAATGGAATCCCTTCAGATCGTCCTTGTGTTTGCGCCCGTAGGCGTTGGCTACCTGCTGGGCCGCTTCAGAAAAACCGACCCGGAACCGTTAGCGGATACGTGTCTGTACTTCCTCATGCCGATTCTGATGTTTTCAGCACTGGTGCAAACCCCGCTCACGCCAGTCCAGGCGGCGGAGTTCGTCTCCTGGTATTTCGCCTTTGTTCTGGTGGCGTGGGCACTCACCGCCCTCGTGACGGGGTGGCTGGGCCGCGACCGTCCGACCCGCGGCGCCCTGGCCCTCTCCATGTCCAGTGTAAACGTGGGAAGCTACGGCGTGCCGGTGGTGCTGTTCGCCGTAGGCGAATCCGCCCTTGGCGGCATCATGCTGCTCTTCGCCTGCAGCAACATAGCCGCCGGTTCCATCGGCGTGTACATAGCCGCTGGCGGGAGAAAGAGACCCGCCCAGGCACTGGCCAGCGTCTTCAAGCTTCCCCTGATTTACGCCGTCATCCTCGCGCTCGCGGTTAGGGCCCTGGATCTACAGCTCCCGCCGCGAGCATTGGCGCTGGGCCAGCAGGTCGGCATGGCCGGGCCCACCCTCGGCCTTGTCATTCTCGGCATCCAGATCTCCCGCATGGGCGCGGGGGAGGGGAGGGAGCTTCCCCTGATCTGGGTGTCGATTGGCGCAAAGCTGATTCTGGGACCTGTTCTCGGCATCGGTCTCATCACCCTCTTCGGCATCCAGGCTCCGGTGCGCGACACCCTCCTCATCTGCTCCTGTCTGCCCACCGCTATCAACTGCCTCCTCCTGGCAGTCAAATACGACACTCACCCCCGCCTGGTCGGAGCCATTCTCGTCGGCTCCACCTTTCTCAGTCCCCTCACCATCGCCGCCACCCTCCTGCTGTTCGGCGACTAGTGCTATGATGACTGGAGACCTCCACTCCTTCGTTTGCATCCAACGTCACAGAAGGAGGGTTTTTCTAGTGAACGAGCAACACACCAATCCATCCAGTCCACCCAGTAGGGCGGCCAGATCAGCCGCTCACCCATCGTCGCGGCCGGAGCTATATAGGTGGTCTGCCGCGACTCGTGCGGCCGTTTGGTCCCTGTTGGCTGCCGCGCTGCTCGCCGCTGGCTGCACGACGATCGCGCCGGTGGAAAACATGGCGCCTTCGAGCGCTCCCGCTCCTGTCTTCACGCACGAGTTGCTGGGCGATGTTCTCAACCGTTACGTGGACGACGCCGGAAGGGTGAACTACACCGCGCTCAGGCGTGATCCCGCCGAGCTGGAGCGTTACTACTGCCTGGTTTCGCTTTACAGTCCGGAGAGCCACCCTGAGCTTTTCCCCACCGAGCAGAGCCGCCTGGCGTACTGGATCAACGGCTACAACGCCGCCGTCCTCAAGACCGTTCTCCACCACTATCCCATATCGAGCGTCAGCGACGTAGAGCCCCCGTTCTTCTTGTTCTTCATGCCGCAGAATAGCGGCTTCTTCTATTTTCAGCGACCCATCTTCGGAGGCGAATCCACCAGCCTCTACGATCTGGAAAAGGATATCATCCGCAAGCGCTTCGGCGAGCCCAGAATTCACTTCGCCCTCAACTGTGCCTCCGGCGGCTGCCCCCACCTGCCGAACACGGCCTTCTCGAGCGAGCATCTGGAAGAAGAATTGGACCGGGAAACGCGGAAGTTCCTCGCCGAAGAGCGCAACCTCCGCATCGCCCACGAGGAGCAGGCGATCTACCTGTCCTCCCTGCTGTCGTGGTATGAGGAGGATTACCTGGACTGGTACCGGAGAGAATTCCTCGGTTCCGAGCCCGGCATACTCGACTACGTGCGCCTGTACCTGACCGAGTCGAGAGCCCAGGAGATCGCTCGTCTGGCCGACTCCTACCAGATCCGCTTCACGCCCTACGACTGGCGGCTCAACGACCGCCTGGCGGCTGAGTGACGCGCTCCGCGGGGGAAGCGGGCGTTGGGGACGGCCCTTCAGAAGGGAAGGCGAAGGCCTACAGCACGAAGGTGAGGCCGACGGTGATGGTGAGGATTTTCTGAATCTCGCTCTTCGGGGAGCCAGACGGGCCGAAGTTGGGTGTCCCCCGGCGCGGATTGAAGCTGTCGACCTCGAGGTCTGGAGCGTACTGCCGGACGTCGAGTCGCAGCAGCAGGTCCGGACGAAGGAATGCCTTCAACCCACCCCCAAAAGAAAAATAGAAATCTGTCTGGTTGCTCCTGCTTTCGCGGAATCTGACCAGATCCCCCGCACCAAATGAACCGAAAGCGATAAAATCGGCGGCGAGCGGGTAGTTGTAGAGGAAGTCGGCAAAGAGCATCAGCATGCCAACGGATTCGCGACCCTCATCGGCGTCGGCAGCATCTAGCTCAAAGCCGCTGGATGCGTATCCCAGCCCCCCCTCAATCGAGTACCTTGGTGAAATGTCCGTGCCGATGCGCGCGCCGGCAAAGGTGGCGCTATCGTAGCGCGGGTCGTCCAGCAGGAACGACCCGAAGAATGGTGTCAGTTGTATCCTGCCGCCCAGGTTCGGGGGGCGTAGCTGGGCGTTGGCGCGGACGGCCGAAAGAGCGATAACGCAGGTCAGGCCCGCGATCGGGAGCCATCTGTGTCGGCTGAGGACTGATCGCATCCGGGTCATTTCGGCCTCCCCTCGATTGGCGCCCGATCTGCCGCTCGCTGTTCTGGGCGCTGTGCTGCGATGGTCGCGGTCGAGGCGCCTTCGAGCACCTCTGGGTCAGGCAGATCAACTGCAGGCATAGGATCTGGCTCCCGGGCCAGGATGTGGGCCACAAGGTCCCGTTTTTCCTCGGTGATGCTCTCCAGGTTCAGCTCGAGACGCATGCCGGTGTTCACCTGGCACATCGACACCATGCTGCCGTTGACGGGTACCTTGAACACGCAGGCCGCGACGCGCTCCTGTCCCAACGGTGTCTCCAGCTCCTGGGCATCCATGAACTTGTGGACCACCAGCATCAGCGGGCGAATTGCGACGCGGCGCCCTCTCATCAGGTTCCACAGGAAGGCTCCAGCCGCTGTTCGGGCCGACCACGCCCTGTACGCGCTGTAGGCGACCAGCTCCA
>Ga0066376_10001867_pt1 | contig 20074 bp, 19 predicted proteins | sample Knorr_S15_td_Bot_FD_77009 | JGI IMG/M metagenome (GOLD analysis project Ga0066376, IMG submission 77009) | Marine microbial communities from Southern Atlantic Ocean transect - Knorr_S15_td_Bottom_ad_5009_LV_A | ecosystem: Environmental > Aquatic > Marine > Oceanic | place: Southern Atlantic...
AGCAGGTTTAACTCATGGAAGCTGTCCACCACCACGTAGCCAATACCGTGCTCCACAGCCTCGGAAAGCTCCTCGGGCGTCTTGTTGTTGCCATGAAAGTAGACATTTTCCAAAGGAAAATCGACGCTACGTGCGATGGCAAGCTCACCGCCGGACACCACGTCCAGACCCAGACCTTCCTCTTGGAAAATTCGGGCCAACGCGGGGTTAATATAGGCCTTGGAGGCATAGGCGACCTGGGTGGCCGGGTGGCGCTTTTGGAACTCGCTGACAAAGCTGCGGCACCGGGAACGGAGTGTTTGCTCGTCCAAGATGTAAACCGGCGTCCCAAACTCGGATGCCAGGTCCAGGGTATTGCAACCCCCAATGATCAATTGGCCCTCCGTGTTGACCTGGGCCGTGTCCGGAAAAACTGATTGAGGAAACAATGCTTTACTCCGAGGTTTTTCCTGTATTTTAGCCGGTTTTAGCCGGTTTTAGATTGAAGATTAGGGAGATTTTCACAGGACGGATACGTTTAATGCATCATAGGACGGGAGGCCAAAATCCGCAACCGTGGCATCCGTTGACTCACGCACGAGCCAAGTATATACTCCGGTGCGTTCGAGCCTAGAAAATGACCGGGAATTTTGGGTTTCAAACCCGCAGCGCGACGCCTAATAAAATCCAGCTAAATCGGGGGTCATATGGCCAAAACTTCAATTCAAGTTACCGTCAATGGGAAACTCCGCCAAGCTGAAGTCGATTCACGGATGCTGCTGGTGCATTACATCCGGGAAGAATTGGAGTTGACCGGCACCAAGATTGGATGCGACACGAGCCAATGCGGCGCTTGTGTGGTGTTGATGAACGGGTCTTCCATCAAGTCATGCACGGCATTCGCGGTGCAAGCCGATGGGGCTGAAATAACCACCATTGAAGGTCTGGCCACCGATGGCAACCTGCACCCGCTCCAAGAGGCCTTCTGGAACAATCATGGGCTTCAGTGCGGCTATTGCACTTCCGGAATGATTCTGGCCTCCGTCGAGTTATTGGAACGTAACCCACACCCAACGGCCGAAGAGGTCCGCAGTGGGTTGCAAGGCAACCTGTGCCGTTGCACCGGGTACCACAACATAGTGAAATCAGTGCTGGCGGCAGCCGAGGCGAAGGGAGGGTAAATCATGACATCTCGAATCTTTGGCTCAGGCATTCGCCGGAGGGAAGACCCCCGCCTGATTACCGGCCAGGCTTCATACACGGACGATATCAAACTGCCTCATATGGCCCATGTGGCCATTTTGCGCAGCCCACACGCCCATGCCCGAATCACAAATATAGACACCAGTGCGGCGGCGGAGTCGCCGGGCGTGGTGGCGGTTTACACCGGCACCGATACCGATAGCGTGCTCAATCCGATCCCATGTGCCTGGATTGTCCCGGACACTGATACGAAGGCTGTCGCCTACCCGGCAATGGCCTCGGAAATCGTGCGGTACGTGGGCGAGGCAGTTGCTGTAGTAGTGGCTGAAGACCGTTATCAAGCCGAGGATGCTCTGGAACTAATCACCGTTGATTACGAACCATTGCCGGTGGTGGTAAACCCCGAAGCCGCAATGCAGGCAGGGGCTCCTCAGCTTCACGATGACGCTCCAAGCAACCAGGCTTTCCACTGGGTGGCTGCCGGGGGAGATACCGACGCTGCCTTCGAATCCGCCGAAGTGACGGTCAAGGACACCATAATTCAGCAGAGGCTGATTCCCAATGCCATGGAGCCGCGGTCCGCAGTGGCCAGTTATATGTCGTCCATGGGCGAACTCACTCTCTGGAATACCACCCAGAACCCCCATATCGCGCGCTTCGTTACCTCCATGGTGACCGGTCTCGGGGAACACAAGATACGGGTAATCGCCCCCGAAGTGGGTGGTGGGTTTGGCTCGAAGATCCCGGTTTATCCTTGGGAGATGCTGGCCGTATTTTGCTCCATGCAGCTTGGCCGACCGGTCAAGTGGACCGAGACTCGAACTGAAAACTACGTAGCGTCGATACACGGCCGGGATCATGTTCAGCATGTGGAAATGGCGGCCAACCGGGACGGCACGATTACCGGACTACGTTCATTGGTGTACGCCGGGATGGGCGCCTATCTTTCCACCGCTGGACCCGGCGTGCCGACAATCCTCCACGGTCTGATTTATTCCGGTCCGTACGATATTCCCAACATCAAAGCGGATATCTACGGCGTGTTTACCAATACTACCCCCGTGGATGCCTACCGGGGAGCGGGACGGCCCGAAGCCACTTTTTTGCTTGAAAGGTTGGTCAATCTGCTGGCCGATGAACTGGGTATGGACCCGGTCGAACTGCGGCGAAAGAACCTCATTCCCAAGTTTGAAGACGGTCACGATGTAGCCTTGGGTATTACCTACGATAGCGGTGACTATCTACTGCCCTTGGATAAAGCCTTGGACCACGTGAATTACCGGCAACTGCGAGAAGAACAGGCACGGCTGCGTGAACATAACCAGTACATGGGTATAGCCGTTTCTTGCTACTGCGAAATATGCGGCCTTGGCCCCTCCCAAGTGGCTGGCGCAGTGGGATTCGGCGGAGGTTTGTGGGAAAGCGCCATCGTTCGCTTTTATGCCACCGGTAAGGTCAACGTCTTCATCGGCACCTCACCCCACGGCCAAGGAGAAGAGACGACCTTTGCTCAGATTTTATCGGATGAACTAGGCGTTCCGGTGGATGACATAGAGATTGTCCACGGCGACACCGACAATACACCCATGGGTTGGGGAACCTACGGCAGCCGCACCACGGTGGTGGGTGGCGCAGCCGTGGCCTTGGCCGCTCGAAAGATAAAAGACAAGGGCAAGGCCTTGGCCGCCCACCTGCTGGAAGCGGCCGAGGAAGATATAGATTACGAAGACGGCAAGTTCTTCGTCAGAGGCTCGCCCGATCAGAACAAGACCATCCAAGACATTGCGCTGATGGCCAACGTGGCATGGAATATGCCAGAGGGCATGGAGCCTGGCTTGGAAGCGTCGGCATTCTACGACCCGCCTAACTTTGTCTACCCATTCGGCACTCATGTGGCGGTGGTAATGGTGGACCCCGACAACGGGAACATCGAGTTGACCCGCTACGTTGCAGTGGACGACTGCGGCCCGCAAATCAACCCCATGATTGTGGAAGGTCAAGTGCACGGCGGCGTGGTACAAGGCGCTGGTCAGGCTCTGTGGGAAGGCGCCGTCTATGACGACAGCGGCCAGCTGCTGACCGGCTCAATGATGGACTATGCGGTGCCCAGGGCTCACATGGTCCCGGATATCGAGGTGCTGTCCACAGTCACCCCGTCCCCCCACAACCCCTTGGGCATCAAGGGCATTGGAGAGACTGGGGCCATCGCCTCAACGGTAACAATCTACAATGCGGTTATGGACGCTCTGAAACCTTTGGGTGTAACCAAGCTGGATATGCCGCTGACTCCGGAACGGATTTGGCTGGCTATTCATCAAGGTTAAGCCGAGAATCAGCAAGGAGTAAGAGGAAAGAAGCCATGTTCGCTACAGATTTTGAATACCTAAAGGCCACATCCGTGGCCCAAGCAATACAACTACTGGGCACAAACCCGGAAGCAAAGCTGCTGGCTGGCGGCCACAGCTTGATTCCCTTGATGAAGCTTCGCCAAGTGCGGGCCCCGGCGGTGATAGACATCGGCGGCATCGACGAATTGCGTGGCATCAGCATAAACAACGGCACCATACACATTGGAGCTTTGACCACCCACCGGGAGATAGAGACATCTCCCGAGATTGCCCAAGCCTGCCACATCATGACCGAAGTGGCCGGTTCCATAGGCGACCCTCAGGTTAGAAACCGGGGCACCATCGGCGGCAACGTGGTCCATGCGGACCCGGCCTCCGACTGGCCTACAGTGTTGACCGCTCTGCGCGCCGAAATGGTGGTCCAAGGTCGACGGGGTGCGCGTAATGTGCCTGCCGCCGAGTTTTTCACCGGACTGCTGGAAACCAGCATAGCCTCCACCGAGATTCTGACGGGCATAGAGGTGCCAAGATTGAACCAGAACCAGCTTGCCGAGTATGCCAAGATGGCCCACCCGGCGACCCATTTCGCTGTCGTCGGTGGCGCAGTGGTTGTCACAGTGGAGGGCGGACGATGCACCGCCGCCAGTGTGGTTGTGGGGGGGCTGGTCCCCATGCCTTTGCGAGCCAGGTCGGTGGAAACCGCCTTGGTAGGCCAAGAACTGACTATGGAAAACATCACGGCAGCTGCGGAGAAAATCTCCATCGACTTGGGTTCCAACGTGTTTGGTGACAGCGTCTTCGCTTCGGCTGATTTCCGCCGCATGGTGGTGGGCGTTGAGGTTAAGCATGCGTTATTCCATGCCGTAGGGCTGGCGCACCACGACGATGGTGATGGTCACGATGACCACGGTCACGACCACGACGATCACGGGCATGACCATGACGACCACGGGCATGATCATGACGATCACGGACACGACCATGGGGACCACGGTCATAATCATTAGGGAATAGTTTAATTTGGAAGCCCCAAAACAAGGGGGCCATTCACACGGGATTGCTATTAATTGAAGATACTTCTAACGAACGATGATGGTATAAAGGCGCCGGGTCTGTGGGCGGCGGTGGAAGGGCTCAGGAAGGTTGGAGAGGTGTTTGTGGTTGCTCCCGATAAAGAGCAGAGCGGAGTTGGCGCTTCCCTCACCCTGCATTCTTCTCTAACGGTTAAAAACGAACCCGTACCGGACTCGATTAACAGTTCACCCGCCAGCGATTCAACTACCAGCGATTCTCCGGGCGGCAACCAGAACGGGTTTCACCCGGTTACTGCCTATTCCGTTCAGGGCACGCCCGGCGACAGTTGTATTCTGGCGCTGGAGAATGTGGTCGGCGCAGTGGACTTGGTTGTTTCGGGCATCAACTCCGGGTCCAACGTGGGCTGGGATGTTATGGTGTCCGGCACCTTCGGAGCGGCCCTCCAGGGCCACCTCAGGGGCTACCCGACCATCGCTATATCGGTGGGAGCGGTTAATAACCCACAGTTTGCTGCTGCCAGCAAACTTTTAGAGATGATTGCTTTGCGGTTCCGGGACAACGCACCCGCTTCCAGCCTGTTTCTGAACGTCAACATCCCCAGCCAGCCAGCGGGCCGTATCGCCGGGCTAAAGGTGACCCAGTTGGGCGGCAGGTCTTATGGTGAGTCGGTTCGGGTGGAAGGCACCGGGGACGATAAGAAATACTGGATCTCCCGCAACCGCCCAATTTCGGGCACGCCGGTTGACGGCACCGATATCTGGGCTCTGAAGAACAATTACATATCCATCACGCCCATGCAAATCAGCTTCGGACAGCAGCAACAAGCCGCAGACGTTGAGAAGCTAGTGGACGGAATTTCAGAGAAGCTGCTGAAGCCGTCCGGGGACTAACGGCTCTCTTTAGAAATCACGGCTACGAAGTCCAATCCTCTTGATCCTGAAACTCGCTGGCCAGCCAGAACCGTTCGTGGTGAGCTTGTCGAACCATACCGTTTTGGCTGCTTGAATGGATTGCTCCCCGGCGGATTAGGTTCCCATCAGCAGAGAGGCCAGCAGCCCCACTCGCCTGGGCAATTCTGCGGCGATGATGTGCTCATGCACGGCGTGAGGACCTTCTCCCACTCCCCCCAGCCCGTCCAATACCGCCACACCCATTGCTGACGCAAATTGAGCATCCGAGCCGCCGCCCACGTGGGCCTCGCCCAATTCTATGCCCAGCGGTTCTGAAATGTTGCGAGCCGATTCCAGCAAGCGGGCAGTGGCTGGGGTTTTCTCCATGGGCAGCCGGTTCATGCCGCCGGTAATCTCCACCACCGCTCCCGGCAGCGAAGGTTTGAGAGCAAGGATTTCCTCAGTCACCCGGTCAGCCTCCGACATGGTGGCGACCCGCAGGTCCACCAAACCTTCGGCAAAAGGCGCAATCTGATTCCTTACCAAACCACCGCTCATAACGCCGACGTTTACCGTGGTCCCGATTTCCAGGTCGGTGAAAGAGTGGAGGCGGATTATCTGGTGAGCCAGTTCTTCCACGGCGCTGATGCCTTTCTCAGGCTCGTTTCCGGCATGAGCCGCCCGGCCGGTCACCTTTAACTGGAACATTCCCACGCCCTTGCGTCCGATTTTTAAGGCTCCGCCGCTGCCAGCAGCTGGCTCTAAAACAAAAACGTGGGCGCTCTTCCTGGCCTCCTCTTCGATGAGGGCCCGAGACGTTGTGCTGCCTACCTCTTCATCGGAGTTGAACACCATCTTCACCCGGCGTTGAGGAGCCAATCCAAGGGTCTTCAGGGCATCCAGGGCGTGAAGAAGGATGGCTATTCCTGCCTTCATGTCCAAGATTCCCGGCCCGGAGACCAAGCCGTCTTGCATACGAAAGGGCATTTCCTGCAGGGTGCCGGTGGCCCAAACCGTGTCCATGTGGCAGAGGATTAGTATCTGCTCGTCGCCTTCGCCCCATTCTGCTAACAGGTGATTTCCAGTCTCGGTCTGAGAGATAACCTCTACCGATGCGCGCAAAGTCTCCAACCGTTCCTTGATGTAGAAGCTCAATTTATCGACGGAAGGTTTGTCTGCGGTGAACGACTCCATCTCCACCATGGTGCGCAGCGTTTCCATAGTGTCGTCGGCATGAGCGAGGGCGTAGTCGAGAAGTTCTTTCATGTTGTGTCTCCGGAATGAGGATTGGGTTGCGGGATTTAAGCCAGAGCCATATTGCCGCGACGGCAAGAGGCACCGCACACGACATAAAGCGAGGCGGCGCTTATGATCAATTGGGGCCGATTTAATGGAGCAAGCTAGTCCGCAGCGGGCGCTGGTTGCGGAGAAAGAGCGTCGGTCACACCGATCATGCTGTCCCGGGTTACCAAGTTCGCCAACTCCTCTTCGCTGAAGCCTTCGGTCCCGGCTGGCCGTCTGGGCAAAACCAAAAAGCGCGTGTCGGGTCCCGTGCTATCCATCACACGCACTTCTATGTCGTTTCCAAGGTTAAGACCGAACTCCTTCATGACTCCCCTGGGGTCGACCACTGCCCGGGAACGATAAGCGAGGCTTTTGAACCAGTCCGGAGGCGTCCCTAATAGAGCTCTTGGATAGCAAGAGCAAAGCGTGCAGACAACCATGTGATGTACTACGTCAGTGTTCTCGACTACAGTCACTTTAGGAGTGTTCTCAGGGAGCGTGTATCCCAACTCCAGCAATGCAGGCACAGCGTCGGCCAGGAGACGGGCTTTGAATTCCGCATCTGACCAAGCGTGGGCTACTACGCGGGCACCGTCAGTTGGGGACCTCCGCCGCATTGTGTCCACCATCCTCTGGATTTCCTCAGCGGTGCACATTCCTTTTTCAATTATTAGGGATTCCATGGCTTGAGCCCGTTGAGCATAGTAGCTGAGCTCCACGTCTTCTTCGATACCGGTATGAGCATGGTCATGGTCTCCGTGGTCTGTGCTTAGGGCGCTCATGTATTTCTCCTAGGCGATTTCTGGCTCAAGCCAATTTTCGAATACTTCAATTTGAAGGGTATCTCGGTCAGGCCCTTGATAGTTCTCCCACAAATGATTCTGATCGAATTCCACTAGGTAAAGGGGCTGCATGGGGAGACCGTCTCCGCCGTGTCCCAAGGATTCGGGATTTCGATAACTCCCGAACAACGCTACGACCACGCCGGTTTTGCTCTGGATATATTCTGGAGTTCGGAAGTGCGTCGGCGGTGTGCCAACACGCACCTTTACTCGCTGTCCTTTGCCGAACCTGGCGGGCGTGGATGCCGTCGCCATTATCCGCTCCTTTGAGACAGTTGTACCATTCTTCGGTCGATCTCATCAGAGTCCAGAATGCCTTTCTCCAGCATTAGGATCTCTAATGCTGCTGTCCACTTCTCGTAGTAGCCCAGTGACTCGTACTTCTCCAGTTCCAAACTTTCGATGGCGCGGCGCATCTCGTCGGTGGTCCGAACTCCCTTTTCTCCCAAAACCATGTGGAGAGCGTCTACACGCACTTCCCAGTCCGACAGGACATGCTCGCTCTGGTCTATAGGGTCTTCGTTGGGCCAGCCGCCCCGGTCATGGACTTTTGGCATGATTCCTCCATAAAACCACCCTGTTTGGGCTACTTGGGCGCATAGGCGATTTTGTGCCCACCATCATAAATCGTGGTAGTCGGCCTGGCAAGCGGCTTTAACGATTGACCCACAGTTCGGCGACATCCTGGCAACGCATGAACTCCACGTTGGGGAAGGTGCGTATGTGGTCGATTAGCCGTTCCAGCATGAGCAGCCTGCCGGGTCGCCCGATGTACTGAGGATGCATAGTCAGGTTGAAGGAACTGCCGTAGCGGTAGATACCCTCAAACTCGGCGGCCCATGTCCCGAAGACCTCATCCGGGTTGCGCATGGGGCCCAAGCGGTTGGCCACGGGGGCGTACACGAAGTTGGGAGCGTCGTCCAACAGCCAATGTATGGGCAACTCCACCAGTTGCTTATCTGTGCCTGGAACGTCAACCATGTAGGGGGCATCGTCGCCCATGAGGCTGGTGTCGTACTTGAACCCCAGGGAAGATAGAAACTCCAGCGAATGCTCGCTCAGTTCCCAACTAGGGGAACGGTAGCCCACGGGAGCCGTTCCGGTTATGCCCTCTAAAATGCTGATGCCCCGTTCCAAGACACTTTTCTCCTCATCTGGGGACAAAGTGGATGGCGGCTCGTGCATATAGCCGTGATGGGCCACTTCGTGGCCTCTGCGGGCAATCTCTTTAACCATATCAACGTGGGTTTCCGCAACGAAACCGGGGATATAGAAGCTGGCCTTGATGCCGTGAGCGTCCAGCATGTCCAAGATTCGCGGGGTTGCAACGCTAGGACCGTACTCAGCCATGGACATGAGGCTGGGATGGTTGACGAAATCGGGGTTACGGTTGAGCCAAGAGGAAACACCGTCCACGTCGAAGGTGAGCATCGCCACGCACTTGGTGGCGCCGGGCCAGATTCCAGACATTTTATCCCCCTTTTCGTTGAGCGGTGATTTAGGTGGAGGCTGAGCCAGAATGACTAAGCCAAAAAGACTAAGCCGGAATAACGTCGAAGCCAGTGTACGGCCTCAGGACTTGAGGAATCACCACCGAGCCGTCTTTTTGCTGGTAATTCTCTAGGATGGCTATGATGACACGGGGCAGCGCCAAGCCAGAGCCGTTTAAGGTGTGCACCAACTGGGGTCTGGAGCCTTGGTTTTGAGAATCATCGGGCCGGTAGCGCAGGCTGGTGCGGCGAGCCTGGAAGTCGGTGCAGTTGGAGCACGAGCTGACTTCCAACCACTCCTCACAACCAGCGGCCCAAACCTCTATGTCGTAGGTCATCGCCGAAGCGAACCCCAAGTCGCCGGTGCACAGTTGCAGAACCCGGTAGGGCAGCTCCAAGCGTCGGCAGACGTCTTCGGCGTTGTCCAACAGCTTCTCTAGTTCATCCTCGGATGTTTCGGGCGTCACCAGTTGGTACATCTCAACCTTATCGAATTGGTGGACCCGCTTGATACCCCGGGTGTCTCTGCCTGCGGCTGCCTTCTCCCGCCGGAAACAGGGGGTATGGGCCACGTATTTCAAGGGCAATTGGCTGGCGGAGAGTATCTCGTCGCGGTGCAGGTTGGTGATTGGCACCTCTGCTGTGGGAATCAGCCAAAGGTCGTCCTCGTCGTCGTGGTACAGGTTGTCGGCAAACTTGGGCAGATTGCCGGATCCCAGCATGGATTCCTTCTTGACCATCAGTGGCAGTGTTACTTCGGTGTAGCCGTGCTCGCTGGAATGCAGGTCCAGCATCCATGAAATCAATGCACGGTTTAACTTGGCGCCCATGCCGGTCATGGTAAAGAAGCGGCTGCCTGCAACCTTCACACCCCGTTGAAAGTCAATCAGGCCCAGGTTCTCACCTAAATCCCAGTGAGGAACCGGGGTGAAGTCCAGGGTGGGTATCTCTCCCCAACTCCGGGCGACGATGTTGTCTTCTTCTCCGTCGCCTTTGGGCACTCGGGGTAGAGGAAGATTGGGCAACCCCAGCAGGATTTCGTTGATTTGCTCCTGCAAGACCCTTTCTTGTTGCTCAAGGGCGGAGATTCTATCGCCCACCTGCCGCATCTCCTGAACGATTTCCGGGGCTGGGTCCTGGCCTAATTTGCGGGCTTTGCCAATCTCCCCGCTTACCCGGTTGCGCTCCCCGCGCAGGTCATCCCGCTCGGTCACGGCGGAGCGTCTCTTGATATCCAACTCCAAGATTTGGTCCAGAGGATCGTCTTCGCCCCTGGCTGCCAATCCCTGCCTGACTTGATCAGGGTCGTTTCTAATTAAGTCGATTGATATCATTAATCACTCTGAGTTGTCTTTGTCCTCTTCCTGTTCTATGCTTTGGTCAAAGCTTTCAGGGTCAGTGTTAATACTGCGCATCTGGGGGAAGAGCATAACGTCTCTGATGGACGGTTGAGAAGACAGCAGCATCACTAGACGGTCTATGCCCATACCTAGTCCTCCCGTGGGCGGCATTCCGTATTCCAAGGCCAAGAGAAAGTCCTCGTCCTTGCGGTCTACTTCCTCGTCTTGATGGGTCAGTCGAATGTCCTCTTGGGAATCCAGCCTCTCCCTTTGCACCGCAGGGTCGTTCAGTTCGGTGTAGGAGTTGGCTATCTCCATACCAGCGGCGAAGGCCTCGAAGCGCTCGACGTATCCCGGAACCCCCGGCTTGGCTTTGGCCAGCGGGGACATCTCCTCCGGGTAGTCCATCAAAAAAGTTGGTTGGATCAGCTTTGGCTCCACGAATGTGGAAATCAACTGGTCTATTAGCCGCCCCCGGCTATCCCTGGGCCCGGCTTCAAGCCCCAGCTCGGTGGCCCGCTTTGCCAGGGAAGCATGGTCCGGGAACTCATCAATGTCTATGCCACCGTAGCTGATTAGGGCTTCACGCAGTCCCAACCGTTGCCAGGGTGGGGCGAAGTCAATCATGTGTTCGCCGAAAGGAATCTCGGTGGTCCCTCGCACATCCAGGCATATGGTGGAGACCATGGACTCCACCATTTCCAATACGTCGTTGTAATCGGCGTAAGCCTCGTAGCTTTCCAGCAAGGTGAATTCGGGGTTGTGGTCTTGGTCGATGCCCTCGTTTCGAAAAACGCGGCCCAGTTCGTAAACCTTGTCGAAGCCACCTATTATCAGGCGCTTCAGGTAAAGCTCGGTGGCGATGCGTAGGTACAGTTGCTGGTCCAGAGCGTTGTGATGAGTCACGAAGGGCCGGGCATTGGCGCCAGCGGCCACCGGGACCAACACTGGAGTATCTACCTCTAGGAACCCCCGATCATCCAGAAACCGGCGCATACCCCGGATTATCTTGCTGCGTTGGGTGAACACTTCCATGATTTCCGGGTTGGAAATCAGGTCCAGATACCTCTGCCGGTACCGAATCTCCACGTCCCTAAGCCCATGGAATTTCTCCGGCAATGGCCGCATGCCCTTGGCCGCCAGCGTGAGTTCTTGGGCGTCAATCGTGACCTGCCCGGTACGTGTGCGAATCATGGACCCGGTGACGCCCAAGTGGTCGCCAACGTCTAGGTCCTTCAGCATTTCGAATCTGTCGCCCAGGGTGTTCTGACGGACCAGGACTTGAAGGGTGCCGGAAGAGTCTCTGATGTCGAGGAATGCTGCTTTCCCCATGTTACGGACGGAGACGATACGTCCCGCCACCGTCAGGTCTTTGGCGGTTGCTTCGTCCTGGCCGTCGTTTTCAACAGCCTCGAAGAGTCTGACAGCAGATGCGGTATCGCAGCTGCGGTTCAGCCGGGGCGGATAGGGGTCTATGCCCTGTTGGCGAAGCCGGTCCAGTTTGACCTGCCTGCTGCCAAGCAGCGTTTCTTCCCGGTCGGGCATTGTTATTCAGGCTCCAAGTTAAAGCTAAGCTATTAGGTCCTGGCGCCGAATTTCGGCGGCGAGCATCAGCATAACATTTTTGCCGAATTTGGGAGAGGGGGCAGAGGCGCCGGGAGCGGAAATCGCTCAGCCTTTGAGCGTTAGACTTGGACCGGGTATATTACCTGGACCACGTCATTGTCCCGCAGCGTATCGAAATAAGGCTGAGGACTATCGGGGTTCTGGAGCCAGCGACGGGTGAAATAGGCGCACATGTTGGACAACTGTGTGCCCACGGAATGGACCGGGCCAACGAAGCAAAAGTTTTCCAATAATGCCGTGGCGTCCATACCATCGTCGGACTTTAGGAACTGGGACATGAGCTTTGGCTCTATTGAACTGCCTTCTGCTGCCACCACCAAGGCGAAATCCTTGACTGGCCACTGGGAGGCCATTACCTGCTCAGAGGTAAGCCCGACCATAACCAGTTCGTCAAGGAGCATGTTTAGGGCCATCAAGAACCGGCTGATTACCGGCTCTGACGGGTACTCCCAGACTGCCGCCGGGCTATCATTGTCGATTTTAGCCTGGGCGAATTTCTGCTTGTCCACATAGGATATTATTACCGGAGTCTTTCGCCTAATCAGAATGTCCATGCAGTTTTGTAGCAACTGATGGCGCTTTTCCACACCCCAAGAAACGTAATGACCGGTGCCCTGGTAAATCTCCGCTGGGCGTAGGTATCTTGGAGTTCCCTCCTCTCCCTGAGCCCGACCAAAGTGTCGGCGGTAGAGGGCGTCGAATTCCCCGCTGATGGAAACGGCCTGACTCTCGTGTATCAGCAGGCCGGTGTTGACGTGGTGAGGCTGAGTTGTATCGTTGACGCTGGTGCCGGTGTTACCCGACTCACCCAAGTACACTAGGTACATGGCGTTATTACTCTACAAAAATCAACAGACACCCGCTTCATGACTAATCTTCCTCGGCCGATGGTGATTCCTCTTCGCCTTCAGCTCTCGCATCACCCTCTGCCGGTTCGAATTCAACCTCTGCCCTAGGCAGTTCGATTCTGATGACCAATTCTTCCGTGTCGGTCAATACCGTGACGTTGGCGCTCAAGTTAATGTCGCTAACACGTATGACCCCGTCGGCCTCGGTCAGAACGGACAGGTCGATTTCAATCTGACCAGGCATTTCCAGAGGCAGTGCCTGGACGTCCAATTGGCGCAGTTGATGCACAATGCTGCCGCCCACCGACCGAGCTCCAGCGGATTCGCCGATGAGAACGATGGGAACCTGGGCCGTTACGGGCCGGTTGATGTCGGCGAGGAGAAAATCCACGTGCAGTATTGTGTCGCGCATCGGTTCCCACTGGATTTCCCGGGCGAAGGCCAACTTGCTCCCGGATTCTCCTTGGATGATGATTTCTATGGCGGTATTTCCACCGGCCAATGACAATACCTGGATTAGCTTTTGGCTCTGGCATTGCAAAGGACGGGAGTCGGAGTCCGGACCGTAAAGATGAACGGGAATTATTCCCGCTCGTCTGAGCCGTTGCACCTTTTTGCCCAGTAAATCCCGGGGTTCCAATTCTAGCTTGATGGCCTGCGTTGTCATGGGTTGCGTTTCTCCTGTCAAACTCGGGCCGATACGGCCCGAAACACATTTCTAGCTGGAAATACAATAAAAGTCAGCCGTCTAATAGTATCATCAGGCCCAAGGAATAGAAACCTGAAAGATACTTGCCAAGCACGATCGTCAGTCCCGATGTTATGTCTTAATGGGTCGGCCCGGTTTCTTGCGGTTCCCGATTTTGTTGACAATCAAGGTATTATGAGTTTGAAAAAGGCCCATTCGCCCAACGGCTTAGAGAGGTTTAGAGATGGCATCTTCCCCCGACGTGGGTCACGGCCTATCCCTTTATGATGCTGCCCGCCAGATTGGTGTGCCCTTTACCCAGGAAAACCGGCCCACCGACAAAGATATTCTGGTCCACGGCATGAACTTTCATTACCTGGAGTGGGGTGATTCGGCCAACCCAAAGATTCTCATGCTTCACGGCAATTCTCAACAGTCACACAGCTGGGATTTCATCAGTCTCTCGCTCTCCGACAGATACAACGTTATCGCATTGGACCAGCGGGGGCACGGCGACAGCGATTGGGCGGCAGCGGGGGACTACTCGCTGGAAGCCCAAGTTGGCGACTTGGACGGCTTCGTGAAAGCCCTGGGTTTGGACCAATTCGTGCTCATGGGCCATTCCATGGGAGGTCGAAACAGCTACGTTTGGGCCTCGAGCAACTCGTGGCTTTTGCGCGGATTGGTGATTGTAGACACCGGGCCCGAGACTCAACGAGGTGGACGAAACCGGATAAAGACCTTCCGGGAATTGCCCGACGAATTGGACTCCTTCGAAGAGTTTTCCCAAAGAATCCAAGAATATACCGGTCGCACCCAAGAGCAAGTGGAAGGGGCGCTGAAATACAGCATCCGCCAGCGGCAGGACGGAAAATGGACCTGGAAGTACGATAAAGCCATGCGAGACCCCAGCCGCCAGGAAACGGGATGGGAGCCTGAGCAGCTCTGGGCAAGCTGGAGCCGCATCGATTGCCCCACATTGGTGTTGCGGGGTGACCGGAGCGACCTATTCGACGAAGAAACCATGCAGAAGATGCAAGAATCCATCGGCGACTGCGAGACTGTAACGATCGCCAGGGCCGGTCACTTGGTTCAGGGCGACAACCCGGCTGATTTTCTGACGGCGGTGGAAGCCTGGTTCAATAAAAGGCTGGTTCAATAAAAGGCTCAGATAACAACAGGACGAATCACCGTGGGATGAGGTCTACCGGTCCTAGCTGAGCGGCAACGGTTCGACAAGCTCACCACGAACGTCCACAAGTTCGCTCACCACGGGCGCGTCCTCAAGCTCACCACGAACGCCCTTAAGCTCACCACGAACGTGTAAAGCTCGTTCACCCGTTCGTCCTGAGCTTGTCGAAGGATATTCATCATTGGGTATGCTTAGGTGAATTCTTGCCAGTTGCTCAGCCACCAATTGCCGCTCGCGGCTGCCTGGTTAATTACCTAACATACTCAAAAATGGCGATGGTTCGACAAGCTCACCACGAACTGGGTTACCGACGAAGGGGGTTAGCGCCGAACGGGGTTAGCAACGAGCGGGCTTAGCCACGAGCGGTTCTGACTGACCGCCAGAGGGCCTATCGGTGTCTAATGCTGGCGGTTAACTTTACGACACTAGGCGAGGTATTCCGTCGCCCAAGCCGAAACCTATGATGGCCGAAACTGCCCCGATTGCCAAAATCTCCAGGCCCTGTAATACGGGAGAGCGTTGCACCAAGCGGCCTTTCCCCATGCCCAGCACAAATAGCCCCACCAAAGCCGCCGCGATCGAGACCCCGATGGCTGTCCAGCCGTCCAGCACCATGTGGGGCACGATGGGTATGAATGCCCCCAAGACGAATGAAGAACCCATTGCCAGGGCGTCTTTTACCGGATTGGTGGTGTCATCGGGACTGAGCCCCAGTTCTTTTTCCACCAGTGTGCGTAGCCACAAATCCTTGTCCTGAGCAATCTCGTCGGCCAAGTGGCGCGCTTCCTCGTAGCTCCTGCCCTCTCGCTGAAAGATGACGGTTAGTTCGGCCAATTCCTCGGCGGGATTGGCCTCAAGCTCTGCGGCTTCTTGAGCGATCTCGGAACGGCGAACGTCCTGTTCCGCCCGGGAGCCCAGATAGGCGCCGGTGGCCATGGAAATCATGCCTGCCAGCGCCCCGGCCAAGCCTGCTACCAAGACCAACGAGGTTTGGTCCACTGCGACTGCCACCGACGTCACCAAGGCCAATGTGCTGAGGATTCCGTCTTGTGCGCCAAAGACCACTTCACGCAGTCGAATAAGCGAAGCCACCCGCCACCGCTCCCGGTCGATTTCCATGGCGGCGCTGACGTAGGTGTCCAACTCGGTGGCTGGGATCGGGCTGGAATACTCCGGCGCTATAGATGGTGAGCCGGCTTCAGGTGAGTCGGGTCCAGTCGACTCAGTAACCCGGGTTGCGGCCAGCACCGGAGGTGACTCTGGGGATAGTGATGCGGGTGCGGTCGCCAAACCGGACTGCTTTGACTCCAGCAATGCCAATGCTTTGTTGAACACCTCAAGGTGGTGACGCTCCCGCTCCAAAGCCAGGTTGAAGGAGTCGGCGGCTGCCTGGTTGCCTTCGTCCAAAGCGTCTTGAATCATGCGGGGGTACATGGTGCTGAACTCTTTAGCTTCCCCGATGGTCACGGTGCGTAGATTCTCAACCGTGGGCTTGATGTCGCCGGACACGCGCAGGTGATTCATTCCGTGGATAGTTTCGGCTCCAGCCACCTCCTGGAATACCTGGGCCACTTCGGGCAGACCCTCTTCGAGCGCCTTGTGAGCATAGGCATTGTATTTCAGGTAGGCCAAAGCTTCGGCGACGATGGCGTTCCACAGGTTTCTTTCGGTCTTTGTTAAATTAATGGAGTCGGATGCCATGATAGGTTTCCTTTCAGATTGCCAATATATACAGGGCATGATGGCCGGATTCAGGGGTATTCCAGGCTCAGACCAAGACCCATTATCACCCTATATTGTAACAGGCGATGTCGGGGGCGACCGTAGCTTGGCGGAGGTTTGAAAAGGGGCGCTGGTGAAGTGCTATGCTCCGGGGGAGGCGTGGTGGGCAATCATGCGCCATCCTTCAGGTGTGCGCACGAATATGTTGGTGGCCAAGATGCCGAAGTTGCTGGCGGTTCCTTGCAGTACGCTGCTGATGTTTTCCGTGCAGGTGACCCAGCCGCAATCGCCCACCACCACGGCGTTTATGTACCTGATGTTGAAGAGCATCAGGGAGGTGTTTTGGAAGATGCGGTCCCAGCTTTGACGGATCATTTCCCAGTCCATCAAGGCCGGCCAACCGGGATGGACGCACATGGCTTTTTCCGACTGATCCCACACATCGTCCATCATTTCGATGTCCAGTGCGCCAAAGGCGTCGTAGAACCTCTGGTTCGCTGCTTTTAATTCTGTGATTTCCGGGGTATCGGGTTGCTCCGGGGTGTCAGCCTGCATATCTCCTCAGCATCCGGCCCGTCTGGCCCAATATTCCCAAGCACGGTCCCCTGAAAGAGGCCGCACCTGAGTCTGACCCATCAATTCCACCTCGCCGGGAGACAGGTAGGTCACTTCTCCCATGCCCAGGGATTCGCTTAATAGCTTGGCGTTGACTTGAAGGTAAATCGAGGCCATCACCGCCGTCTTGATTGACGACCCCACGACAAGACAGCCGTGGCCTCGCATTAGAGCCACACGGCCGTCAGCCAGGGCTTTGGCCAAGTCGCGGCCTTGGTCCATGGTGGTGACCAGCATATTAGTGTCGCCGAAGGTGTCGCGGATATCCCACACCGGTACCTGTTCTCCAATCACCGCCGCCAAGTGGAAGATGGGCCGCAGGGGTGTGTTGGTGACGCCGTAGGGAATCACGGCCATGGAATGATTGTGAATCACCGCTTGCACATCGGGGCGAGCTTGGTAGACGCCGCCGTGGATGGGCCGCTCCGCATACATGGTGCGGTCCCCCTGGTTTATGGGTTCGCCGTCTAGGTTGTACTCCATCAGGTCCTCGGCGACCACCAGTTCGGGGGCTCGGGAACAAGATAGCCAGTAACGGTCAGGATTGTCAGGGTGGCGAAAACTAACATGGCCGAAGGCGTCAACCACGTCCTCATGGGCCAAGATGCGGTTGGCAATAACTAGGTCCAGTAGGTTGGTGCTGAGGTCGGTCATACAGCCCGGCCCTTGTTGATGTTCAATTTCGCCATCTTTGGGCGGTGAATCGGATGTCTAGTTTGCTAGAAGATTAACTGGGTTGGTGTGTGCGCTGATATGCGTTCTCCCCCACCGCCCATGTTGGGCGACGGGGGAGAAATTGGACTCGGGGTTTTTAGGTCCGCCGAATGCCGGTTAGTGCAAGCCGTTTAATGCATGGGTGAAAAAGACGATGGCACCATCAGCTTGTTTTCCTGTTTGACCAGGAATTCTCGGGTGGGGGGAGGCCAGTTGGGGTTCTTGATGGCCTCGGCCCGAACTTCGGACCGCTCATTGAGGTCCTTGTAGGGCCAGATGTGAATCCACTTGTTCAATCCGCCAATCTCGCTGGACATTGCGGCAGCCAGGGGAGAGTATTCTTCCCGATGGGGAATCGCTGCGGCCCAACGGTTGATAACCTCGGGCATGGAGCCGGGTTTGTAAGTGTAAACCCGCATCTCGTAGATATTGCCCAACGCTTGGTCGCCACCCATCTCCCGCATGAAGGGAGCCGGGGTGTAAATCTCCGATTCCATGTTCACCATCAGTTCGGGGTCGAACTTGGGCGGCCAATCCGGGTCTTTGCTGGCTTGGGCGCGGATGTCGGCGCGCTCCTCCACGCTGGCATAGGGCCATACGTGGATTACCTGGTTTAGGGCACCGAATTCGGTGTGCCAGAATGCGCCCAATTTGGAGTATTTCTCCCGGGCGGGCAGACCCTTGGCGAAGGACTCTTCAAACACTGGCACCGAGCCGGGTTTCAGGTTGTAGGTGCGAATTTCGTAAATCATGCCAACTCCTTTCCAACATTTCTTCGTGTTTGCCATGGGCGGGACTGTATTCAAAGACGGGGTGTCCCCCATGAGTCAGTCACCGGGTGCGGATACGCGGTAGTGTAGCAAAAACCGTTATACCGGGCAAACGGGGTTTAATCAATCCGTTCCACCGGCTTAGGCGGGTGCCCCAGAGCTTGCGAGGTAGAGGCGAACTCTGGATTCCGGCCTACGCCGGAATGACGAGGCGGGTTAGAAACAACGCCGCAAAAGTTCAGCCTTCGTTTCCCGAGCGCACCAGGACTTTGTCACAAAGTTTCTTGGCCAGTTCTATGAGTTCCGGGCAGGTCTGATTAGGGTCTCCAAGACAGACTACCAATGGCCACTGTCCGGCTCTGGCCTCCCGGCCCATCCGGGACAAAACTTCTTCGGCATTGTCTGGGTTTAGCGGTAGCTCGATGCCGCGAATGTAAGGCCGGGCCAAATCCAAGGCGGTTGCGTCGCCTGCGATGTAATCGGCGAAGGATAGAATCTCCCGAACGCCTGGCAGAATCTGAGAAGGGTCGCCGTTTCCCAGTCCGCCGTTGCCCAGTCCGCCGTTGCCCAGACCAGTGAAGGTAACTGCCCGGTCCTTGGTGGAGAACTCGGCGACGTACTTTCGGGTCGCATCGATCTGGATTGCGTGGTTTCCTTCGTGTTGAACCACCCGCTCCATCAGATCAATCATCGTCAGACTGGGGAAACTGTTGTGAGGGTTGTAGGGACTGATGGGACGGCTCAATTGCTCGGCTGAAAGCCCAGCGAACAAGTTTCGCATGCGAGTCCCGGTGTCCATCAATTTCTGAATGTCCCGCTTGAGGTGAGCGTCCCTGCTGTCGAAGGGGGGCAACATCTCCGGCTCACCGGCCATCAGCCTTTCCAAGGAGTCGACGAAAGCTGGGGCATCCAGATGCTTTAAGACCTCCCAGACCGACCAGCGCGAGCCCAGGAATGCCTCCTCGGGCTCCAGGTCTTCTAGAGACTTGAGTAGCGCTTGGTGACCGGCGTCCATTTTCTCTAGGGCGCGGTCACGGCGTTGCAGCAATTTTTCTTCGTCTTGGGTTGGCATGAATGCTCCCTTTTCGATTTGGGTCGACCATCTACCAATATACGCTATGATATGCGCAGGCACTGAAAATCCAGTCGATAATTACTTATCTAATCAAGAATGGACCAAGCAAGCACAATCTCGGTAAAACCCGGCCAATCCTTTACCCCACGAGCCATGAAGGGGCTTCTGGAGATTTGCGCTCCGGCTGCCGGTGAACCGGCCTCTTCAGTGTATCTCCGGCCTGGGCAGGGACAACAGTTCTTGGAGAGCCAAGGGTCTGACGGCCGGGCGTGGTGGGAACGTTTGTCGGTCTTGGATCGCTCCGTGCTCGCTTCCGACACTGGTCTGGTGGCTCTACGCAGTGGAAACCAAGTGCTGGTTATCTTGCCACCCTTTCCTGTGTTGGGCCTACCTCCGGTGTTGGCTCTCTCTAC